>Ga0302323_100001053_pt1 | contig 22328 bp, 16 predicted proteins | sample Fen_T0_3_FD_201950 | JGI IMG/M metagenome (GOLD analysis project Ga0302323, IMG submission 201950) | Peat permafrost microbial communities from Stordalen Mire near Abisko, Sweden - Fen_T0_3 | ecosystem: Environmental > Terrestrial > Soil > Wetlands > Permafrost | place: Sweden: Abisko... | reverse complement strand
CCAGTTGCCCGCCATGGTGGCGTACCCCTGGTCGGTCGGATGCACTCCGTTGAGCTGAGAGGTCGGCAGCTTGCTCATGTCAACCATGACCATGTGCTGTCCTTTGGCCGCATGCGCCTGAACGAGCCCGGGTATTTTCGAGTTGTAGGTGTCCCAGTCGGAGCTGCTGTAGCCAAGGGGGATCACCTTCGCCACCACGATGAGGGCATCCGGTGCGGCCGAGACGATCCTGCCCAGCTCGGTGTCGAGCCGATCGGACGTTGTCGCCTTGCTGTTGGAGCTGGTCAGATCGTTGGTGCCGATATGCAAGAGCACGATGTCCGGAACGGTCGTGAAAGCGGGGCTGGGGATGAGGCTTGAAATACCAGCGGTGCCGTAGGTGCTGTAGCCGGACTCGACCGTGTAGCCATCGTGTCCTTCGTGGTTCTTGACGAAGGTCTTGCCCGACACGGTACTTGGTCCGTTGCTGAGCGAGCCGGTAAAGGTGACATTCTGGCTGGCCGCAACGATGAGTTTGAACAGCTGGGAGCGATAGCCGGCGTCGTCGCTGGACCCGTAACCATGGGTAATGGAATCACCGAGCGGCAGGATCTTGCAGGGACTGGACTTACATGGGTTGTAGCCGCCGGAGCCGCCGGTACCTGGTGACGAACCAGCATCTGGCGCGACGGACCCGCCGGTGTTCATTCCGCCGCTGCCGGACGGCGTGGCGTCACGGCCCGCGCCAGCGTCCAAGCCCGAGCGGCCACCTGAGCCAGGCATCGCGCCGCCCGAGCCCGTCGAACCGGCGCTTCCGCCGTCGCCGCCGGCCGCGGTGGTGGTTCCCCCTCTGCCAATCGACCCACCAACGCTTGCCGCTCCCCCGGTGGCGCCTGGGGCGCCGCCGCTGGTCGCGGAAGTTCCGCCCATCGAAAGTGCGCCACCCGAACCTGTCTGCGCGGCGCCGGCAGCTCCGCCCGAGCCGGCACCACCGCTGCCGACCGCGCCGCCACTCGACGTAGCACCGCCGAAGCCTTGGCCACCGTTTCCACCTTGGGGCGTGGGCGTATTCGAGGAGCAAGCGGTGACGACGAGCGAAACAGCGAGATAGGCGAAACAGCTCAGCGCCGACCTTTGTGTCGCCATTTGCCTCGTCCGACTTGCGGTGGATTTTTCCATGTCAGTACTCAGTCACGAAATCGACGATTCTTGGCTCACACTTGGGGGGCGGGAGGCCACGGATCTCCCCCATCGGCGCGTGGTGCCGATCGTCGTCCCAATGCACGTTGCCCACCGAGGGCGGGGTTGGCGAGCGAGGGACGCGGAAAATGCGCCGCTACCTGCTACAACGCGACCGCTGTTTGCGACGACCGAGCACAAGCGCGGCGAGACCGACCAGCAAGAGCGTTCCTCCAGAGCCCGCACTGGTTCCGCCGATGCGACAACCGCAGCCAGAGCTCGAGCCCGAGCCCGTAGAAGAACCGCCCGAAGCGGGGGTGCCACCACTTCCGGAGTTGCCTCCAGTTGTGCCGCCGCTTCCAGAACTACCGGTCGTCGTACCGCCGGTCCCAGGTCCGACACTGGTGTTTCCGCCATTCCCGGGGCCGACACCGGTGTTTCCGCCATTCCCGGGGCCAACCGTCGTCGTGCCGCCGCTTCCAGGACCGACACCGGTGTTTCCGCCATTCCCCGGCCCAACCGTCGTCGTGCCGCCAGCATTGCCACTCGCGCCGCCGCGCGAGCTACCCGCCGCGCCGCCGCTCGCGGTCCCGGTCCCGCCACCAGCGGCGCTCCCGCCCGCACCTGTGCCAGTCGATCCGCCAGCTCCCGAACCGCCCGTACCTGCTGGCGCACTACCCGATTGGAACTTGAACCAGTTGAGGTGGAGCGCACCAGAGGCGACCAAGTACAGCGGCGAGGTATTCGAGAACCCCGTTGCCGCCTGGCTGAGCGTGCACGATTGGGTTGCCCAGGCACCAGACGTGTTGGTCACCGCACACTTGGCGATGGTCGTGCCGCTGGCCGACCCCTGATGCAACTCCAGGGTGGTGTCGGCGGACGATTTCACGCGCAGCTGAACGCTGGCCACGCCGTCATCGGTGAAATCTACGTTGTCGTAGAACACGCTGTCGCCTGATTTTCCGAAAGATATCGACTGTCCCAAGGTGGCGCTGTCGCCGCTGTCTTCCTTGGTGGCGCCTGCCGTGCCATCGTAGTCCTCGCCTTCGATCTCGACGAGCGCGTCCCGGCCCATCAACGGCCGCGTGGCGCTGAGGATGATAAGCATCCCCGACTGCTTCAACATAGTGACGGTCGTGCTGAAGGTAGCATCCGTGAGGGTCTTCTTGGTGGTCGTCACAGCCAGGTGCTGCGCCTGGTGCATCTTCTCCCAATCGGACTCGGAGGGAGTCGCAGGACTGCCTAGGTCCGTCCACACGCTGTAAGGATTGCTGTTTTTTTCGTCCACGACGTAAGTGGTCACGAAGATCTCCTTCCCGGCGAGCGCCGTGGGAAGGCCGCTGACACTGATGGCTTGGCTATCGCCCGCGCCACTAGCAGTATTGAGCTTGTTGTTATAGTTGTAGAGCAAGATCTGCAGCGCATCCCCCGCGGTGGACGTGGTGGCCATCGCGTTGATGCCGCCGCTGTTGTCGGAGCCGCCGCTCACCGAAAGCCGATTGGGGCCGGTATAGTTGAGCAGCTTGAAAGCGTTGAAGGCGGCCTTACGCATGCCCTGGAAGGTCATCAGACCGAAAACCTTGCCGAACGGCGTGTTCCCGCTGTTCTTCGACATATACATACCGTCGGTGCCGCTGGATTCGTCGAACACGTCGGTGAGCACCCAGTACGAAAACACATCGATCGGTGGCGTATCGCCTGAGTCCTTGTCAGCCAGCAGTTTGGCCGCCTTGATGATGAACCCCACGTTCCAGTGGTTGTCCATGGAGGTGACCGCATCGCCGCTGCCACCACCCTGGCCCGAATACGATGAATTCCATTCCGTGTTGAACGATTTCACCGCCGCCGTCGTATAGCCGTTGCTCGTGATCGCCTTGACTCGGGTATCGTTGTCGCTGACCAGGCCGGCGGGATCGGCGCTCGTGCCACTACTTGCGCCGGCGGGGTAGTTGTGGGACGAGAGAAATGTCACCCGAGTTCCTGCGCTCTTGCAGTGGGCCAAGAAAGCGGAAACCGGCGAGGGATCGGTTGCTGCGGGCCCGCCGACCAGGGCGTTGGGCACCACAGATGTAATGGCGGCGACCGTGTTGTCGTAGAGCGTGTAGTACGCGTTCATGTCCGTGTTGACCCAGAAACCTGCATAGTTCGGTTCGTTCCAGATCTCGAAGTACCAGTTCGCCACGTCAGCCGCGCCATACTTGTCCACACAGTGTTGGACCAGTGCCGAGATAAAGCTCTTCCACGCGTTGTAGTCCTTGGGAGGGCTGTGCATGGCGTCGCTCGACGAACTCGCTAGGGCCGTCGGCATGAAGTCGGTTTCGATGATAGGCCGCATATTTGCCAAGCTGATGGCTGACAAATAGGTATCGAGATTGGTCCACGAATACGAACCGGCCCCCTTGTAGAGACCCATTTCGTCGTTGAGGAGGCCGTGGCCGCGCATACGTTGCGCGCCGAGCTCGCGGTTCCCAATTTTCACGTGTGTCTGCCAGTCCGAGCGCAGGGTAAGGTGTGCCTTGCCAGTACCGAAGGCGGCAGACCAAAAGTGCGGGTTCCCTGCGGTCCGCTTCGATGCATCGACCGTGATGGTACCGGCATTTGCCTCCCACGCGCCCGCAAGAATCACGAGGCCCGTGGCCACGGCGGCAAGAAGATGCGCTGAACTGAACCGACGATTCCTGGCGAGGACCACAAGACTAGATGCGTTCGAACGGGATCGGGTCATGGTGAACTTACCTCCATAGAGGAACAAGAAGAGTGCTCGCACTGATTCAGTTCCAGATCGCGCTAGACAGGCTAAGGGACACTACCACAAGAGGCTTGGCACTCGGGCAGCAGAATCGGGCAGAGGCTGTCGCCCTCTGCTCCTCCGCCCTCACGCCGCCCGTCAGCGCTGAGTTCAAAGCCCGCGCGGTCCTCTCCACCGCCAGAATCGTCGACGTCGACGACCACTACGGGCGAGCGCCGACAAGATGCGACGCACTTAGCGGGCAAAGCCAGACAGGACCAACACGTACTTCGCCTGATAGCCAGTGCTCGGCTCGGTGAGGGGCCAAGAGCCTGCCGGCCAACCCGAATTGAATTCCAGATAGGCTTTCTGAACCGGCTGCCCTAGCGGCGGAGTCCAGTTCTGGCTGCACAGAGAATATTCGGAAGCGCCATAACAGTGATACGCCGAGTCCCCAGAAGGAGCGGTGCAGCAGCTGTCGAGAGAGAAGCCGGAATTGGGACCGCCCGGAACGAAACCGGGCGCCGGACCTGGCGACGTGCTCGAGACTTGGTCCCACTTCGACTTGTCGGCAAACCAGGTGTGAAACAGCGTCTTGGCCGAATTCTCGGCGCCCGCCCGCTGCATGTTGGTCAAGTACACCAGTCCGATTGGATTAACGCCATGCAAGTAGTGCACGTACTCTTCCGCTGCCGCAGCGGCCGTGGTTGCTGTCGTACCACTGCCGTACTTCGCTAGCAGTTGATAGATGTGGCCCTGCGCCATCTTGATCTGGTTGCTGCCCCACGTGTAGTCCTTCAGGTAGGCGCGGTAGGGATCCTTGGTTCCAGTGACCGCGGACAGTTGATTGCCCACGTTCGTGGCTACTTGGCTCACGATGGCGGAGGCGACGCTGGCGGTGACGCCGCTTAGCTGCGAAAGGTACGTCGCTGCATCCGCCCGCTCCATGTCCCATTCGGTGGGGGCTCCGGAGGATAGGACCTTGTTCCAATTGGTCTCGGCGAAGGTCTTGTAGACAGCATCGCCCGTCGCCTCGTACAAGTATGTGGCGGCCTGGAATTTCGAGAACAGGCGCCCGGCGTCGTCTGTTTCCTGGTCGCCTGAGGCCAAGCCGCTCGAGCCAGCCTGCTTGCTCTCGTCGTTGTTGTAGTAGAGCACGCTCGGGTTGGCGTCAGCCCAGGTCCAGGCCTTGACGGCGCGTGATCGGAGGTCGGCTGCGAACGTCTTCAAGCTCGCCTCGGACCGCGCACCGTAGAACTTGCTCGCGTACGCAAAAACCGCGGCTGCCATGAGACTGGCGTTGGTGGTCGCCGGACCGTAGTAGCTCGGTCCCGTCGCGGACGATGGCGGACTGGCCGACGCAAGTCCCATCACGCAAAGAAGGGAGCCGTCGGTGTTCTGCATTCGCACAATCCAGTCGAGCGCCCATTTCACCTCGTCCAGGAGGTCGGGAATGCCGTTTCCAGACTCGGCAATCCCATAATCGTCGCCAAACGCCGTCGGATTGTCGTCATAAGCACGCAGGAGTGTAATGACGGTGCCGGCTGCCCAGGCGGTGTACTTGTTGAAATCGCCGGCGTCGTACCAACCGCCGTGCAGATCTTTGACCAACGACTCATCCGTCTTGGCCGTCCAAGCGTGAGCCTGGGAGTCTTGCCCTGCCCCCATGTGGCTTGCCCCGTCGGCCCATTCGGTACCCGCGGTGGCGGCAGATTTCGCAAACCCGGCGCGCTGATAGTAGTACATACGCACGGCGTGCTTGAGCACGCTCCGGTAGACGTTGTCGTCGATGTCGAACTCGACCGAACGGACCTTCTTGTCGACGTCGTTGACGGTGTAGGTGCCGGGCGTGGTCACGTCCGAGAAATCGAACCACCACACCTTGTCGCCCGAGGAGGCGTCAGTGGCGCCCCCATTCCAAGCTGCGGGTGCGCCCTGTTTGACGGCCTTTCCCGTGGCCTTGTCCACGACCGTGTACTGCGTGCCCGGCGTGAAGCTGACGCCGCTGTCATAGCCGACCTGCGGAGCGCGAATGACGGCAACTTTCGTGGCCTTGGTACGGTAGCCAAACTGATCGACGACGATCAGCTGGATCGGCCCGTTTGGTCCTACCGTGAGACCCTGACTCCAGGTGGTGTCCGTGCTGGGCTTGTCCACGGTGGGTGGGATGGAGGTCGTCCCGCCCGAGCTACCGCCGGTAGCGCTGTTTCCGCCGCTAGCCGAGCCGCCCGCCGGGGATGCGCCGCCCTTTCCTCCTGACGCCGACCCGCCTGCAGCCGCGCCTGCCACGCCCCCCCCCGACGCGCCACCTCCTGACACGCCACCTGCCGACGCACCTCCCCCAAAGGCGGATGCACCACCGGAAGCCTTGCCGCCTGTCGTGGTCGAGCCGCCCGATGTGCCGCCAGCGCTCGAAGCCGGTGCGCCGCCCCCGCCACCAGCGCCTGACCCCGTGCCGCCGCCCCGTCCGCCGGTCCCGGAAACGCCACCTCCGCCGTTGTTCGAGCAAGCCGAGAGGAGCACGGCACCGAGGGAGATGCGAGCGAGGAGCATTCGAGCTTTCATACGTACTACCTTTCTTGTTTCATGGAACACAGCTGGAGCGCCCCAACCATCGCGATTATCATCCAAGATCGCAAGACCATTTCACCACGCGACGATGGCGTCCGCGGCCACCCAAAGGTGCGGAGCCGCGAACGCCGACCGATCCTGCCATTTCAGCGCGCGACGATGGCGTCCACGGCCACAGGCCCAGGACCACGATTAATGATGCTGATGGTGTGCTTGTCCGCGGTCAGGTCCGTCACCTCGGAAACCAGTTGCTGGGCCTGTCGCGCGCCAGTGGTGGACAGATCCACCGTCACACTGGTCTGGCCGTCGATCTGGATCTCGATCTTCCCGGCACCCGCTTCTTTGGGAGCGTAGATAGCGACGCCCGTCCCGGTGAACGTGGAGGTCCACGTGTCCCCGACGGTGCTGCTGGTGGTCAGGTCCTTGTTGTAGTCGCCCGTGGTAAGGGCGACTTTGCGAAGCCATCCGGCGGCGGCCGCGCCCGAATCGTCGTCGTTGAACCATCCTTTGTCGTGGGTGATACGCAGGACCCGAATCTTCGACGCCAACTGCGAATCGGAGATCCCCGACAGCGCCGCCACGGATCCACCGGGCGTAACCGTCAGTCCTGAAGCACTTTGCGAGAACGTCGTAGCGACCGTGGAGCCGAGCAACTCGACCTTGGACACGGTTCCCAGGGTTGCCCCGCCCGACTTGAGCGCTGAGAGGGTCACCGCGCCGCCATTCCAACCCAAAAGGGTGGCATAGACGTTGCCGCCAGCACGCGTATAGATGACCGTACTGTCGCCCCAGACTTCGAATGGCCGAGACGCGTAGACGGCTTCGCCATTGACTTTCAGCCAGGCGCCGATGTCCTTGGCGATTTGCGTGCACTGAGTATCGAGATCTCCCCGGCCGTGCTGGGTGAGGTTGAGCAGCAAACTTCCGTTTCGGGATACGTTCTGCATCAGGGTCGTGACCAGAGACGCCGCACCCGTGTAGCCCGCCCCGGTCATGTAGTGCCAATTGCCGCCCTGGATGTCGAGCTCTGTCTGGAAGGGATAGGCACTGATCGCTGTTTCAGTCGCAGCCTCGGTGCTTCTCACCAAGGCGCGCTCGGCGTAGGGAAGCGTGGTAGCGCTGTTCTGGAAGCTGTTGTATTGGCCCCCCACCCCCTTCATGTTCATGACGACGTCCACCGGACCCTGCTTCCAAGTCATCGCCTTGTTGTAGTAGTTCGCCAAGATCGTCGGGGCGATGGAACCAAGCCCCATATGAACGCCCAGATCCACTTGGGAATCGCCGGCGTGGTCGTCGAAGTAGACGACGTCGGGATGATACTTGTTGATGGCGTCATCCACGCGATACATGAACTGGGTACCATAGGCCGAGTTGTTACACGCGTTGTTCGAACAGTCGGTGCTGTGCTTGGGCCCGTACAGGTCGACGGGATCCATGCCATCCCACCACGTACCCTTGCCGTCCGCTTTGGTCAGCAGCGCATCGAAGGGGCCCTTGTCGCCACTCGTGTAGCGAACGGGCATCCACTGACCGTACGTGCGCGCGGGCGTATTGTGGAACCCGATACCGAAACGAAGACCCTTCTGTCGGGCGATCGGCTCCCAGGTGCCGACCATATCCTTCTTCACGCCGACCTTGACAGAGTTCCAAGGCTGGTAGGCCGAATCGAAGTTGTCGAAGTTGTCGTGGTGAGAGCCCATGGACATGAAGAACTTGGCGCCCATTTGGACGTACAGATCCATCAAGGCAGCGGGATCCCATTTGTCGACCACCCAGTTCTTGCAGATGTCCTTGTACCCGTAGACGGACGGATCACCGAAGTGGGCGATGTGATAATTGTAGTCAGCCTGGCCCTTCTGATACATACGAAGGGCGTACCAGTCGCCTTGCTCGGGCATCGATTGCGGATCCCAGTGCGCCCATGCCCCGAATTTGGCGTCACGCCACCACTGGGGCGTCGAATAGGCCAGGCCCAAAGCCTTCCAGTCGGCGGTGTAAGTGCCCGTGGCCACAGGGAACTTCGGCAGGTTCCAAGGATCCGTGCCCGCGACGGTTCCACCTGCGCCCGTGCGGCCCCCGGTCCCAGACGAGCCCCCGACACCCGTGGTGCCTCCGCCTGCGGTGCCCCCGGCGGCGCTGCGGCCGCCAGACGCGGAGATGCCGCCGGTCGCCGCACCACCCCCGACCCCTTGGCTTCCGCCTTGTGTTTGGGCTCCTCCACCCGCCCCCCCAAGGTTGCCACCGGATGACGAAATCGTGGAGCCACCCGCAGCGCTAGCGCCGCCAGCCGCGGCCCCCCCTCTGCCGGCTGTCTGGCCACCCGACGACGACGACGAACCACCCGCGCTGGTGGTATTGCCTCCTGCCGCGGCACCTCCGCTCCCGGTCTTTCCACCGCTATTGACGCCGCCTCCTGCCCCACCGTCGGGGGAGGTATTCCCGCTGCATGCCACCGAAAAGCCCATGCCGCCAAGAGCCAGAAAGATTGCCGTCTGCCTTGTCATCGATTCTCCTTGGTTCGTTTCCGATCAAGAGCCGTTCGTCAGTGGGGTCATCTAGAAAGACGTCATCCACTTCCACACATCGGCGGGAACCCAGCTACAAGGGCACGACGTCGAGCAGGTCTTGGGGGCTGTCGCGCACGAATTGTAGAGGTCATTGGTGCCATCTACGATGGCGTTGCCGTGACCGGACTGGTGCACGCACCAACGGACGGGATGTCCGGCCGAACATCCCGCGTAGTCAGTACAAACGTGTCCCCCGGGGTTCAAATAAGGCGGCCCCTTAGGTGGCTGGGGCGGGTTCTGGGTGGTACAGCCGTTGTTCTTCACGAATCTGTCGCGTATCGGTGTAGCCATGGCCATGGTGCATGTGTTGTCCTCAAGGCCAACCATCTGCCATAGGGCGATGGGGTCGTTGCCGCCATCGCATCCGCTTAGCTGGGCTCCTTCGTAGATCGCGGCTCCACGAAAGACCTTCGCACGGGCGCAGGCGATTGCGTAGCTCATGCCACCGCCGTAGCTGAAGCCTTGGGTGAAGATGTGCGTTGTATCGACACAGTAATTGTCCTCGATCAGCTTGACCATGTCGTCGACGAACTTCAGGTCTTGTCCGCCAGAGTTCGCCCAGCCACCGCCGAGCCCCAAGGGCGCGACGAAGATCGCGCCGTTGTTCGATGCTTTCTGGAGGCCGTAGTAGGCCATCTCGTATCCATTTCCTCCGCCGTTGTCGATTCCGTAGGCGTTGCCGCCATTGGGGTGAAACGTAAAGGACAGCCAGTAGGGTTTGTTCTTGTCGTAGTTGTCGGGAAGGCGCATGGCGAAGTCCCGGCTGCCGCCGCCGCTCTGAATGGTAACGTAGCCACCATCGCCGTGGCCCAAGGTGTTGCCCGATCCAGCGGCGGCACTCGCACTCTCGTTCGGGACCGCCTTGAATGTCATCGTCGAGGTCTTGCCGCAGCCGGCGCTCGGCACCGCGCCAGAGCTGCCGCCTGTGCCGGTCGCCCCTCCGGTGCCTGTGCCTCCGGAACCACTGCTCGTGGCACCACCGGTCACGGTGCCCGTGCGACCACCCGAGCTGCTGGCGATGGACACGCCGCCGCTGCCGGAGCCGCCAGTGCTTGAGCTGGAAGCGCCGCCGCTACCAGAGCCGTCAGTGCTTGAGCTGGAAGCGCCGCCGCTGCCGGAGCCGCCAGTGCTTGAGCTGGAAGCGCCACCACTGCCTGAAGCGCCAGTGTTGGGAATGAAGCCGCTGCCAGAACCGCCAGCGCTGGAGTTGGACGCGCCACCACTGCCTGAAGCGCCGCCAGAGCTCGATGCACCGCCGCGGCCAGTGCCACCGGTGCTAGGCATGCCGCCGCTGCTAGCCGAGCCGCCGCCACCGCCCGAGCCACTGGCGTTGTTGGTACAGGCAGCCACCAGCAGGGCGAGGTACAAGGAAAATCGTATCGGCGTTCGAGAGCGCCTCTCACGGACAGGTGTTCGATTGTGTTCCATTGCTGCATCCTCAGGAGCGGTCATTCTCGAAGGCCGCCGGATCAGTCATTCGCGCCAACGCGACGCCGACCCACAGGTTCACCTTCATGCTGATAGACCAGCCGCCCTGGCACTTTGGTTCAGCAATCGTAACGAAGGCGGCGATTCCCCGCTTAGGGCCCGACGGCGACGGGCCAGCCGCTGGCGTCCCAGACCAGGTTGGCGATACGCAAGGTGGCAATTCCATTGCTCATGGCATAGGCGTGGTAGACCAGGTAGGCATTGGCACCGACGAACATGACGGACTGCCCTCCCGGCCCGGCCCAGTCCCCGCCTGTCTTGGCGATCAATGTCCCGCCACCTTGCATGGCTGCGGTTCCCGCCTTGTCTGCGAATGGCCCCGTGACAGCGGTGCCGCGCACGACGCGTATGTTGTAGGTGCTGCTCGCGCCTTTGCAGCAGGTATCCCAGGACGTGAACAGGTAGTAGTAGCCACAGCGCCGCGCCATGAAGGGGCCCTCGATGGCGCCTCCGTTGTCGGGACGAGCGGCGATGCCCGTGACCGTCGTCCCGACACGAGCGCCGTTCTGGTCGAGCTGGACGATTTTGATGCCGCCCCAGAAACTGCCGAAGGTCAGCCATGGCGTTCCGCTGGCGTCGATGATCACGTTGGGATCGATGGCGTTCCAGTTGTCGCCGGTGCTGGTGACGTTCGAGCAAAGCGTGGCCGAGCCCTGGTCCGCCCACGCGTCCGAAGCAAGCGAGGCCCGCTTGGCGTGACCAATACAGGATTTGTTCGTCCCGAAGGTCGAGCCAGCGTAGTAGAGGTGATACATGCCGCCGAAGTACGAGATATCCGGAGCCCAAAGGTCCGCGACGCCGGGAACCGCCGCGGCCATCCAGGCCGGCGTGCCGAAGGGCGCCCCTGCCACGCTCCAGGTGGTCAAATTGGTCGACGTCTTGGCGCCCAGACCGGTTTGAAACTCGAAATACGTCCCGTTGCTCTCGATAGAGCTGGGGTCATGCGCACCAAGATTCCCGGCCAACGTCAGAGCCTGAGGTGGGTGGGCAGAATCGTAAATCCCCACATCGCAGCGGTCGCCGGTGGCGCCCCCGCTGCTGACACTTCCCCCGGTAAGAGTCGTAGCGCCGCCTGTCCCGGTGGCGAGACCGATGCCGCCCATCGACAATGCGCCGCCGCTGGCTGTCGCTCCGGCGGCGGCTGGTGTTCCCCCGCTGCCTGGTGTTCCCCCACCGCCTGGTGCCCCGCCGGCTGCCGAAGCCCCCGTGGCGAGGTACCCGCCCCGAGATTCCGGTCCTGTCTGGCCTCCCGCGTTTACGCTTCCCCCAAAGCTGCTTCCAAGGCTACCTCCGGGTGTGCCGGGGCCGCCTCCGGTCGGAATTTCGCCTATGTTGCCGCCAGCGCTTGCTGTGCCCCCAACGCCGCGAGCCGATGCAGGGCCAGAGGTCGAACATGCCCCTACACAGACACACACCAGAGCTAGGGCGGCCAGCACGGCGGTGCTTAGCCGTCTACCCATCTGCAGGCTCGTGGCTCTCATCTCGAAACGCCTCGGGTGGATAGTGTCATCGTCTGGAGTCCGTGGCTCAGATCTTTCTCCCGGCATCCACGATCGCCGCGAGCGATAATCGGTTTCTCTTGGCGCATTGGGCTCGATTGTGACCTTGAATCCCTGTCGATTTCTGACCCGGAATGGCGGCCCAACCGGTCTATCTGTCTGAAACCCGAGATCCTCTTCCAACAGCATGCCAACACTTCCCTCCCACGTGCCACTGTCCCTGGTCATCGGCCAAGATCGCCGCGCCGCCAGCGATGGTGACCTCGCACGGGCGCTGGGCGCCGGGGAGACGTGGGCCGCCATCGAGACGTGGCGACGCTTCGCCCCCATGGTGCTCGGGCTGGCGAAGCGTACCTTGGGCTCTCATTCCGAAGCAGAAGACGTTGGACAAGAGGTCTTCCACCGCGTGTACCGCAAGGTGAGAACCCTGCGCGAGCCCGACAGCTTCCGCAACTTCATCTATACCTGTGCCCTGCGGGTGCTGCAGACCGAGCTGCATCGCAAGAAGATGCGCTCCTGGCTCTCCTTCGAACGGCCTGAATTGCTGGATTGCCAAGCCGCCGAAACTCTGGACCTGGAATCACGCGATCTCTTGCGCAAATTTTATCGCCAGCTCGAACGGCTAGCGGCGCGTGACCGGATTGTATTTGTCTTGAGGCGCGTGGAATCGATGAGCGTGGAAGAAATTGCCGGCGCCCTGGAAATTTCAACATCCACGGTGAAGCGATCGCTGGCGATTGCTTCGAGCCGTTTGTCCCGCTGGATGGATAACGAGACCGACGGGGAGAGGTGGGGACGATGAGGACGACCATGAGCGAACCCAAGGACTCTCCAGCCCTCACCAAAGCGACCGACCTTTGCCGCAACAGCATGGGACCGCCGACAGCGGGCGAGCTTGACCGGGGACTGGACGGCTTCCTTACACGCATTTCTCCCCGCAACACGCGCCAGCGGCCATTTCTTCGTTGGTCGCTGGCGGCCATGGCGGTCGCGCTTGGCACGTTGGCGAGCCTGCAGATAGCTTCGGTGTGGAAACGCTGGTCGGCTGGTGAGGCGCAAGCCCTTGCCTACCGGATCGACGGAGGCAGTGTCCTCGAAGGCGGATATCTGCGTGAATCCGGTCAAGCGGGCATGAATGTGATGTTCAACGAGGGCAGCCGATTGGCTCTCACGTCGGGAGCCCGTGCCCGCCTCCGCTCGGTCGAGCGCGACAGTGTCCACCTGGCCATCGAACGTGGCAAAGGATCTTTCCAAGTGGCGCACAAAAGCAATCGACGCTGGTTGGTCGATGTCGGTCCATTCCTGGTCACGGTCACGGGAACCGTGTTCACTGCCTCGTGGGATCCGTTGACTGAGGAGTTCGATCTCAGGCTGCGGGAGGGCACCGTCGTGGTCCGTGGCCCCGTCTCGGCGGGAGAAATCACATTGCGAGCCGGCCAGAGGTTGGTAGCGAATTTGGCAAGAGTGCAGACGACGATCACGGAAGAGGAGTCCGAGCAAGCGCGCAGTGAGCCTCCCCGTGCGCCGGCTGCACCAGCAATGACTCCACCCGGGCTGCAGCCGCCGGCCGTCGTGGCTAGACGCGACCAGCCCACCCACGACCATCAATGGAGCCGCAAGCTGGCACGCGGTCAATGGGACAGCATCCTCCGGGACGCTAGGCGCATTGGCGTCGAGACGACTTTAAGCGAAGCGTCCGGCGAAGACCTATTCGCTCTCGCCAACGCCGCTCGCTATCGAAACCGTCCCGACCTGGCTCGTTCCGCCCTGCTCGCCGAGCGTCGGCGTTTCGCAGGTTCGCCACGTGCGCTCGAGGCGACCTACTTGCTTGGCCGGGTGGAGGAATCCCGAGAAACCGGGACGGCTCAGGCAATCGCCTGGTACGACGAATACCTCACACGTGCGCCAAGTGGCTCTCTCGTCGGAGAAGCCCTGGGACGCAAGATGACCCTGACCGACAAGCTCGAAGGCCCGGTCCGGGCCAGACCCCTCGCTGAAGAATATCTTCGTCGCTTTCCCAAGGGAAACTATGCTGGATCGGCTCGCGAGCTTCTCGCGCCGTGACAGAGGCTCCTTGAACCGCTTTCGTACCGCGCTCATTCTTGCGCTCTTCGTCCTGTGGAGCGGGGCCGCCCAAGCGGCCAGCGTCGTCATCTTGTGGCCTTCGCCCCCTTCCGCCGATGTGACCCAGGCGTTGACGCTGTTGCGGGGGGAGTTGCTGTCGGTGGGACTCGAGGTGACGATGTCCGACCGAACCGCCGCCCGCGGTGCTGGGCAAGCCGATTCGCTGGCCTGGCTCGAGGCCTTTGCAGCACGAGATGTCAGAGCTGTCATCGACACTGTCGCAGACCACGGGCTGGAGGAAATCGATGTATGGATCTTGAAGACGCACCCCCAGCGGTTCGAGGTTACGCGAGTTACGGTCGAACCCGATGCGCCAAGACAGGCGGTCATGCTCGCCCTGCGCACAGTCGAAGCCCTACGCGCCGGCCTTCTCCAGATCGATTGGGCCGCGCGCAAACGACGTGTCGAACCCAGCGCACAACCGCCGACGGTCGAAGTGCCTGCAAGCGAGGTACACGAGCCAGCGAGCCCTGGCGTTCGCGTTGGCATCGACGTCGGCGCTGTTGCCATGATGAGCCTCGACGGGCTGGGCCCTGCGGTGTTGTCGACCCTGCGCGTGGGCTGGGTCGCTCGTCCCTGGTTGGTCGTGCAAGCTTCGGCGGCAGGCCTAGGTAGCCGGTCCGCGGTTACCACCTTGGCGGGCAGCGCGCGGGTTGCCCAGCAATATGGCGTCCTCGGCGCTTTCTATCGCTTCCGTTCGGCCCAGCGACTGTGGCCGTTCCTCGGCCTGGCAGGCGGCGCTTTGCACACGTCGATCGAAGGGCAAGCCGGCTGGGGCACGGGAGGCCACGCAGCGACGCGGTGGTCAGGCTTGATCGATTTCAGCTTGGGGGCGGGACTTCACCTCTACGGCCGCTCCTACCTGACCTTGGCCCTCCATGCACAGGTAGCCGAGCCGTTCGTCGCCATTTACATCGTCGATACGGTAGGTGCCACCTCCGGGCGTCCCAATCTCCTCCTGACTCTTACCGTTGGTGCCTGGCTATGAATTCGAGCGGGGCTGTCGGATTGCTCGGCTTGGTGGGGATTCTGACCAATACCACCGCTTGCTGGCGTACCAACGTCTATGCAGTGACGGCCGACAGCGGCACGGAAGGCGGAATCGGCAGCCCTGGAGCGGCGCCGAGCCCGGGGTGCGGAAAAGCCTCGACCATCACCTTCAAGGCGGTCCCCAACCAGGATCCGAATGCGGCTGAGGGATCGGGGCACACCGTGGGTCACGGTGTCGGGGGCTACGTCACGATTCAAAGCAGTGGCAAGGCCCGAACCTTCACCATGAGGCTTCCAGACAACTACGACCAGGACCATCCGTACTGGTTGAGCTTCACCTTTCACACTGGCGGCGGCAACACTTACGGAATCGACAACGGCGGAAACAACGGGTATGCCATGGCCTACTATGGGCTCCAGAAGTTGTCGAACAACGGCGCGATCTTCGTCGCGCCCGACGGGTTGAGCGGCGGATGGGGGAATTCCAACGGAGAAGACTTGAAACTCGTGGACGATATGGTGAAGCTTATCGAGGACAATTACTGTGTCGACACCTCACACATTTTCGCCCAAGGGGTGGCTTGGGGCGGCGCCATGACCTACGCAATCGCTTGCGCCCGGGCCAACGTTTTTCGCGGAGTCGCGATCTACGAAGGAGCGGTCTTCAGCGGTTGCGACAAAGGCAATGACCCTATTGCGTATTGGCAGATGGTCGGACTTACGGACAGCACGTTTACGCTCGCGATGGCAAGCCCGATGCGCGACCAGTTCGCCAAGAACAACGGCTGTACCATCCCCGCCACCGAGCCGCCTCAGCCACCCCAGCCGCCTCCCTATTTGAGCTCTGGCGGCCATGTGTGCACCGACTATACAGGGTGCACGAGCGGCCATCCCTTGCGTTGGTGCGTCCATCAGTCGGGCCTGGGCAATGCCATCGTGGATGGGACTGCTGACCTATACAACTCCTGCGCGACGGCTCCCAACGTCTGCTCGACCTCCTGCCCTTGCTCCTGGGTCCCGGAAGACGTCTGGTCGTGGATGACAAAGAACTTCTAAAGCACCGATCGACATTGAGGTAAGAAAGATGAAAGAGCCCGGTATCGTCGTCATGTCTGCTGCCATCGCATCGTTGGCGCTGGTTGCTTCTTCGTGCGCAAGCGGAACCCTGCTGGGACAAGAGGCGAACGGAGGTGCAGGATCGAGCGGTGGCAACGGCTCCGGCGGCGGGGCGGGCGGTTCGCTGACGCTCACGCTCCCAACATCGGGCTCTGGCAACTCGACGTCCGATGCCTCGGCCAGCGCTTCCGGAGACGCTGAGACGGTCGCGTGCACCGACGGGAGCGACTGCGTGTGCCCGACCTTGAGCGTCGCCGTCGTGGGAAAGCCCGGCGCTTGGGGTGACAGCAGCGACACGGCCTTTCAGAATTGGCTGAACTCGAGCAGCGCTGGAACGGCGAAAGTCGACAATTACCTGAACAAGCCAGCGTTCACAGCGGATTTCCTTGCCGCCTACAATGTCCTTGTTCTCGCCAGCCTTGGCGACACTTCCTCCAACGGGCCATGGTGGACCTTCAGCGCATCAGAAGTGGCAACCTTTCAAGATTGGATCGAGAACAAGGGTGGCGGCGTCATATCCTTGAGTGGCTATTCAGCCGACAACAACGAGATCAACGCCAAGAACGCTCTTCTGGCTTTCTCCGGGATCTCCTACCACCAGGAAAACATTTCCCCCGCTTGTATCATCGAAGACGCAAATCACAACAAGATGTGTTACCGGTGCGGCAACCCGTATCAGATCAAAGAATGGAATCGAAGTGATCCCGTCATCGCCAACCTGAGTCTCGGCGTCACCATGATAGGAATAGACGGTGGGCATCCCATCACCGCACCTGCGGATGCTCACGTCGCGGCCATGACAACGACCTCGACGGTCGTCAACGATTGGCTCGTGGGCAAGATCGTCGGGAAGGGGCGCGTGCTCGTGTACGCCGACGAATGGATTACCTACACGAACCAGTGGAGTGGTCAGAGTGGTCAGAATGCGAACGACCCTTCGTGCACCAACTTCTTACCGCAGCAGCTGTATCAGACATCCCAGTTCTGGTACAACATGATCCGGTGGACGCAGCCCACTTCCAACTGTTTCAAGATTGTCGATACTGGGCAGCCGGTCACGGTCTGGTAGGCCGAGAACGAAGGGCCCGCGAGGCCCCTAGGCTGAGGGTGGTCAGAACGGCTCGCGCAGGTCACCCGAGAATCGCCGGGTGGTTGGGCGCGACCTCGGCGATGGTGTGGTTGATCATGCGGCGGGCGATGGAGATGGGCAGGGGCAAGGGGGGAGACGGTCCAGAGAAAACCACTGCGCATCCTCGATCTCGCCCGGCTGGCAGACGATGTCCCCGCTGTCGTAGTCAGCGACGAAGGCGATCATCAAGGAATGGGGAAAGGGCCAGCTCTGGCTGCCGAAGTAGCGCAGGTTGCGCACCGACACGCCCACCTCCTCGCGGGTCTCGCGGTGCACGCAATCCTCGATGGATTCGGAAGGCTCGACGAATCCGGCCAGGGCGCTGTAGAAGGCTCCGGGAAAACGCGTTCCCCGGGCGAGCAAGAGCTCGCGCCCGGTGGAGGTGTCGCGTTTGATCAGCACCATCATGGCGGGCGCGATTCGCGGGTAGGCGGTGGCGCCACAGCTCGGACAGCGACGCGCCCGTTGGTCGTCGTCCGACTCGGTAGGACTGGCGCAAGCGCCGCAGTAGCGGTGCGTGCGGTGGAACTCGACGACCTGCAAGGCACGTCCGGCCACGGCCAGCAACTCTTCCTGTACCCTACCGAACAGACTGCGCAGCCCGTCGAGGCTGAAGCCGCTCGGTAGCTCGTCCACCTCGCCAGCAACCATAGCAGCCCAACAGAGGCTGCCGTTCAGGGTGCCGATGCAGTGTGCGTCCGCCGTGGCGACTGGCAACACGGCACCCTCCGTCAGCTTGGGAACTTCGAGGCCACCAGGACCGCTAGCCACCAGCAACTTACCCGCATGGAACACGAACCAGTAGTGGCCAGAGGACTGTGCGTCGAGCGGCGGTATCCATGACGGCGTGAAATAGGAAGGTAGAAACAAAGCGCGCAGAGCATACATCACGGCCGCGGGCAATCGTAGCCATGGAGACGGGCTGCGCCGGACGTTCTGGCTGCGTGTTGGCCCGCGCAAGCCGTGAAGCCAGCGTCCAAAGCCGACGTCTACGGGTAGCTGATCAGCACTTCGGTCGGAACCCCGAGGAGGTTCTCGCGGCCATGCAGGAAGCCGAGCTCGATGACGAAGCCGGCGACCACCACTTGGCCCCCCAGCCCCTGCAACAACTTGATGGCGGCGCCGGCGGTGCCACCGGTGGCCAGCAGATCGTCGACCAAGGCGACACGCGTGCCGTTCGTGACAGCGTCCTCGTGGATCTCGATGGCGTCGGTGCCGTACTCGAGGGCGTAGCGTTCCTGGCGCGTCTTCCACGGCAATTTGCCGGGCTTGCGAATGGGCACGAAACCGATGCCAAGCTCGACGGCCATGGTGGCGCCGAAGATGAAGCCGCGCGATTCGATCCCGGCGATGGCCTGGGGTTTGAACGGCGACAGGCGCGCGCACATCTGCTGGATGCAAGAGCGAAAGGCCGGGCCATTGCCCAAAAGGGGCGTGATATCACGGAACAGGATGCCCGGCTTGGGAAAGTCGGGCACGTCCCTGATGAGAGACCGAAGATCTACTTTGAGAGGATCGCTGGAAGGCATGGCACGGTTCTACTTCAAAGCGGGCAAAAACTGCATAGGGTCTTGTGGAACCTCGTTGCGGCGCACTTCGAAGTGCAGATGGGGCGCCGTTGCGCGCCCCGTATCCCCCACCAGCGCAATCTCCTGCCCCGTCGTGACGTTGTCCCCCACGTGCACCTTCAGCAGCGAGTTGTGCGCATACACCGTCACCAGGCCATCCTTGTGCTTGACCACGACCATGTTGCCGTAGCCGTGGACCTGATCCCCCGCATAGATCACGTTGCCCGCCGCCGCCGCATACACAGGCGTCCCGATAGGCGCCACCATATCGATTCCCTCGTGGTCCTTGCCCCACCTCTTGCCAAACGGCGACGACAACCGCGGCATCGCCACCGGCCAGCGCAAGGGCGCATTCCCCTCCCCCCTCACCGCCCCTGCCGCCTGTCCCTCGCTCTTCCCAAGCACGAAGACCGACCGCCCCGCTTCCAGCGCATCGGTCTTCTTCAGCCCATTGATCTCCAAGAAGTCCTCGAGCGGAATCCCCGCTTCCTTGGCAATGCTCGCCGAAGTCTCCCCTTCTTTCACCACCCGCCACGTCCCCTCGACTTTCCCCGCCTCCAGAGCCTTGTTCGCGCTCCCGCTCGCACAAGCAAACGCCCCCAAGGCGCCCATCGCGCCAAGCAGGACCACTGCCCATCTGTGCGCGGCAAACATCCCCTTCCCCTACCCTTTCTCCCCTCCCTCTGTCCAGCTTCTCATCTCCCGATCCCGGGTTGGCGCGCCCCGTCCACAGCGTTCCGCTAGTCCCTACCCACGCGAGCCGCGACACGATGGCCGATACGGCTCACCCTCTCGCTCTCGCGGCTCGCCACTAAATGCCGCCGTCACCGGCAGGCGAGCACCGTGCCAAAGCCGTAAGTTCTCGGAATTGCCTTGATTCATCGAATACGTTCGACCCGTTGCCTCGAACGTTCGACCCGTTGCCTCGAACGTTCGACCCGTTGCCTCGAACGTTCGACCCGTTGCCTCGAACGTTCGACCCATTGCCTCGAACGTTCGACCCGTTGCCTCGAACGTTCGACCCGTTGCCTCGAACGTCCGACCCGTTGCCTCGAACGTCCGACCCGTTGCCTCGAACGTTCTTGGCTCCGCACGCCCACGCGAGCCGCCCACGCGAGCCACGACACGCTAGTCGCTACCGTTCACGGCTGCCGCTCACGCTCACGCTCACGCTCACGCCAGCCGCTCCGCGCCGCGAATTCCCGACAGCCACTATTACCGCAGCCGCCCCCCAGCCCACCACCCTCCCAGCACCTCGAACATCCCCCCATGGGTCAAATCCAGCCCAATCGGCGTCACCGACACCACGCCCTCTTGGATCGCCGTACAATCCGACTCCGGATCGTCCTCGCCTTTCTCCTCCGGTCCGCCAATCCAGTAGTACGCCCGACCCCGCAGATCCTCCCGCACTGAAACCTGGTCGCGATAAATCCGCCGCCCCATGCGTGTCGTGCGCAACCCCTGCACGGGCCCAGCCGGAAAATTCACATTCAAGAACGTCCCTGGCGCCAGCGCCGCCGGCCCGCGCCCCAGCACATCGACGACCAATTCCCGCGCAAAATCCGCCGCAAAAGTAAAATCCTGCGGCTTCCGCCTTTCCAGCGACAAGGCCATGGCCGGAATCCCGCGCAAAGCACCTTCCAGCGCCGCGGCCACCGTTCCCGAATAGAAGACATCCGAGCCCAGGTTGAACCCGTTGTTGATGCCCGACAAAACCAAGTCCGGTTTGCGCGGAACCAGGTGGTGAAGCGCCAGATACACGCAATCCACCGGCGTCCCATCGATAGCGTAGACGCCGGGGCGAAGCTGTTCGGCCCGCAACGGATGGTCCAGGCTGATGGAATGGCCGGCAGCGCTGCGCTCGCGGTCAGGAGCGGCGACGAGAAGGTCGGCCACGCTCGCCAAGGCATCGGCAAGAGCCTGGATACCAGGCGCTCGGACGCCGTCGTCGTTGCTAAGGAGGATGAATGGTCTATCCGACAATGCTGCTTGTCGGGGCGAGAGGATTTGAACCTCCGACCCCCTGACCCCCAGTCAGGTGCGCTAACCAGGCTGCGCCACGCCCCGATATGTTTGAAAGTGGATGCGAAATGTAGTGGACCTAGGGCTCTTCCACAAGCCCAATTAGCTCCAATACTGCTTGCTTGATCTTCTTCATGGTTTCTACGTCGACCTCGGGCGGTGGAAGAGGCGGCGGCGCCCCCTCGTCGTGGCCCAATTCGCGCAGTCTGGTGCGGGCGCCCTCGATGGTGAAGCGCTGATCGTACAGAAGGTTGCGAATGCGCAAAAGCAGCTCGACGTCTTGCCGCCGGTACAGTCGTTGGCGCGAGCGCGTCTTCTGCGGCTTGATCGAATGAAACTCCGTCTCCCAGTAGCGGAGCACGTAGGGCTTGAGGGCACACAAGCGTGCCGCTTCTCCGATTTTGAAGAAGGGCTTGTCCGGAATGGCGGTCGGATCAACGGGAGCAGAGGCTCGTCTGGCCAACAGGTCCTCGCTGCCCGCGGCTTAGGTTTCTTCGCCGTTGAGCGAGTTTTTCAGCACCTGGCTCGGCTTGAAGGTCAGCACCCGGCGCGCCGTGATGGTGATCTCCTGGCCGGTCTGCGGGTTGCGCCCCGTGCGCGAATTCTTGTCCCTGACCACGAAATTACCGAAGCCAGAAATCTTGATTTTCTCGCCACGCTCCAGGGTGGTCTTTATCGTGTCGAAGACGGTCTCGACGATTTCGGCCGCTTCTTTCTTGGAAAAGCCCCCGACCTTCTCGTAGACGGTCTCGACGATGTCCGCCTTAGTCATGGCGCTATGTTCCCACAAACGCCATTGTTGTCAAAGGGTTGAGCACACCGACTTGGTCAAGAGTACGCCAGCAGGCCGATCTCAACGTATCTGGATGGCGAATGCTGCCGAGAGCGCCTGCACCACGCGACCATGGGCCTGGTCCACTTCTGCGTCGGTGAGGGTGCGCTCCGCGGACCTGTAGGTCATCGACCACAGCATGCCCTTCTTGCCGGGCGGGGCATATTTCGGGTCGCGAAAATCTTCGCGCACGGCCACCTCGCGCAGCAGCGGTTCTTGTGCCGAAACGAACGCCGCGCGCTGGGCGGCAGCCGGTGTCGCAGCATCGATCCAGAAAGAAACGTCCCGGGCCACCGCGGGAAACCGCGGCGGAGCCATGGTTCGCAACGGCTTGGCTGCCGAGGAAAGCGCAGCAACCGCGACCTCGAAGTAGAACGCCGGTACCTCGATGCCCAACTTGCGGGCCACGCCGGGATGAAGCTCGCCCAGCTCGCCCAGCGGCGCCCCTTCCTGGCTGACGATCTTGGCCGACACGCCCGGATGAAGGAAAGGCGCCGTGGCGGATGCTTCGAAACGCGCATCGCCCAGGCCAAAAC
>Ga0302323_100001052_pt1 | contig 22341 bp, 15 predicted proteins | sample Fen_T0_3_FD_201950 | JGI IMG/M metagenome (GOLD analysis project Ga0302323, IMG submission 201950) | Peat permafrost microbial communities from Stordalen Mire near Abisko, Sweden - Fen_T0_3 | ecosystem: Environmental > Terrestrial > Soil > Wetlands > Permafrost | place: Sweden: Abisko... | reverse complement strand
CGCTGCGTGACTATGCATGCGGTCAGAGTCAGCATCGGTATCAGTTGCATACCTCGCCGGGTCGCAAGCGATATTCGTTCGAATTTACCGTGATCGGCGGAGCAATCGTTACGGCCGCGAGCAAAGACCCGACGTCACTGTCGGGGCTACCAGCGTGCCAAGCTCCAGAGTGCGTTGCGGACACGGAACTGGGCGGGACTCTGCGTCGCCTGACATTTGGTTCGACGGCAGAACAGAGCGTCACGATCGCCGTGCGCGCGGGATTGGACAGCCGATACCTCATTGAACTCACCGAGCAATGTCTGCCATTGGGTTGTGCCGATGCGGCAGCTCAATGCGGAAGCATTGATGACGGTTGTGGAGGGACGGTATCTTGCGGGGAATGCCCAACTGGCAGCCAATGCGGGCCCACGACGCCAAACAAGTGCGAAGTTGTCTGCGATCCATGTAACGCGCCGCCACCGCCGCTATGCGCCACCGCCGGTGTCCGACGAACATTTGCCGCAACTGGTACCTGCATTGCCGGCCAGTGCACTTACGAGCCGATTGACACCGCATGCGACCAGGGCATGAGCTGCGTATTCGACACGGGCAATTGTGAAACCATCGCTGGTACTGGGGGAGCCGGTGGCGGCTCAAGCGGCGCCGGGGGGGCTGGTGGTGTTGGTGGTGCCGGCGGAAGCTCTGGATACGTTGGGGGTGCAGCGAACGGTAGCGCGGGGAGCACCGGAAGCGGGGGTTCAAGTGCGGCAGCGATCGTCGCGGTGCCCATCGCCGCAGGGGCGTATCACAACTGTGCATTGGTGAGCGGCGGCGTGCAATGTTGGGGTTACAACTACGCCGGACAGCTCGGCAACAACAACAATTCACAGACCTACAGCCCTGTACCGGTTCAAGTGCAAAACCTGTCAACGGGCGTCGCCGCCGTTGCCGCAGGCGGGGATCATTCCTGCGCCCTGGTAAACGGCGGCGTGAAATGTTGGGGTTACAATAGCTCAGGCGAGCTCGGCAACAACCGCTCAGTGGACAGCCGAGTTCCGGTGCAAGTGCAAGGCCTATCAACAGGCGTCACCGCGGTTGCAGCGGGGAACAGCCATACATGCGCCTTGGTGAACGGCGGCGTAAAATGCTGGGGCAACAATATCTATGGCTCGCTCGGCGACAACTCCACAACCGAGAGTCGCGTTCCGGTGCAAGTGCAGGGGCTGTCAGTCGGCGTCACCGCGATCGCGGCGGGGTACGCTTACACGTGCGCGTTGACAAATGGAGGGGTACAGTGCTGGGGTTACAACAATCACGGTCAGCTCGGAAACAACACGACGAGTAACAGTCCAGTTCCCGTGCAAGTGCAGGGGCTGACATCTGGTGTCACCGGCCTTGCTTTGGGCTCAGGCCACGCCTGCGCATTGACAAACGGCGGGGTGCAGTGTTGGGGCTACAACTTCAGTGGGCAGCTTGGCACCAACTCTCAGATCGACAGCGCCGTCCCCGTTCAGGTGCAGGACTTGACGACCGGAGTCACTGCGATTACAGCAGGTCAGCGTCACTCCTGCGCTCTGGTGAATGGGGGAGTGCAATGTTGGGGCTGCAATTCCTACGGTCAGATTGGCAATAACTCCCAAACAGACAGCGCCGTCCCCGTTCAGGTGCAGGACTTGACGACTGGGGTTGCCACTATCACTGCAGGCATGGGTCACACCTGCGCGCTATTGGAAGGTGGTCTGGCGCGCTGTTGGGGCTACAACGTTTATGGTCAACTCGGAATCGCCACGAGGGTCGACAATTGGATTCCGGTGACTGTAAGTGGCTTCACCGGTCTCATCCCATAGCTAAACTCTCGAGTCGACCCGGTCCCGCGCCGCATTGACCACAAGAATCGCGGCGCGGGGGCAACTGCTCACCGACAGCGTGCATCAAAGGCTCGCGCGGGGTCCGGACGTCGAGCTAGTCGCTTCGACTGAGGTCAAAAGTGAACGCCAGGGCCGGCGCGCGAATTTGCTGCCAGGAACTTCATCATCGAACCAATTCCCACCGTACCAAGTCCGCAGTGGCACCACGTTAGATCCATTGCTACTGCAACTGACAGCCCAATACCTCCCCTTTGGAGGCCTTTCTCGGTGCCAATTAGTGCAATGGTGCTGACTGTCGCGGCGTAAGGGACCAGATCAACACTGTTTAGGCGCACTGTGCGCTTGTGTTCAGGTAGTTCGCAACCGAGTTGCAAGCGGTGAGACGAACTGTTGAGTCCAACGGGGACCGAGGTCACAGCAGTAAAGTATCGATAGGTGGTGCCGTAGGGTCTTCATCGAAGCGGTCTGCGTGTCGACTAGCAAGAGGGTCGATTGGTTGACTCTGCAGTGCCGTGCCTCGAGACCAGGAGGAACTGTGATTTATTCGAGTACGGTTCGGACGCTAGCGGCGCAGCTAATTGCGGTCTTCGTGCCGATGATTCTGTTGGGGTGCGGAAGCAAGCCGGACTCCGGCAACGTGCCTGCAAGTGCCGAGGGTGGCAAAGTCAATGGCACGGGCGGAAGTTCGTCAATTGCAAACGGTGGAAGTTCAAGCACCGGCGGCACAGCCAATGCAGCTGGAACTAGTGGGGCAGCGTCAGGCGGCACAGCCAATGCAGTAGGTGGCTCCGGTGCTGCGGGCGCCTCAACAGTCGTCGCCACCTGCAGTACCGCCAGCTTTTCGTGTGGCACGCACGGAACCTGCGACGATTCTGGAGCCGCGGTCGTCTGCAAATGCGTCAGTGGATACGCCGGCAGAGATTGCTCAGAGTGCGCAGCGGGACACCACAACAACGGCCCCGGCATCTGCGTGCTCGATCAACAGTGCATGCCAAACAGCTGTGGCGGTCACGGAGCCTGCACCGTGGCGGCGGGCGTAGTTTCGTGTGCCTGCGACGCCGGAAGTTCGGGAACATATTGCGACAGCTGTAGCTTAGGCTACCATCGCACGATAACTGGCACTTGTGAGGTGAATCAGGCATGCAGTGACAACAGTTGCACCAGTCACGGGACTTGTGCTGACGCGACGGGAACACCCGTCTGCGCCTGTGCAGCTGGGTATGCTGCGACGTCTTGTAATCAATGCGCCGCGGGATTTCACCTCGATACTGCTCAGGTCTGCGTACTCGACCAGCAGTGCATGCCGAATAGTTGCAGCGGACACGGCGCTTGCGGTGCAAGTAACGGGCTAGTGGGTTGCACTTGCGACACTGGATACACGGGCGCCTACTGCTCCAGTTGCAGTACGGGACATCGTTTGACATCGACCGGCACCTGCGACGCAAATCAGGCCTGTGCCGCCGACTCTTGCGGAGCACACGGTACATGCCACGACTCAACAGGCACGGTGGTCTGCACGTGTGCGGGCGGATATTCAGGAACTACCTGCAACCAGTGCGCGTCCGGGTACCATGCGGAAGCTGGCAATACGTGCGTGCTAGATCAGCAGTGCATGTCGACCAGCTGCAGCAACCACGGAACTTGTTCGGTCACCGGCGGAATGGTGAGCTGCGTATGCGCGAGCGGATATCGAGGAACATTCTGCGACGCATGTACTGCAAGCTACCACGCAACGAGTGCTGGCAATTGCGAGCAGAATCAGGCCTGCCCCGGTGCCCCGTGCAGTGGTCATGGGACATGCAATGATTCTTCAGGTCTTGCGGTTTGCGCGTGCGAAAGTGGCTACTCCGGTGCGGACTGCAGCCAATGCGCCGCTGGTCACCACAGTGCCTCCAATGGAACTTGCGCACTTGATGTCCAATGCCTTCCGAGCGTCTGTTCCTACCACGGCTCGTGCAACGACTCGACGAAGGTTGCCGTTTGCACCTGCAACGCGGGGTACTCTGGCGCCTATTGCGATGCCTGTTCGAGTGGGTATCACCGTGGTGCTGATGGAACCTGCGTGGCTTCCGAAGTGTGCCAGACGGGTTCATGCGGCACGCACGGCACTTGCAACGATTCGACTGGTGTCACGGTCTGCCAGTGCGTCCAAGGCTACGCCGGCGCGACGTGCGGCCAGTGCTCGGCAGGCTACCATTTGGCAAATGGTGCATGCGTTGTGGACGAAACTTGCCTTTCAACCACCTGCGCGGGACAAGGCACCTGTACATTGCAGGGCGGTTTGGTGAGTTGCACCTGCAGCACCGGTTACGCTGGTGCGAACTGCAACCAGTGCTATCCCGGATACGCGATTAACAGCATCACCGGTATGTGCGAAGTTCCATGCCAAATGGCGAGCGAGATTCGCTGTGGTGGCCAGTGCGTCAGTGGTACCACTGCAGCACATTGTGGAAGCTGCGGTCAGGCGTGTGCTGGTGACGCGCAATGCCAGCCATCGCATGGAAAGTATGATTGCACATGTCCTTACAATCTGTGCGGGACGAGCTGCGTTGCACTGCAAACCAATCCGCAGCACTGCGGCACGTGTTCGAAGGCCTGTGACGCAGGACAGAAGTGCGTGTTCGGGCAATGCCAGAGCGAGAGCGGATCCTGTGGAACAGCTGGCTGCCCCGCGGACTACCTCTGCTGTGATGGCAATTGTGTCTACGACGCCAATCTGAAGACCGACGACAAGAACTGCGGCGGATGTAAAATTGCTTGTGATACAGGAAATGGTCAGCATTGCGTCAATGCTCATTGTCAAGTCACTTCTAACAGCTGCGGCAACTCAAACCCGCAGTTTGGACAGATTTGCTGTGGCGCAAACACGGTCATGATCAACTACGACAACAGCAATTGTGGCGGTTGCGGGATTGTATGTGCAAGCGGCGAGACATGCAATCAAGGGGAGTGTCAATGCGCCTCAGGCACCGAGCGCTGCAGCGACGGTTGCAAAGATACCCGATTTGACTCCACGAACTGTGGCGGTTGTGGGCTGGTCTGCAACGGAGCTGCGGGCGAACGCTGCGTTTATGGCGTGTGCACTACGGGCCTGAGCGCTTGCGGTGCAATGTGCTCCAGTAGTCAGCTGTGCTGCTCCAACTACAACAATTCGCCGACTACGGCACCGGTCGAGTGCGTAACGGCCACTGACTTCGCAACGTCAACGGAGCATTGTGGTGGTTGCGGCAAATGTGCTCAGGGAGAGCAATGCACGGACGGCCAATGCCTTTGCAGTTATCCCAACGCGTATTGTCCAGACCCGAGCAACCTTGGCCAGAATCTCTGCATTACCATCCACGTCGGTGGCATGGGGTCGAGTCAGGATTCAGCGAACAAGAATTGTGGCGCCTGTGGCAAGGCCTGCACGGGTGGGCAACAGTGCCAAACGGGTGACACCTGCGCATGCCCCAGCGACAAGTCGAATTTCTGCGCAGGGTCATGCGTCGATTCGGGACACGATGAACAAAATTGCGGAACTTGTGGCAATGTCTGTGCGACTGGAGAGGCATGCGTGGGTGGCAAATGTCTCACTCAAAACGGTACGGGATGTACGGGTTGCCAGGAATCGGAGCTTTGCTGCGCGGTAAACTCGGTTTCAAAGTGCACAAATGTTGCGTCAGACAACCAAAACTGTGGGGGCTGCGGGGCAGGCTTCGCTTGCGGTGCCGGCTACCAATGCAGTGGCGCTAGTTGCCAGCCCACCGGCGATCTTTGCAGCGCGCCGCTCCACAGTTCGAATGGGACGCTCAACTGGAACGCGAGTAGCATGTCGGGGGCGCTGTTTACGAATAACGGAGCCTACACCACAAGTTGCGCGACCCCTGACGGAGCCAATCCAGAAGGCTTCTACGTGTTCGAGCCCAGCAATCCCGGGAAGTTCCAGATTAACCTTATGGCAACTTCCAACGTCATGATTGCCTTCGGAGCAGGTTCTGACCCCTGCACAGCCACGCTAACCAATTGTTTGACGTCTGCAATGAGCAACGTGTCCGTGACATTGAGTGGGCCAACGACCTTCATGGTCTACGCGACTGACACGAACTACACATATTTCTACCTGAACGGATACGCTTCGATGATGTAGCGACTGAGAGCAGCGAAACTGCCTTTGAATCTGGCCCGCGGCACTCCGAACGCGTAAGACGCTAGGATTGTCGCGGGCTCAGACGTCTTGTGACCGTTTCAAGGCATCATTTGAACTGGACGCCGAAATCGGCGCTTCACGCGCGACGCCAGTCGATGCGGCGTGACCAATCAGCGACTTCATCGGCGAAAAGACTAACTGCGTATTCGTCGGCCCCAGCGGCGTCGGTAAGACCGACCTTGCTAACGCCATCGGCCAGCTTGCCTGCCTCCGCGGCCACCGCGTACGCTTCGTAGTGGGCGCTGATCTCGTCAACGACCTGGTCGCCGGACAAGCAAGAAGCACACTGCATCATCGACTGTTGGCCTGCGGCGCACCCGATCTGCTCATCATCGACGAACTGGGATATTTACACTTCGACGCTCGCGGAGCCGATCTCTTCTGCCAAATCTTCAACCAGTGTTACCAACGCGCCTCAACCATCGTCACGACAAACCTGCCATTCAAGGACTTTAGCACCCACTTTCATAAATCGATTGCCGCCTCGGCCATCGCCGACTGCCTCGTCCACAAGGGTCTAATCGTGCGGATCACCGGCAAGTCCCGTCGCTCTGACACGACGGTCGAATAGCCAACTCGTCTCCAGTCACGATCCTGAGTGTGGCGGCGGAAGCACGGGAAAGTCGTCGGTCCAAAAGCCTCCGGGTTCGGGATGGTCCGGACCGAGGTGTGTCGATGTGCGCGCCAGATGGATGTGCTGCTGCAAGCCCGAGCAGTGCGTCACCGCTTACGTTCAAGACCCCCATCATACTGTGGAGAGTTGGAACGCATTGCCAACGCAACGCCTCCTTCCGATTGTTCTTGCGAGCTCCGAATCACTCATACCGACCTGCCAGGTCGGCGTCAGCAGCGACAACCAGTGAGGTTGACTTGGAAGGAACTCACAGCGCACTATGGAAAGATACAACCTACTATGCCCTATTCGATCATCAGCACTCAAGCACGCGGACAAGCAGCCAAAGTTGGGCTGAATCCTTACGCCCGTGGCTCGTTCCGATCTGGAGGTCGCCATGACGCCTGACGCGCCGCTCGGGAGTTCAATTCCGATGAACATCCAATTGGCTGCTGTTCGCTACGCGCATGTGCCCATGGCTGATTGGCGCGACCACTGCCAGTCTGGCAGATACGGTGAGGCAATTCAGGCAATTCAGACTGACCGCCTGCGAGCGAGCGTTGGGATCTCCTTGGAGGTTGCAGCTGAGGAAACCGGCGCAACGCTGGAGCAAGTGCGCGCGGCGGTCGATTGGAATACCTATCAGCAGTACTTGGACCAGGTGGGCGCGGCTGTCGCCAATTGCCATTCCATCGCGGATGTACAGTCTGCCGGAGCCATTTTTCAACAGGGTGCGGAGTTCTTCGGACAGTACGTGGCGACGACTCCAATTGGTCAGGCTGTTGTCGGGCTGGCGTCACTCGGGGCAGAAAAGATGGTCGAAGCCGAGGTGTCTGCCGCTTTGGGCACAGTTCAGAGCGCCCTTGACGGATACGTCGGATTCGTAAATGTCGCCTTGGAGGGCGTATACTCCAAACCAGACGTCATCTCGGCCTACGAGCGTCGGTCGGCGCTGCGAGGGCTCGGAATCGTCATCGCATTGATGCTTGCAGCTACTGGCATCGCCATTGCGTATTGGATAAGTCACCGAGCCGACGAGTCGAAGGAGGCTGTCTCGCTCAATACGACGAGCATGCTGCAATCGCGAGTCGTGCTTGTGGCGGGACAGGCTGGCGCGACTGGTCGTGACAAGCAAATTCGAGAGCCGAGATGTCAATGTAAGCGCTCTTCGGAAACTTGGGGACCAGATCACCAAGGCGACGGGAATTCCTAGGTTCGAAGAGGTGCCAATGAAAGCTCTAGTCTGCATGTACGTTTGGCTGGTGGCCACCATCTACATGACCGGTATGCGCGAACCCATGCCGGCTGCGGCAATTGCATTTGCAGTTGGATTGGTCGCGGCGGTGGGGATCTCAATGCATGACTCGAGTCACCGCAATCGTCTGACGAGACGTTATGCGTGGCTCTACGGCGTCGTGCCGCCAACAGGCGATATCAAAGGAACGCGCTACGGTGCTGCTGCCGGGGCACTTGCTGGCCACTACGTGGCTGGCGCTGTGGCGGGCATGGTGGTTGACGCGCTTCGCGAATCGTCCCAACGCGTTGATGTCACCACGGAGCAACGGCGTATGCTGGATGAGATTCGAATTGCGCGTGCGGATGCAACGGCGGGAATAGTCGCGGCTTTCGGGTTTGCGCTATTCGTAAGTGCAGTTGTCGCTTACGTGTAGTGTGCGTGCACATGCAATCTGTCGGTCATCGGGCTCGCGCGATCACTTTGCCTTCGTGCAGGTGCACTGCATGAACACCGTAGCGCTCTTGCTCTCGCTATCCGAGCAGCCAATCCCGCGCATGCAAGCACGCAAAACCGTATCGGCCTCGTCCCACTTGGGTGAATTCTTGACGGCGCAGGCCGATGGACAGCACAGCTTCTTGACGTCACTGTTGAAGCACATGGGCTCTGCGTCTTGGCTGAAGAACGCGACGAGCAGCAGTTCGGGCAGCATGACGACGAACTGTATCAGCCGCGAACAACTTCCTCAAGAACCATGACCGCGAGGTGAGGTATTCGGAGCCTCTGCGAAGGGCCCTACCTCACCAATCGCAACACGGGCTTTCGGAACAAATCAATCGTAGCCCTGTCAGGGCTGTTCATGCCAATCGGGCTGCAGGGTGACGTGGCCAGATCCAGTGCAACTTCCGATAGGCCCGCCCGAATGGAGCTACTGCGGCTTGCGGGCCAGTGCCTAAGTTGTGCTGGATTGTTGCCTGTTTCTTGCCCGAGATGGGCATTTGCGTCATTACTCAGTTATCCCTCAATATTGAGTAGAGGAGGATCCCATGCGGCTCGAAGCCACCATCCCTGACAACCGAGGCAATGCTGCCGTTCAGCTGGCGGACGAGCTGGGGCTCAGTCGTAGCCAGCTCATCGACGAGGCCTTGTCACTATTTCTCAAGGCTGTCGTCGAGGTTCGACGCGGACGTCGGCTTGTAACGATGGACCCGAGTTCAAACCTTCCGACTTGTGAGCTAGCCACCCCCACACTTTCGGCCCTTGAATGGGCACTTGCGCCCCAAGTGCTCAAGTTGCCTCCTGCCGCCATTGCGAAGATGAAGGCTCTCGCCAGCGATGCGCCAAAGCCGGGTCAAAGGCTGAAGGCTGCGGTGAAACGTACCGGGCGATGACGGAGTTGGACTTGGTGCGCGATTCTACGCTGTTCCGAAATACAGCTCGAACATGCGCTTGTATTCTGGCGCGATCGCACGCCGGCAGAGTCGCCGAAAGCGCTCGTCGGTCCTCACCCGGATAGCGATCCCGATGAACGCAGTGCCGAACTGGCGAATGCAAGCCGCGCATCCGTGGCCTTCGAGCTTGGTGGACTTCGAACAGACGACGCAACGTCCGATGTGAGACAGCGACGTCGAGGTAGGTGGATCGAGGGGTGTCGACAAGGGGGGTGTGGATAGGAGTTCACTCATTGCCCCTAGTACAGCGCCGCACCCTCGACCTACGGACATTGGCCATTTCATCAGGGTTTTGTGGGTTGCGCGAGCATTCGCCCTGAACATTGCCACTGCAACAACCATACAGTCTGGCGGTACTCCGGAGGTCGGACCCCCTCGCGTGTATTAGGGGAAATGAACAACCCCAATCCCGCCTCTCTAGGTTCGATGGCTGCAACGATTCTCAACCAGCTGACCGCTGATTTGGCGCCCGACGCGCAGCGGTTTTTCACCGAGCCAACCGGCATACACGCTCCGCTGCTGGTTCTGAGGAAGCGAGATGTCCTCTTTGGCCCGATCTTCCTGGTTGGCCATCAGATGAAGCCCAAAACCAGAACGAGCGAAGCCCTGTATGACCCTCAGGTTACGCTCCTACGTGTTGCGTCTGGCGATTGGGTCCCGCTGTCCATCGTCACGCCCTTCAGAACCCTTGCCACTGCGAGGGCCAGCGGGAACTTGCAGGTGATGGATCCTGCCGAGCATGAACGGCTGGTACATCGAGTGAATGTCTGGATGCGGAACGTGGAATTGGCGAGGTATCCGTTGCCATCGGGGGTGGTTGTGGAGCGGAGGAGAATAGGTGCGCTTGGCGCACATGCGGCGGAGTAGTCAAAGGCGACAGTGACGAATTTCGAGCCACCGGGCTGGATTGTCGCGCCTCCACGGGCGACAATCCGGCAGGTTGTAGGATCGCACTTGAGCGAGCATTCCCAAGAGGGCTGCTTCAGACTTAGCAGTTCTCAACGAAAGACGCCGGATGCCAAGATTTGACCAGTACCTGTTTGCTGACTACGTTGGAAGCGGTGGCCATGACAAGTCTGCGCGGGGACTACGACTGGTCGGCGCGACCGCAACCGGGCAACTGAGGGAACTTCGCAGTGCGAATGGACGACACTGGTCGAGGGCCAGTCTCTACGAATTCGTTTGTCAAAAACTCGACCTTGCGAGCAAGCAGGGAAAGCGCGTGGTGTTCGGGTTTGACCACCAGTATTCGTGGCCCCTCGAAATGCTCAGGCTTGCCAGTCTTGATATTGCGACGGAATGGCGCGAACTGATAGCTAGCTTGGTGAATGGAGATAGCAATATTGGCCGTCCAGCATTTGACAGCCCACGCCAGTATGCAAAGGCATTCAATGCGTGGTGCAGGCGGCCGGTATTCTATTCGAAGATTCGACAGAATTCGAATCTCTATGAGATCCCGAACACGGGCACCGCCATGTATAGAGCTACGGAAGAATACGCCAAGCGAAGCGGAGGTCGACCTGCTCCGGCAAACGGAGTAGGTGGAAATGGCGACGGCGCCGTTGGTGGTCAAACGCTGTGCGGTCTACAATTTTTATCGAAGTTCATCGCTAGGAATGACGTCAGAGCATGGCCATTTGACGGCCTAGACCTGAGTAGCTACAAGGATGGCCATCTCCTGGTCGAACTGTACCCAACAGGATTGAGGCCGCGCAGCATACGTCAGAGTGATCTGGCTGATGCCGCTTGCGCATGTGAGACGCTTCGGTTTGCTGATCGAGCTGGACGCCTTGATGACTTCCTTCGCGTTCCGAGAGCCGTAGTTGAGACCGCCGCCGACAGAGTGGCGAAGGAAGGTTGGATCGCCGGCGTGGGTGACGAAATCCCCGACTTTACACCCGGCATCTTCGAGGAAGTGCAGGCGCTTCTCAACATTGCGGAATTGCCAGCCAACATACGAGTTCCCGTCCGAGATCTGTCCGGAGGCGCGACGGCGGGCGCCGCGAAACCGGTCAACGTTCGGCGGGAAGAGGCTATTGACCGACTAGTGACGAACGGCAACGCAGACGCGGCCGAGTATTTGAAGAAGTGGCGAAATGCGGCGGGGCGAACAGGCGGTTGGGACGGCCACATGAAAAGTCGATATCCTGATTTGGCGTCCGTAATTTGGCGATAGGTGGATGGATCACCCATCGCACCACTTGTCTTGCAGGTCGCAAACGAGTGGTCGACAGTACTTGCAATGCAACCGTACCTGATCTCCACCGACGCAGAATCGCGACCCTGGAAACGGACTACGCTTCGCGAGCTCAAGCGCAATGAGGCGTTTCTAGAGCAAGTAGTTGCTTCGAACCCTGAAGTGCTTGGGTTGGATCCGTATGAGACTGGCATCAGTAGATCCGTGGAAGTGTTTCGACAGGCAACGCCACAGACGCCCACTGGGCGAGACATCACGCCAAATATCGTACTGTTGACCGAATCCGGACACGTCGTGATCGTCGAAGCCAAGCTCGCGGACAACCCCGAGCTGAAGGGGCGACAGGTGGTCGCTCAGGTCGTTGAATATGCGGCATCGGTCGCGAACCTCGGTGACGAGGAACTGCTTGCGTGGCTCGACGCGGAACCGGGTGAGTCCTGGCGAGGGTTTGTTCGTCGTACTTTTCCGAAGGTGCAAGACTCCGATCGGCTTGCGGCGGCCATTCGACGCCGGATGCGTGATGCGGAACTACATCTGGTGATCGTTTGCGACGGTGCCCCCGAAGGCCTGCGCGAATTCGTGGCGGCTGTTGCAGGACAAGCGGCGCTAGGAGAGTTTCGGCTTCACGTTGTGGAATTGACGCCATATACGGTGGAGGGGGTTCAGGACGTACTCCTTGTGCCCACGTCGAAAGTGGAGACCGAGATAGTCGCGCGCACTGCAATCACCGTCAACTCAGTCGACCTGAAACAACGTGTGGTTTCCGTCAATGCTACTTCACCGGAGGAAACTGCAGACTAACTGCGTCTTCACGTCCGTCCTCGCGGCTGGCGTTGTTTGAGCATCGCGCGAGCCATGCCAGAGGCAACCCACAATCAGCATCCCCACCCGCCTCCCCACTTCACCGAGGGTCGACCATCCCCACCGCTAGCGAAACCGCCTCCCCCCGCGCATCCACTGCGCGGACCACGGACGCACGGCCACCATTGCCGGACTTTTGTGGGGAAGGGGGACTTTCTATGTCCTATCGGGGGGACAAGCCGATTGTTTCCGGCGCGGTGGGGCTGGTAAGGTGAAGGTTGGCTGAGGTACGGGTCCCAGCGTCATCCCCAGTACGTCTCGAATGCACACCATGGTTCATGTTCCAACCCTTTTTCTCGCGTTCCTGCACCAAAGGACCTCAGACCCTCGCGACTGTTGCATTGCCCAGTTGGTGACTTTCGAGGTTGGTCGCGCACGGAGCGAATCATGACGGATCTAGTCATCGCCACCGGCGCCCACATCGAGGTCCGCGACGCCGTCTGGCGCGTCGTCCAGGTCAACCAGACGAGCAGTGGCAAGGCCGCGTGGCACGTAGTCGGGCTCTCGGAGATCGTCCGGGACGAGGAGGCGATCTTCCTCGAGGAGTACGAACCCCAGGTCACGGTCCTCGACCCGCGCGAGACCAAGCTGGTAGTCGACGCGACCGCCGGGCACCGAAGCTCGAGATTGTTCCTCGAGAGCAAGCTGCGCCGCGTTCCGCCGGTCACGAAGGAGCCAGTGCTGGGGCGCCAAGCGGCACTCGACGTCATGGAGTTCCAGCTGCAACCCGCGCGGCTCGCCCTGCAGCAGACGCGGCCAAGGATCCTGATTGCAGATTCAGTCGGCCTCGGAAAGACGCTCGAGGCTGGGATCCTGCTTTCCGAGCTGATTCGACGTGGCCGTGGGCGCCGCATCCTTGTGGCCACCGTCAAGAGCATGTTGACCCAGTTCCAGAAGGAACTCTGGACGCGCTTCGCCATCCCACTGGTGCGCTTGGACTCGGTGGGGTTGCAGCGGATCCGTGAGCAAATCCCGACGAATCACAATCCGTTCCACTACTACGACAAGACGATTATCTCGATAGACACCCTCAAGCAGAACAATGCGTTCCGCGCCCATGTGGAGCGCGCTGAGTGGGATGTCATCGTCATCGATGAGGCGCACAACGTCGCTGAACGCGGGAGCGACCGCTCGCAGCGCGCCAAGATTGCGAAGATCCTCTCAGAGCGTTCCGATGCATTGATTCTACTGTCTGCGACGCCCCATGATGGCAAGGCCGAGAGCTTTGCCAGCTTGATGAACATGCTCGATCCAACGGCGATTGCCGATCCGAAGGACTACTCCAAGGAAGACATCGAGGGCCTGTTCGTTCGGCGTTTCAAGAAGGACGTACAGTCGGAGATCGGCAAGGCATTCCCTGAGCGCAAGATGCGCCAAGTTCATGCCACTGCGACTCCCGCCGAAGAGGCGGTGTTTGATGCATTGGTGCAGCTGACATTCTCGACCATCGATAAGCGTAAGCATGGCGCGATGCTCTTCAAGACCACCCTGGAGAAGGGGCTTTTCAGTAGCCCCGCGGCATGCCGGCAGACCATTGGTGAGCGTTTGAAGACCATTGCTGGCCGTAAGGAGTCCGCGGAATTTGAGTCAGATGCTGAAGCCCTGCGTGAGTTTGATGCGCTCGTCGAAGAGATCGACGCCAAGAGCTTCTCCAAGTACCAGCGCCTGCTTCGATTGATTGGGGACAAGAAGGAGTTCGACTGGTCGCCCAAGAACGCCAACGACCGCCTGGTCATCTTCAGTGAGCGCATCGAGACCCTGAAGTTCCTGCGAGACAACCTGATCAAAGATCTCAAACTCAAGGAGGATCAGATTGAGCTACTTCACGGTGGCCTATCGGATACCAGGCAGCAGGAAATCGTCGACCAATTTGGCAAGGAAGGCGAGAAGGTTCGCATTCTCTTGGCTTCGGATGTGGCTTCCGAAGGCTTGAACCTGCATTTCCGCTGTCACCGGCTGGTCCACTTCGACGTGCCTTGGTCACTGATGGTGTTTGCCCAACGCAACGGTCGTATTGACCGCTACGGCCAGGAGCAGTCCCCGCAGATAGTCTACCTGCTCACCGACACCACGAACGAGAAGATCCGCGGCGACATGCGGATCCTAGAGCTCTTGAGTGAGCGCGACGATCAGGCCCAGACCAACATCGGTGATCCCTCTGCGCTGATGGGTAAGTACGATGAAGAAGCGGAGGTGCAGGTTACGGCCGAGGCCATTGAAGCCGGTGAGTCGGACGCGGCCTTTGCGAAGCGTTTAGCGGTTCCAGGCCAATTGAGCCCGCTTGATCTGTTGCTCCGGGGCGGGCCCAGCCTGGCGACGACCGTACCAACACCGCCGCGGACGGTGACCCTCTTTGACAATGACTTTGCCTATGTCCGCGAGGTCTTGGACATGTTGGCCGAGAGCGAGGGCCTGAAGCGCAAGATCGACGAGGCGCGCAACGTGATTGAGATCCATCTGCCCGCCGCCACCGCAGAGGCGGCGCGCGAACGTCACGCCGGGATCGACTTGCGGCGACGCTATCGCAAGCTTCCCGAAGAGGTGCTTCCGGAAGATGGCGTGATTGTCCTCACTCCGGATCGGCTTCGTGTCCAGGAGGAGATCAAACTCGCTCGAAACGTACGCAGTGACGAGTCCTCATGGCCAAGGCTTTCCTACCTGTGGCCACTACATCCAGTGGTGGACTGGTGTATCGAGAAGGGCATCGCCCCCTTTGGTCGCCAGGAAGCGCCGGTGGTCTCATTGATGGACGGCGTGGCTCAGGATGAAGCCGTGGTGCTTGCATCCGCGCTTCTACCCAACCGGCGCAGTCAGCCGCTGTTGCAGGAGTGGTATGCGGTCCGGTTCGTGAAGGGAAAGCAGAAGGAAGTGCTGCCATTTGGCGACTGGGCAGAGAAGGCCAAGGTGCTGCGCCGGCCGATCCCGAACCGCAATCGCCCCATCGACTTGAATGCTCTCGCCGCGTTGGTGCCCGTGGCCGTGGATGCAGCACGCGCCTCCATGAAGGCGCATTGGTGCGATGAAGAGCTCGCAATCAAGACCAAACTGACCCGGGAGCTCAATCGGCTCGAAGCGCTGCGCAACCGCCGGTTCACCCAGGAAGTGCTCGAACAAGGCAAGCGTGACAAGGCCGAAATCCAAGCACGGGTGAACAAAGTATTCGATCCATTCCTCCGCTTCGTCAAAGAGAGCATGACGGCCGGCAATGAACCCTTCCTCGAGGTTCTTGCGGTATTCCGGCATGAAGACGGCTATCATCCCAAAGGGAAGGTGAAGTCATGACCTTCCTTGGCATCGAGAACCTGAACGAGTTCTTCACCCAGCATTACCTGACCGCGATCCTCCAGGGCGATCTTCGTCCATTACTTGAGCGCTGGCGCACCACGGCCAAGACCGCTGGATCGGGGGAGATCCGGCAATTGCCGCCCCAGGCCTTGGGTGCGAGTCACCAGACGTTCTTCCGCTATTTGGATCGCCTCGAACAGCAGTCCTCCATCGAGATCCGCGTCCAAGCACATTTCGAGATGTATTGTGAGATCCTGTCCCTGCTCGGGTACAGCGACATCCTCGCGCATCGCATTGCGACCCTACCCGCGGGCCAGGTGCCCCTGTATGGCGAAGTCAAGCGAGCCGACGGCTCTCCACTGTTGTGGCTCCTTCCGGTAGTGCCCCCGCAGCGCTTCGAGCAGGGCACGCTAGCGACGCCGTTGGCGCCTGAACAGCTCACTGCTGCTCGGGCGGCCACCGATGTTGCTGGGGAGTTGTCCCCGACGGGTGAGGTTGTAACCGAGCAGCTCATCAATGCGGCGTTCAACCTCGATGAACCACCTCGATTCATCATCGTTCTCGGGCTGGACGACATCATCCTGCTCGAGCGAGCTAAGTGGGCCGAACAGCGCCTATTGCGCTTCGAATTGCGTGAGATCCTGGGTCGTCGACAGCTCGACACCCTGGACGTGACCGCCGCTTTGCTGCATCGCGAGAGCCTGGTTCCCACCGACGGGATCCCCCTACTCGACGACCTCGACGACAACTCCCACAAGCATGCCTTCGCCGTTTCCGAGGACTTGAAGTACGCCCTCCAGGCCTCTATTGAGCGCCTCGGAAACGCGGCTGTCGAATACATCCGCGACGTCAAGAAGGACAAGGTCTATGGCGTAGATGGCGAGCACGAACAATTCGCCGAGCAACTCTCGCGCGACTGCCTGCGTTACATGTACCGCATTCTGTTTCTCTTCTACATCGAGGCGCGCCCCGAGCTTGGCTATGCCCCGATTGGTGCGGATGCCTATCGCAAGGGCTACAGCCTCGAGCGACTGCGCAGCTTGGAACAGCTGGATCTTTCGACTGAAGAGGCCAGGAACGGTACCTACATCCACCAGTCGCTGCGCCTGCTCTTCGACATGATCTACGACGGGCGAAGGCCTGCGGGTCAGGGGGGCATGTCACTGAACGAATCTGGCGCATTGGTAGCCTCGCAGTTCTCGGAATTCGAACTAGCGCCCCTGCGCTCGCATCTCTTCGATCCATCCCGTACCCCGCTACTGGATGGCGGCTCCTACAAGGGGGACCGCGGCGTAGTCTTCACCAACGAGGTGCTACGCGACGTGATCGAGAACATGTCGCTGACGCGCGCTGGCACTAAAGGCCGTCGCGGGCGGATCTCCTACGCCACCCTCGGAATCAACCAGTTGGGCGCCGTGTACGAAGCGCTGCTCTCGTTCCGCGGCTTTCTCGCCAAGACCGATCTCTACGAGGTGAAGCCCGAGAAGTCCGAAGGCCTCAACGTCCTCGAAACCGCGTACTTCGTGCCGGAGAAGGACCTGCCGAAGTACGCGGAAAAGGAACGTGTTTACGACGGCAAAGCCCTCAAGAAATACACCAAGGGCACGTTCATCTACCGCTTGGCTGGGCGCGACCGGCAGACCTCCGCCTCGTACTACACCCCTGAAGTGCTCACCCGTGCCACGGTGAAGTACGCGCTCAAGGAACTCTTGGGCGAAGATCCCGACCAACCCAAGCTCAGCGCCGACGAAATCCTACGCGTCACGGTCTGCGAACCCGCCATGGGCAGCGCAGCATTCTTGAATGAAGCCGTGAACCAGCTCGCCGAGGCGTACCTGACCGCGAAGCAGCGCGAGCTGGGCCAGCGCATCCCTCACGACAGCTACGGCCTGGAAAAGCAGAAGGTCAAGATGTTCATCGCCGACACCAACGTGTTCGGCGTGGACTTGAACCCCGTCGCTGTCGAGCTGGCGGGCGTGTCGCTGTGGCTGAACACCATCCACGAAGGCGGCTTCGTCCCCTGGTTCACCGGGCAAACCGTCTGCGGCAATTCGCTAGTCGGCGCCCGTCGCCAGGTCTTCCCCGCCGCCACCATCAGCACCTGGCAAAGCACCGTCCCCACCCGCATCCCCCTCGGCACCCAGCGCCCCGAAGGCAGCGTCTACCACTTCCTCCTCGGCGACCGCGCCATGTCAGTCTATGGCCGCGGCACCGAAGGCAAGCCCATCTGGGAGATGGCCAAGAAGCACCTTACCGCCATCGACACGTGGCGCAACCAGTTCTGCGCCCCCCTAGAAACCGACGAAGTCGGCACCATCGGCAACCTCTGCACCGCCATCGACCGCCTCTGGGACAGCCACGCCGGCCTGCTCAAGCGCATCCGCCTGCGAACCACCGATCCGATCCAAATCTACGGCCAGCCACCGCTCGACAAAGATCGCGAGCCAACGACCACCGCCCAGAAAGACGCGATCTGGGACAAGGAGATGCTGTCCGAAGCCATCCGCGCCTCGTCCCCCTACCGCCGCTTGAAGCTGGTGATGGACTACTGGTGCGCCCTCTGGTTCTGGCCCATCGAGCAAGCCGATTTGCTCCCCAGCCGTGACGAGTTCCTCGAAGAACTCGCCCAAGTCCTGGACACCACCGTCCTCGAAGCCGCCCCCGTCAAAGGCAAAACCCTCGACCTCTTCGCGCCCACCGCGCCGGAGGTGGACAGGCAGACTGCCTCGGAATTGGGGATCGTGAACATCCACAATGTCGTCGGGCGCAGTAAGCGGTTGCAGCTGGTCGAGAAGCTGGCTGAGCGTTACCGCTTCTTGCATTGGGAGCTGGAATTCGCGGATATCTTCAGGGAGCGTGGCGGGTTCGATCTGATGTTGGGGAACCCGCCGTGGTTGCCGGTGGATTGGACGGAGTCGGATGTGCTGGGTGATGCCGATCCGATTTTTGTCTTGAATAAATTGTCAGCAAAGGAGGTCGCTGAGCTGCGGGACGCCACGTTCAAACGGTTGGGGAATCGCAGTTCGTATTTGGCGGCGCATGAAGCGGCGGGTGGGACAACGTCGTTTCTCGGAGCTGCCACTAACTATCCGCTGTTGGGCGGCGTAAAGACGAATCTGTACAAGTGTTTCCTACCGGTAGTCTGGGACTGGAGGAGTGCCATCGGTACGGCGGGATTGTTGCATCCGGAGAAAGTATATGACGAACCTTCGGGTGGCGAGTTGCGCGCGGCACTCTATCCGCGCCTGAGAAGGCACTATCAGTTTGCCAATGAGAAGACGTTGTTTCAGGAGGTTGATCATAACAAGTGTTTCAGCATCAATGTCTATGCCCCCCCAACAGCCGTGACTCGCTTCGAGCACATTGCAAATCTCTACGCACCGGCGACAATTGATGCCTGCCTCGGCCACAGTGGTAGTGGTCCAGTTCCGGGACTGAAAGAGGACGAGGAATGGTGCACGGGGGGGCATCGAGACAGGATAATTGTCGTTGATTCTGAAGCGCTGCGGCTATTTGCGGATCTCTATGACGAGCCAGGTACACCTTGGGAGCGTGCGCGACTTCCGGCCCTGCACGCTCGCCAGCTTGCTCGAGTTCTCATGAAGCTTCGGTCTTCGCGGCGATTGGTGTCCATCAACAATTGGGACTCGTCCGATGTATTCCATGAAAGTCGAAGCGTGATGGATGGCACAATAAGGCGGGACACGCGCTTTTCTGTGGAGCCATCGGGACATGTCTTGACAGGGCCTCTCTTCTTTGTTGCAAATCCGTTGTACAAGACGCCTCGGAAGGTCTGCACCCAGAACAGCCAATATGATGTGATTGACCATGAGGCCATTGGTGACGACTACCTTCCGAGATCGAACTACGCTGTCGCAGTTTCCGTGAAGGAACTCGCGGCTAGAATGCCGAAGCTCGACTGGGCAAAAGACCGCACGGTAGTGTCCGCTCCGCGGATTGTGATTTCGAGAATGATTGATCGGAAGGTCGAGAGGACTCTCCAACCCGCTATCGTTCCAGTCGGCGTTGCTCATATCGACTCAGTCAACTCCTATGCGTTCGCGCAAATTCAGGACTTACTCGCTGTCGCGTCTGGGTGGAGTTCCATCGTCTGCGATTTTCTAATCAAAACAACTGGTGGCGCCAATTTGCATCCCAACATGGCACGCCAACTCCCCGTCCCCGACAATCACATCACCGAACTCGCCGCCCGCGTCCTTATTCTCAATTGCCTGACCTCGCACTACGCATCGCTCTGGAACGAAGCCTTCAACAAAGCCTTCCGCAAGGACTTCTGGACGAGAATCGACCCGCGTCTCGTTCCGTCGAAGTTCAAGGACCTCACGCCAGAATGGGTCCGTGAAACGCCGCTGCGCACTGAGTATTCCCGCCGCCAAGCTCTTGTCGAAATCGACGTCCTTGCTGCGATGGCGTTTGGCCTGACCCTCGACGAGCTGAAACTCATCTATCGCTCGCAATTCTACGTCATGCGGTTCTACGAATCCGACACCTGGTACGACCGTCGTGGTCGCATCGCATTTACAAATAGCAGAGGACTTCCCGGCATAGGATTGCCGCCAAAGGCGAAGAAAGGTGACAAGACGCCCGGCTGGAACGACGTGAAGGACCTGAAGTCTGGCACGGTGTCCCAGACCATTCTCGATGACACCCAGCCCGGTGGACCCAAGGAGCGGAAGATTGTATACGAGGCGCCATTTGACCGATGTGACCGCGAGCGCGACTACGAGATCGCTTGGGCCCACTTCGAGAAGCGCTTTGGCGGCGGCCAGGAATAGTAGCACTCTGACTGGAATAGCCCAGGAACAGCAAGCTGATGGACCAACTGATGAGCTACGCGGCGTCCTCTCCAAACTCGGTCGAGTGGGCATTGGTTGGCGAATGGCCAAGCAGGGGAGCCAGCGAGGAAGATGGGGACTCGAGCCCGGCAAGCCAACGGGGATCTTCGCATTAGCCGCGCCGTTCGGCGCGGTGGCAGCGCGAGTCCTGGCAGCAAGCGCGACGATGGTTGCGTCGGTTTGACTTTCGACGGAAGAATTCGATCCGTGACGATGTTACGGCCCTCGGTCAACCGGCAATTCGGGTCGGTCGTTGCACGATCAAATCCATTAGCCAGCTATTCAGGAACTTCTCGGCCACAGGGACGCTGCAACGACGATGAGCTACACCCATGTCCTGATCCGTGGGCCCTTTGGCGTAAACAGTCCGGTGGTTCCCGCGGCATCGCAGATCAATCAGGGGCGCCAGATGAGCGTCTACCGGGAGCTGCGAGGAAACTTGAACCACTACTGGGTGGCACATCGCGGCACTGCAGCCGTTTTCAGGCGACGCTTACCCGCGCGTTTTGGGGCAGGGTGGTCGAGTGGAGTGATAGTTGGGCAGAACCTAGACCGCAACGGTCCCCTTCGCAAGTTCCGCTTTCGACCGCTTGGAAGCGCCAATCAGGCAAGCACATCGTCTGCACCCATATTGCTACCCCATGCGGCGGGGCAGGTTCTGATTTGACTTGAAAGAACAGGACGGCGTTGCTTGTGTCGGTGTAGACTCCGTGCCGGATGGTTGAACGTCGTAGACTACAAAGGGAGCCTTCTGCCGGATTGATCTGGCAATCGCTTCTCGCCTCCACAGCGGTCGTGCTTGGAGTGAGCATCTGGTGTGGCCACGCTTCCTATTCAGCATTCCTCATCGGGCGATTCGGCTACCACGGGTCTGTATTTGTGGTCTATTCGCACGAAGAGATCCTGATGAAGGGCGCAAGCCTCCTTCTGAACCAATTCTCGCTGGATTCTGTGCTTGCTGCTCTCGCAGCATACGGCCTCCACGTCATTGCCTCTCGACGACGAATCCGGCACCTGCCAGCCGCGTTTGCGGGACTCTACACGAGCTTTGTCGCCCTGGTAGTCGTCTCGGGTGTAGCCAACTTTTGGCCCGACGACTCCTACGCCTGGCTCACCCGCAATTCGCACACAATCTTCTTAGCCGTCTTCATTTGTCTTCTCTATCCAACCATTGCGATATTGACGGGCCGTTTCCTTTGTCGAGTGGAGACTTGGGCTAGGGTCGGCGTGCTCCTGGCCGGATGGTTGTTTGCGCTTGTCTACTTTCCGTTCTTTATTTCCGGAGGTCACGACTGCCCACCGGTCGCCAAGGTCACGTTCAAAGACTCGAAGGACGCCGTGGATTTTCGCTTCCTCAATAGGCGAGACGGGATGCTCATCCTTGGCGATCCACGACACAATCGCATTCGACTCATTCTCGAGGACGACGTCGCCAGTGTCTTGTTAGAGACATGTCCCGACCCGCGATGATCTCGCCAGCGGTGCCCACTCGAAAAGTTCAATGCTTGGTCCGGTACGGGTGCTTGGTGGGTTTCACGGTGAAGGCAGGCTGCGCGTTGTTGTCGCCCATTTCGAAGTGTTGCGGCAGTAACCGAGGTCCTTGCCTATCTCGCTTGCAGCAGACGGCCTTACTTTCTGGAAGGTTGCCGCTAGCGGCAGTCGTGGCCCGCTGCGCTGAAGGTCCGCTCGCATCGATTTTGCGCCCGCCGCTTGCCTAGCGTTCTGATGAGCGTGTATTCTTGGGTTTGATGCGGCTTCCGCTGAAGCGAAAGCCTTTGGAACTGGACCCTTCCGATGACGATTGTGCT
>Ga0302323_100001051_pt1 | contig 22341 bp, 19 predicted proteins | sample Fen_T0_3_FD_201950 | JGI IMG/M metagenome (GOLD analysis project Ga0302323, IMG submission 201950) | Peat permafrost microbial communities from Stordalen Mire near Abisko, Sweden - Fen_T0_3 | ecosystem: Environmental > Terrestrial > Soil > Wetlands > Permafrost | place: Sweden: Abisko... | reverse complement strand
CGATCGACTTGGCGTCGCCGCACCTGGCCGCGATGAACCGCTTGTTGGTGCCCTCGATCGCGTCGAAGTTGCTCAGCGCCTCGTAGATCGCGAGGATGCCGTCCTTGGCCTTGGTCGCCTCGGCCGAGCCGCAGAACTTGTCGACCACCTTCTGGAACCGGCCGATCGACTCGTCGACGTGGAAGTACGCGAGGCTGATCAGCGCGGCGTTGATGCCCTGCTGCGGCGCCGCCTTGGGGTCGGCGACCAGGTTCTGGTAGTTGTCGTATTCGGCCTGGAGCTGGAGGTAGAGCTCGGGGATCGGCTGGGGCTGCCACGGCTGCGGCTGGGTCCGCAGCTCGGCCACCGTGGGGACCTTCAGCGGCGCGAGCTTGCCGGCGTCGACCTCGCGCTGGGCCTCGGCCTCGTACGACTGGACCACGCTGCGCGCGGCGTCGATGTAGTACGCGGTGCCGAGATCCCGGTGATCGCGGACCCACTTGTACTGGCTGATCGCCTCGGGGTAGCGCTCGCTCCAGAACAGCGCCTCGCCCTCGAGGTAGCTGAACTCGTAGACGTAGTCGGACTCGGCGTAGGTCGCGATGAACGTGCGGTACAGGTCGATCGCCTTGGCGTACATCGCGAGGTATTCCTGCTTGGCCGCCGGATCCTTCTTGGCCGACGCCTCGTAGTCCTTGCGCAGCGTGGTCGCCGCCGAGTGGGTGTTGCGGGTCGCCGCGTACAGGGCGCGCTCGGCGATCCGGCGCTGGTTGTCCATCGCCTCGCGGTCCTTCTCGTTGGCGGCGAACCAGGCGGTGCCCGGCGCGTACTTGGTCGCGAGCTCGGCGGCGGCCGCGTCGGCCGCGAACTTGTCGCCCTTGGCCTCGAACACGTTGACGATCTCCTGGTGGACCACGGGGTTGGCCGGGTTCAGCTCCCACGGCGGGCTGATCGCGATCCGGTAGGCGTCGATCGCCTGGTCCCAGGCCTGGAGCTCGGTGAACGCCTTGCCCATCGCGACCCAGACGTCGCGGACATGCGGCTCGTTCTCGCGGCCCTTGTAGAACGCGCGGGCGCGATCGAACGCCTTGTTCGGGTCGGTCTCGGTCTCGCCCTCCCACGGATCGGTGAACGCGACCGCGATGTACTGGATCGACTCGTCGCGCAGCTCGAGCGGCGGGACGCTGCCGGCCGCGACCACCGCGTCGTACAGCTTCACGCTCTCGTCGAACCGGCGGATCGAGTCGCTCAGCCGGTCGCGCTTGTAGTAGCTCCACGCGAGCTTGTAGAGCGACTCGGCGTACAGCTTCGACTCGTTGCCGCCGTTGGCGACCTTGAGGTACGCCGCGATCGCCTCGTCGAGCTCGCCCGGGATCGTGAAGTGGTAGTCGGCCACCCCGCGGACCCACGCGTGGCGGACGAGCTCGGTGTCCGCGTTCGGATAGGCCGTGCAATCGGCGTAGGGGTCGCGCAGATCCTTGCGCTCGATCCGCTTGAGCGCCTCGCCGCGGGTCGGCGGCTTGGTCGGCGCGTCGTTCCACCGGTACTTGTTGGCGCACGCGAGCGCGAGGAACACCTGCAACGACCGCCGCTCGTCCTTGGCCTTGCCGTAGTAGGCGAGCAGGTACAGCGTCGAGGGGGTCTGGCGGTAGCTCGGGAACCGGGTCAGGATCGCCTCCCACAGCGCGGTCGAGCGGCCGTAGTCCGCCGCGATCGAGGCCGTATCGGCCGGGGCGTCGGGGCCGGCCGCGTCCTGCGCGGCGAGCTTGGCCTCGACCTCCTCGTCGGCGAGGTCGATGTAGAGATCGGCGAGCCGGAACATCGCGTCGGGCGTGAAGCTGTCGTGGCTCGGGTGGTCCTTCAGGAACTTCTCGAGCAGCGCGACCGTGTCGCCGTGGCGGCGGCTGCGGTCGGCCTCGGTCTTGGCGATCCGATCGGCGTAGCGCTTCTGCAGCTCGGCGGTGCGGCTGTCGTATTCGCGCCGGGCGATCGCCCGCATCCGCTGATCGTGCTGGTTCGCCGACACCTGGAACCGGTCGTACTCGGCCTCGACGTCCTTGAGCGCTTCCTTCTCGCGCGGCGTCAGCTGGATCGGGTTGACGTTGACGGGGACCGGCCGCTGGGGCGCGACACCCAGGCCGGGGCCGCTGGGCGGCTGCACCGGCACGCCGACGGGATCCTGCATCGAGCGCTGGGGGATCGCGCGCGCGGGGCCGCTCGGCGCCGGCGCCTCCGCGGGCATCGCGCCGCTCGGCGCCGGCGGAGCGCTCGGCTGGGCCTGGGCGGTGGCCGCGAACGCAAGCACCGCGGCCACGAGGCAGCCTCCCGCGATGGCGAAGCCTCGGCCGGTCGCGCGCGGAGCGCCGCCGCGGCTCACTTCGCGCCTCCCGCCGGGGGCGACCGCTTCGCCGCGGGCTTCTTGGGAGCGGGGCCGCCGGGCTTGGCCTTGCCGTCGCCGGGCTTCACCGACGGTGCCGCCGGGGGCCGCGGCGCCTCGCCGGTCGGCGCGATCCGCGGATCGGGTGCGCCCTTGTCGGGGCTGCCGCGCGGCGGGCTCGCCGCGGGCGCGGCCCGCTCGAACTTCGTGGGCGCCGAGGGCTTCTGCGTGCCGGCGTCGAGGACGTCCTTGAACTCGTCCTTGAGCTGCTTGAGGTCGCGCGCGCGCGACAGGTTCAGCCGCTTCAGATCGTCATCGGTATCGGTCTTCTGCGACCACGCGACATCGACGTTGCCGACGTCGGTGCGGATCACGATGTCGTAGAACTTGGCCTTGACGTCCTTGAAGCTCGCGACCAGCACGGCGCGGCCGACCGCGCGGGTCTCGGCCTCGAACCCGTCGAGCTCGGCCTTGTAGGCGGTGAGCGCCGCGGTGTGCTCGGCGATGAGGCTCCGCGCCTCCTGGAGCCCCTGGCCGACCACCACGTCGATCGCGTGCTCGGCCTTGCTGAGCTCGTCCGCGAGCTGGGCCGCCCGCTCGCCCTGGGCCGAGAGCGCGGCCGACCGGACGCGGTCGCGGCTGCCACCGATCATCCCGAGCAGCTGCTTGTGCTCGGCGTCCTCGATCGCCTTGAGCTGCTGGCGGGCCTGGCGCGCCGCTGCGTCGGTGCCTTCGCCGATCCCGGCGAGGTCGCGGCCGATCTGCAGATCGCGGCGCGCGCCGTCGAGCTCGTCCTCGATCGCCTGGGCTTGCTTCGCCGCGTCGTCGAGCGCGGCCCCGATCGTGCGCTTCTGCTCGCCGGGCAGTTCGGCGGAGTCGTTGCCATACTTGCGCAGCGCGACCGAGACCGCCTGGGTCGCGCCGATCGCGCCATCGATCTCGGCGATCGTCGACTCGATCGCGTCGAGCTGCGCCGTGCGCTCGGCGAGCCGGGCCGACGCTGCCTGCTCGGGGCTTGGCAGCGCCGCGTGGTCGGCAACGCGCCGCTTGCGGACCTGCGACGCTTCGCCTCCGGCGACCAGCTGGAGCTCTTGATCGGCGAGCTGACTGCGCAGCTCGATCAGGTCGTCCTCCATCGCGCCGATCCGCGCACGCCGGCCGGCGAGCTGGGGATACACGGCCGTGTGGTCGCCCGCGGCCACCACGCCCTCGAGCCGCGCGATCGTCTGCTCGGCCTCGGCGATGTTGGCCTTGATCTCGCCGAGATCCGACTCGACGGCGACCACGCGCTGGACCTCGGGCTCGTCGCGCAGGTACTGGACCGCGGCCTCGGGGATCGGCGCGGCGGCCTGGAACACGTGGTCCCAGCGCCCGGCGATCTGCGTGAGGTACTGCGATGGATCGGCCTTGCTGTCGACGATCCGGGCCAGCGCGTCGTACGACGGCAGGTACGCTTCGTGGGTCTCGGTGAACAGCTGGACCGCCCGGTCGTACTCGGTCTCCGGATCGTCCTGGCCCTGGGTCTCGAGCGTGCCCTGGATCATCGCGGTGCGGATCATCTGGGCCTTGCGGACCCGCAGGTTGCCCTCGAGGATGCGCACCGTGGGGGTCTTGGTCGACTGCGGATCGGACTGCGACAGGAGCTCGAGCGCGCGCAGCGCCTTGTCGTACTGCTTGCTCTTCACGTAGACCCAGCCGACCTCGTACAGCGCGTCCGGGAACAGGTCGCTGTGGCGATCGACCATGAGGTAGGCGTCGATCGACTTCGACGGCTGATCGCGCTCGTAGTACAGCCGGCCGAGCGCGAGCTGCGAGAGCTCGATGACCCGGCGGTCGTTGGCCGTCCGCGGCTTTGTGGCCAGGAGCTCGGTGAACAGATCGGTCGCGTGCTGCAGATCCTTCTTCGCGACGAACACGGTCGCGGTGTAGTAGGCCGCCTGCAGCGCGTCGTCCGAGCCCTTGGGGACGGCCTGGAAGAACGCGAGCGCGTCGTCCAGCTTGCCCTGGGCATACGCCAGCTTGCCGCGGACGTACGGCACCGATGCCAGCCGCGCTCCGGCCGGGACGCGATCGAGCGACGCGACGGTCTGCGAGATCAGGGTCTCGTCGCGCTGGAACAGGCCGATCTCGATCAGCCGCTCGAGCGACGGCTGGTAGTACCTGCTGGCGACGCTGCTGCTGGCGACGACCTTCTCGTAGTAGCTGCGCGCGGCGCCGCGGTCCTGCTTCTGGTACAGCGCCTCGGCGAGGTAGAAGTTCGCGGTCTCCTGATCGGGCCCGGGGCGCGCGGCCAGATCGAACAGGATCAGCGCCGCGGCGTCGTAGTCGCCGAGCGCGTACGCGACCTGGGCGTCGAGCAGGCGGCGCGGGCTGCCGGCCGCCAGCGGCTGGTTCGCCCGCGGCACGTCGGCGCCGAGCTCGCGCGCCTCGGCCTCGTAAGCGCGGAGCTGCGCTTCGAGGTCGTCGGCCACGGCGACCGTGGCGCTGGCGGTGGACGCGACCGCGACGAGGACGGCGGTCAGCAGGCCCGACGGGCGTGACGGGCCCGACGTGCGCGACGGTCCCGAGCGACGATCCCGACCGAGACGGCCGTACAGAGCAGCCATGGCTTACTTCCTCGACTGCGCGGTGCCGTTGGACGCGCCCGCCGGTGCCACCGACACCGGCGGACCGGGCGGCGCCGACGCTGGAACGGCGCCCGGCGCGAGCGGCTTGCCCGCCGTGGTCTCACCGGGCTTGTCGGCCGGCTTGTCGGGTTGGACCTGCGTGACCTTGCACTCGATCGCCGAGCGCTTCTCGAGCGGCGTCGTCGCGCCGCCCTTCTCGAACCCGCGGCAGTCGACCTTGGAGATCTTGCCCTCGCCAGCGATGAACGCCTGGCCACCCTTGGCCGTGAAGGTGTACTTCGAGAGGTACTCGAACACGCCGTAGCCATGGCCGCGGTAGGTCGCGACCGCCGCCAGGCTGTGATTGCCGGGCGCGATCGGGCCGGCGAACACGTCGAACCCCTTCGCCTTGTAGAGGCTCTCCGCCGTGTCGTCGGTGCGGACAAACACCTGCGTGCCATCGAGCGCGTAGATCAGCTTGGTGAGCCGGAACGAGGCGCCCATCTCGTTGGCGTGAGCGATCGCGACCTGCGCCCCGACCCCGCCGCCGATCATCTGCTCCTTCAACATCTGCACGCGGGCCTTCAGCTGCCACGCGCGCTCCTTCAGCGCCTGCGTCTTCTGCTCGAGCCGCCGCATGCGGACCGCGGTCGGCATATCCTCGGGCTTGACCGCCGCGAGATCCGTCGAGCCCGCCGGAGGCTCGGCCGCCGCTGCGCTCGGCGCGCTCGCCAGATCGTCGGTCGAGGCCGCCGGAGCCGCGGGGCTCGCCGGCGCGCCACCGGCCGCCGCCGCCCCGGCCGCGGGCGTGCCCTTGGCGGGGGTCGAGGCCTTCGCTGCCGGCTTCTTGCTCGCTGCAGACGCAGCCGGCTGCGCCACTGCGCTCGCCGCGAGGAGCAACGATGAAAGCACGACAGCCGTAGAGGTACCTCGCATGCGTGATCTCCAGCCGGCCCTTGCCGGCGCCTTCGCCCGCGCTTCGCGCCGGGGCACCGAAGTGTGCGAACCGACGATTTTTCCTATGGAATGCTGCAGTTCTAGCACCGCGATGTCGGGTTCTCAAGCAACCGTTGGAATTTGGCTTGTTTCAATCATCCGCGGCAGCCGGATGCAACTTTGACCACAAGCGCTCCAGCACCGCACCGACCCCAGCCCCGGTGGCGGCTGAGATCATCAGGAGCTCGATTCCTCGGTCTGCGAACGCACGGCGGTGCACGTCGATATCCTCAGATGCCGTCGCATCGATCTTGTTCAATACGACCACTTGAGGCTTGTCGGCCAGGCCCGGCGCGTATCGCGCAAGCTCCGAATTGATCACATCGAAATCGTGAATCGGCGATCGATCCGGGCCGGTCGTGAACGTCGCTTCGACGATGTGAACGAGCACGCGACACCGCTCGACGTGGCGCAGGAACTGGTGTCCGAGACCCGCGCCCTGCGAGGCGCCCTCGATAAGCCCAGGAATATCAGCGATCACGAAGCCGCGGTCGCCGCTCATCTGCACGACGCCCAGGTTTGGCACCAGCGTCGTGAACGGATAATCGGCGACCTTGGGGCGTGCGCGGGAGACACGGCTGATGAGCGTCGACTTGCCAACATTCGGGTAACCGAGCAAACCGACATCGGCGAGCAATTTGAGCTCGAGCCGCACCGTGCGCTGCTCGCCAGGCGTGCCGGGCTCTGCCTGCCGAGGTGCCTGATTCCACGGGGTCTTGAAGTGAATGTTGCCCCGCCCGCCAATCCCGCCCTTGGCGAGCACGTACGAGGCGCCTGGCTCCGACAGGTCGGCGAGGACCTGCCCGGCGCTCCGCCGGGGCTCCAGTTCGTTGCGCGCGTCACGCTCCGCGCCAGCATCAACGTCATCGTACTCCTCGTCCTCGGCCTCACCTCCAGCCTCCGCGGCCCCACGCTCGGCGAGCCCAGGCGGCGCTGCGGTGAGCACCACTGTGCCCACGGGCACACGCAGCACGAGATCCACACCGCCCGCGCCGTACTGGTCCTTGTTGCGGCCGTCCTCGCCGCGATCGGCGGCGTAGTGCCGCCGGTACCGGAAGTCGAGCAGCGACGACAGCTGGGGGTCGGCGACCACGATGATACTGCCACCGTCGCCACCATCACCGCCCGACGGCCCGCCGCGCGGCACGCCATCCTCGCGGCGAAACGCGGCCGAGCCGTTGCCGCCGTCGCCGGCCTTTACGTGGATGACAGCCTCGTCGATGAATTGCATGGCGCTCGCTCGATCTACCGATGACCCGCGGCACGGCCGCGGGGTTCGCTCGGTGACTGATATGGCCTCGCCCGCGGCCCGGCGGCAACTGCGTTTTCCATCCTTCGCTCCGCGCCCGGCTTCATTCATGCACCACGGCCCCGGGCGGCTCACCGATCGAGACCACGCGCGCCCCGAGGTGATCGAGGAGCGCGGCGTCGTGCGACGCGAGCAGGCATGACCTTCCGGCCGCTGCGTGGCGGCGCACCAGCACGACGAGACCATCGAGCCGCCTGGCGTCGAGGCCGTTGTCCGGCTCGTCGAGCACTAGCAGCGCCGGCGGTCCGATGAACGCGGCGCCGAGGCACGCCCGGCGGCGCTGGCCGAGCGACATGCGTTCGATCGCGGTATCGCCGATCTCGTCGAGCCCGAGCGCATCGCGGAGCTCCTGGCTCGGGGGCTCGCCGCCGCGGGTCGCGGCCACCAGCGCCCAGAGCTCGCGGCCGCGCAAGAACCCCGGCGGATCGGCGGCTTCCGGTACATAGCCGAGCGCCCGGCGCGCCCGCAGCCGCTCCGACCGCGAGCCCCACACCGACGCGCCGGCGATCGCGATCCGGCCGGCGCGCGGCTCGAGCACGCCGGCGACGCTGAGCAGCAACGTGGACTTGCCGCAGCCGTTCTTCCCCACGACGCCGACGACCTCGCCGGCCGCTACGCCAAGCGTCAGGTCGGCGATCACGACGCGGCCACCGCGGCGCACCGAGACCCCATCCACCGACAGCGTCATCGCGGCACCGCCTGGTGGTCGGCGCCACGCATCCGCGGACGTCTCACGGCAACACCGCCAGCACCGCGCCGCCACCGAGCACCAGCATCGCGGCGGCGCCGAGCCGCGCCATCACGCTGAAACCCAGGACCGCCAGCGCCGCCGCCGTGATCGCCCGGACGACCACGCGCACGCCGACGCTCGGCGAGCGCTCGTGGGCCACGAGCGTGCGAACCTCGAGCAGCCCCGTCGCCAGCGCGGTCGCCAGGGCCAGGGCGGCGAGCCAGAAGCTGGGACCTGCGACGAGCATCGCCGCCAGCACCGCGATGCTCGCCGCCACCAGGTGGACCCCGACCACGAGCGACGCCAGCGCGCCGAGCCGGGTCCGCGGTGCGATGCCATACGCCTGCGCGAGCCATGCGGTCTCGCGGTGCGCGGCCAGCATCGCGAGCGCCGGCGCGATCTGCGCCGGGACCAGCACGACGGCGATCACCTGCGCGCCGAGCACCCCGGCCGATTCTCCGGACAGCCGGTTGTTGCGCACGAGCAGCCCGGCGGCCAGGCCGGCGAGCACCGCGAGCCCTGCGCCGCGCACCAGGGCATCCCCGGCTCGCCGGACCAGCGCGGCGCCATAGACCGCGCGCAAGGCGCGCCCCGGCGTTCGCCAGCGCGGCGCGCGCGCCCGTCGGCGCACCGGCTGCCAGCGCGCGAGCACCACGACGGGCATCGTCACCGCGCAGACGATCGCCGCGCCCCGAACGCCCTCGCCCACGACCCACAGCAGCAGCCACGGCAGCTGGAGCCACAGCAGCGACCCCGAGGCCAGGAGCCACGCCGCTCGTGGATCTCCCGGCAAGCTGGCGAGATACGCGGCCGCAGCCGGACGCACGATCAGCCGCGCGACGGGTACGAACATCAGCAGCCAGATCGCCGCCAAAGCCACCCCGACGCCGGCGTCCGCGAGCGCGAGGCCGGTCAGGTCCGAGGGGTGCATCGCGGTCGGTCCGAACACCAGGGACCCGACGAGCGAACAGCCGATCCAGACCGGCAGCGCACGCTGACGCGCCGGCGCGATGACCGCGCGGTTCCACACCGCGAGCCACCGGCGACGCCCGGTGGTGCTCACCCGCGCCACGGCGCTCGCGCGCGGCCCGAAGTCGGAGCGATCGCATGCCATAGGGCTCGCACGGGATTTCCGCATCGAACCTATCATCGGATCGCCGGTACGCCACCCGATCGATCAGCAGCGGCGACCCACAGCCCGGTGGGCTTGCGGGCGCCGCCAGTAGCGCAGAATCAGGCGGCGGCGGGAGCAGCAGCCGGCGCGTCGGTCTCGGGATAGACCGCGACGCGCGTGCGGAACTTGCCGTCGCGCTCGAACTTCACGACGCCCGTGATCTTGGCGAACAGCGTGAAGTCGCGGCCCAGGCCCACGTTGGTGCCCGGGTGAAACTTGGTGCCCGTCTGGCGCACCAAGATCGAGCCCGCGCTGACGGCCTCTCCGGCGAACCGCTTGACGCCGCGCATCTTCGGCAGCGAGTCGCGGCCGTTACGAGTCGAACCTTGTCCTTTTTTGTGTGCCATGACGCGTTCCTGCTAGGGAGGACCTACGAGGCCTCGATCGCCGCGATCTTGACCGCGGTGTAGTCCTGACGATGACCGTTGCGGCGGACGTAGTTCTTCCGCCGGCGAAACTTGAAGACCACGAGCTTTTCGCCCCGGCCCTGTTCAACGATCGAGCCGGTGACCTTGGCGCCGGCCACGGTGGGCTTGCCGATCGAAACGCTGCCCCCATCGCCTGACGACACAAGGAGGACCTGGTCGAACACGACCTCGGCCCCGGCGTCACCGGTGAGCTTCTCGACCACGACAGTCTTGCCGGGCTCGACGCGATACTGTTTTCCACCCGTCTGGATCACGGCGTACATGACAATCTCCGCAAAAAGGCTTTCGGAATCGCGGACTTTACTGATCGCGCGGCAATCGTCAAGTGCCAAGCTCGCGGTGAGCTGCGGGGCGGGTCAGCGCCCGAGGCGTTTGTGTAACAGATCCGAGGTGATGACGGGATTTGCGCGACCCTTGGTTTCCTTCATGACCCCGCCGACGAAGAACCCGAAAAGCCCGTCCTTGCCCCCCACGGTGTAGGCCTCGGCCTGCTTGGGGTTCGCGCCGACCACCCGGTCGATGACCTCCCAGAGCGCCGCCGGGTCGGAGATCTGCTGCAGCCCGCGGCGCTCGACGATGGCGGCGGGGGCCTCGCCGGTGCGGTAGCTCTCCTCGAAGACCTCCTTGCCGATCTTGCCGCTGATCGTGCCGTTCTCGACGAGCACCACCAGGGCGGCCAGCGTGTGCGGCCGCATCGGTGCCTTGGCGATCGGGGTATCGCTGGCGTTGAGCGCGCCCAGGAGCTCGGTGAGCACCCAGTTGGCGATCATCCGGCCGCCTTCGCCCGGATGCGCGGCGACCGCGGCATCGTAGTAATCGGCCAGGGCACGATCGCCGACCAGGGTGCGCGCGTCGTCCGAGGACACGCCGTGGATGCGCTGGTAGCGGTCGAACCGGGCGCTCGGCAGCTCGGGCAGGTGCTTCAGGATCTCGCCCATGATCGGCCCGTCGACCACGAGCGGCGGCAGGTCCGGATCGGGGAAGTAGCGATAGTCGTTGGCTTCTTCCTTGCTGCGCATCGGCTGGGACTGGCCGCGCTCGGCGTCCCACAGGCGGGTCTCGCGGGTCACGCGGCCGCCGGCCTCGATCAGCCGGATCTGGCGCGCGATCTCGCTGTCGATCGCGTTCTCGACGAAGCGGAACGAGTTGATATTCTTGAGCTCGGTGCGCGTGCCCAGGCGATCTTCGCCGCGCAGCCGGACCGACACGTTGGCGTCGCAGCGCAGCTGGCCTTTCTCCATGTCGGCCTCGGAGATATCGAGCCAGCGCACCAGTCGATGCAGCGAGCGCAGGAACTCGCCGGCTTCCGCCGAGGAGCCGATCTCCGGAGCCGTGACGACCTCGACCAGCGGCACGCCGGCGCGGTTGAGATCGACGTGGGACGATGCTCCCACGTGGGTCGTCTTGCCGGCGTCTTCTTCGAGGTGGATGCGCGACAGCTTGATGCGCTTCAGATCGCCGCCGATGATGACGTCGAGGTGGCCGTTCTCGCACAGCGGCTCGTCGAACTGCGAGATCTGGTAGCCCTTGGGCAGGTCCGGGTAGAAGTAGTGCTTGCGGGCGAACCGCGACCGGGCGCGGATCTGCGACGACGTCGCGACCCCGAGCTTGAGCGCGAGGGCGAGCACCGCCCGGTTGAACACCGGCAGCGTGCCCGGCATGCCCATGACGAGCGGATCGGTGAGCGAGTTGGGCTCGGCACCGAACGCGATGGCCGACGGCGAGAAGATCTTCGAGGCGGTGGCGAGCTGGACGTGGACCTCGAGCCCGATGACCGGCTCCCACTCCTCGAGTAGCCCGGCGAGATCGCGGGGCGAGGTCACGCCGCGCCCCCGATCCCGGGCGGCCTGCGATCGCCGAGCCCGACCGCGGCTTCGATCACACCGCCGACCCGGAGCAGGGTCACCTCGTCGAGCGGCCGCGCCAGGAGCTGCACGCCGATCGGCAGGCCTTCGCCGGTCAGGCCGCAGGGCACGCTGATCCCGGGCAGACCGGCGAGGTTGCAGGACAGCGTGAACACGTCGGCCAGGTACATGTCCATCGGCGTCGACTTGGCGCCGAACGCGAACGCCGGGGTCGGCGTGGTCGGGGTCAGCACGACGTCGCAGTACTGGAACGCGTGATCGAAGTCGCGCTTGATCAGCGTGCGGACCTGCTGCGCCTTCTTGTAGTAGGCATCGTAGTAGCCCGAGCGCAGCGCGTAGCTGCCGATCATGATCCGGCGCTTGACCTCGGGTCCGAAGCCGGCGCCGCGGGTCCGCGCGTACATGTCGAGCAGATCGGGCGCCTCGACCCGGAGGCCGTAGCGCACGCCGTCGAACCGCGCCAGGTTCGACGATGCCTCGGCCGGCGCGACCAGGTAGTAGGCCGGCAGCGCATGCGCGGTGTGCGGCAGCGACAGGTCGACCAGCTCGGCGCCGCGCTCGACCAGGGCCGCCACCGTGCGGCGCAGCGCCGCGCGGATCTCGTCGTCCATCGCCTCGAAGTACTCCTGCGGCAGGCCGACGCGCAGCCCGCGGACATCGCCGGTCATCGCGTCGGCGTAGCTGGGCACCGCGGCGTCGAGCGAGGTCGAGTCGCGCGGGTCGAACCCGGCGATCGCCTGGAGCATCAGCGCCGCGTCGGCCACGCTGCGGGTCAGCGGGCCCACCTGGTCGAGCGACGACGCGAACGCGACCACGCCCCACCGCGACACCCGGCCGTAGGTCGGCTTGAGCCCGACGACGCCACAGAACGCCGCCGGCTGGCGGATCGAGCCGCCGGTATCGGTGCCGAGCGACGCGGCGCACAGCCCCGCGGCGACCGCGGCCGACGAGCCCCCCGAGCTGCCGCCCGGCACGCGCGACAGATCCCACGGATTGCGGGTCGGCTGGTACGCGCTGTTCTCGGTCGAGCTGCCCATCGCGAACTCGTCGCAGTTGACCTTGCCCAGGACGATCGCGCCGGCGGCGCGCAGCCGCTCGACGACGTGGGCATCGTAGGGCGGGATCCAGCCCTCGAGGATCCTCGAGGCCGCGGTGGTGGCCAGGCCGCGGGTGACCAGCACGTCCTTGAGCGCGATCGGCACGCCGGCGAGCGGGCCCAGCGGCGCGTTGGCGGCGCGCTGGCGATCGACCTCCTCGGCGGCCGCCCGCGCGCCGTCCTCGTCGACCGCGAGGTAAGCGCCGATCACGTCATCGACCGCGCGGATCCGCGCGATCATCGCGTCGACGATCTGCGCCGCCGTGATCTCGCCCGCGGCGATCCGCCGGGCGGTGTCGGCCACCGACCAGAACTGCGTGGTCACGGCTTGGTTCCCGTGCCGCCGGTGGGCGACCGGCCCGGCGGGGCGATGCTCGACGGCACGACGATCAACGCGCCGTCGCGCCGCGGTACCCCGGCGAGCGCGAGCTCGACCGGCAGCGACGGCGCCACGACGTCGGGCCGCAGCCGCAGGTCCATCGGCACCGCGTGGGTCATCGCCGGGACGCCCTCGGTCGGCACCGCGGCGAGCGCCGCGAAGTGCTCGAGGATCACGCCGAGCTCGTGCTGCATGCGCTCGAGCTCGGCGGGCTCGAGGTGGAGCCGAGCGAGCAGCGCGATCTCCTCCACTTCGGTTCGGGTCAGCGCGGGCATCGCGTCATGGCCTGGCCACCGGGGCTGTGCGGATCGCCCGCGTTGGTAGATTCGGGTCGCTGTGTGCTGTGACCGTGTCGTGTCCCGTGCATGGAGTCCCCACGTGTGTCCCCGACGTCCATCGCTACCTTCGGTACCCTCGGTGCCGGCCCCTGGTGGAAGCTATCGTAGCGCCACGGCGAGCCGGCGTCACCGGCGGCGCCTGGTTTCGTCGCTGGCTACTCGACTTGCCAGCCGTCAGCGCGGCTCGGGCAGCGGCTGCGGCTGGAGCTCCGGCTTGCCGCCGATTCGGCCCGCGAGCTCGGCGCCCAGCCGCAGGTAATCGTCCGCCACGCGGCCGGCGCTTTGAATATCGCCCTTCTCGAGCGCGGCGATCAGGTCGCGGTGGTGCTTGCGCACGCTCTCACCCGGGGCGGCAAGGTTGGCGAGCAGCGGCAGGAAGCCGCGGACGCCGTCGCGCACCGTGTTGATGAGCAACAGCATCACCTGGTTTCCCGACATCTGCGCGACCGCCACATAGAAGTCGAAGTCGAGATCGAACAGCTCGATCGCGCCGGTGACGTGATCCGCGCGATCGGCGAGCGCGCGCAGCTTGCCGATCCCGGCCTTGTCCTTGGCGGCGCGCGCGGCGGCCAGCCGGGCGAGCTCGCGGCCGAAGATCCGGCGAAACTCGAGCAGGTCGCGGATCAGCTCCGGCTTGCCACCGGCCAGCGGCAGGAGGTGCTGCACCAGCTCGATGCCGCCGGTCTCCATGAAGTTTTGCACGCGCGTGCCGTCGCCCTGGCGGATCCGCACCAGGCCCAGGTGCTCGAGCTTCTTGAGCGCCTCGCGCAGCGAAGCGCGATTGACCCGAAGCCGCTTCGACAGCTCGCGCTCGGGGGGCAGCTTCGATCCCGGCGGATACTGCCCGTTCAGGATCAGCGAGCGCAACTGCTCGGCGATCTCCTCGGCGACGCGTTGCTTCTCCACGGGTTTGAGCATCCGCTGATGCGTGAGGTTAACCCAGCGGGGCCACGGATTAGAAGGGGCCGGGAGCGCCGGATCCAGCGCTTGAGGGTTCAAAGCTTGCTGTGGTACCGACACAGGATGTCAGGCCAGCTCGCGGTACGCAGCGAAGCTTCGACGCCTCGCCTGCTGATCCTCGACGGTGACACGGCGCATGAAGTGTTCGATGTGGTGGCGTGCACGGACGCCTTGATCCGGGCCCGGTCGGCCCTGCTGTTCGAGGTAGGCGAAGAGCTCCACGTGCGCATTGAGCACGATGGGAGTGTATGGGGGGCCACAGCGCGAGTGCTCGGTCATGTCGCGACCCAGGGCGATCAGGTCACCGAGCTCGAGATCTCGGACCGCCGCCCGCTCGTCCCGGCGGCCGGCTGATCTGGGGCGCCGAGCTCGCCGACGCCTGTGAGGCGCGCGCGGACTTGCGTCACCGGCGACCTGGGGGGCCTCCGCCGCGGTCGCTCGCCATGCGGGCCTCGAGCGCCCGGAGCTCGGATGCCGCCTCGCGGTGGCCGGGGGCGTCTTCGAGCACCCGGCGAAGATGCCGGATCGCGTCCGCGTCGCGGCCGAGCATCCGCTCGACCCGGCCCAGGTAGAACCGGGCGGTCACGGCCTTGGGCGACTGCTGGATCGCCCGGTCGAGCGCGCCCCGCACCGCCGCCGCGACCACCGGTTTTTCGGGTGCCGCGCAGAACCGCGCCCACGCGAGCAGCGCGTGGTAGTCGGCCTCCTCCGGGTTGAGCCGGATCGCCAGCTCGAACTCGGCGATCGCCGCCTGCGGCTGATCGCGCTTGACCGCCTGCTCGCCGCGGCTGAACGCGTCCTCCGCCTCGACGATGCGGCGGGCCAGCTGCTCGGCGCGCGCTTGCTCGGCGCGAACCGCTGCCTCGCCGCCCTGGCGCTGCACGGCGAGGTACTCGGCGCGGCGCTCCGCGTCGCTCAGCACCGCGAACCCGGCGTTGATCTGCGCGAACAGCCGCTGCGCCTGCTTGCCCTCGTCGGAGATGCCGAGCGCGGCCAGGCGATCGGGGTGGAGCTGGCGCGCGAGCGCAAAGTAGGCGCGCCGCAGGTCCTCCGCCGACACGTCCGGGGGCACGCCGAGCAGCGCGAAGTGATCGGCGCCCTGCTCGAGCAGCTTCAGGCGCTGCGCGATCACGCCCCGGGCCTCGTGCGCCGCCGGCGAGTCGCCCCGCGGCGCCTGGCCGGCGCGCGGTGGCATCGACGACGAGATCCGCCGGCGCCGCAGCCCCGGACGCGGTTCTTCGCCCCCGGCGTCCGGGCCCGGCCCGCCATCGCGCACGGTCGGCGGATCGAGCGAGCTCTGGAGCGGGGGGGGGCGGCTCGGGGGCGTCGAGCGAGCCCGCGCCGGTGACGGAGGCTGCGCCAGGGGCTGGACCGGCGAAACCGGCGCGCCCCGCGGGCCAGACACGGGCGGCGCGTTCCCCGGTGGCGTGGTCCGCGGCTGCGGCGGGCTCGTCATCCCCGGTGCCGCCGCGGCCCCCGGCGCCACCCCGGGGGGCCCGGGGGGCCCGGGAGGCGTGTGCCGCGACCGCGGCGCCATCGTGGTCCCCGGCCCCGGCGCGCTGGCGGTTCGCGCCGACGGCGTGGGCTCCCGCCGGCGCCCCGCGCTGGGGGCTACCGCGGGTCCCTGGATCTCGCAGGCGCCGCACACCGCGAGCGCGTAGACCACCGAGCGCACCGTCCGGGCATCGACGAAGCTGGCGGCGAAGCCTTCGAGCTCCTCGAGCGTGCCGCCATCGCGCAATCGCTCCACCACCGGCTGTTCGACGTCGGTGAACCCGAACTGCGCAAGATCCGCTTCCGTCCCGGGCGCGATCCGGAACCAACCGCCGAGCTGCGTGATCTCCGTCGACAACCGCTGCTCGGCGAGGTGGGTCCGGGCGCCGAGGTAGACCACGGCCCGGACGTCGAGCTCGCACCCGCGCGCGATCGGCAGCTCGGGCCGGTCGGTGACCACGAACTCACCGTGCGGCAGCGCGAACGTCCGCGCCGCGCGCTGCGCGATCGCCCGCCGGCGCAACCTGAGCGCGTGATCGGACCCGAGCCGCGCCAGCTCGGCGATCACCTCGATCTCGTCGCGATCCGGTGCCTGCGCCTGGCGCCGGGAGATCTCGGGGACCTGCGAGGACGAGATCAGGTGGGACTGGAGCGCCACCCGGACCGCGGCGTCGGCCGCCAGGGGCGACATCGCCGCGACGACGGCGCCGCGGTCGAACGCGACCAGGAAGCACTTGCCCTCGGCGAACAGCGTCAGCTGGCCGGTGACGCCGCGCAGCCCGAGCGTGGCGAACGTCCGCCCCCACGGCCGGTCCGCGACGCTGCCGCGGGTGAGCTCCGCCACGCTAGCTGCCTCGCCGCCACAGCCGCCGGGCCACGTAGCCGATCGCCGCCACGGCGACCAGCACGACCACGATACCTACGACCGTCGCGTTACCCTCGGCGTAGCCCCACATCGCTCCGCTTCAGAATGAAAGGCCCGGCGGCAGGAGTCAACGGGGCTGGCCCCGACATGGGCGCGCTCTGCTAGGATGGCGGCTGGATGAGCACGTCGTTTCCACTCGACGGAGCGCGCGTGCGATTTGCGGGCGCGACCAACATTGGGCGCAAGCGTGATCACAACGAGGACTCGATCTCGCTGCCCGACAACGAGCGGCTCGCCATCGTCGCAGACGGTATGGGCGGTCACGCATCTGGCGAGGTCGCAAGCCGGCTTGCGGTCGAGCTGATCACCGACCACTTCCTCGAGACCGGCAAGCAGCAGACGCTGACCTGGCCCTACAAGGTCGACCGCGACCTGCGGACCCACGTCAACCGCATGGTCACCGGGATCATGCTGGCCAACCTCGAGATCTGGGAGCGCGCGCAGCGCGACGCCCGCTTCAAGGGGATGGGCACGACCTGCGTCGCGGTCTACCTGCTCGACGACTCGCTGATCATCGGCCACGTCGGCGACAGCCGGTGCTACCGCGCGCGTAACGCCGAGCTCACGCAGCTGACCGAGGACCACTCGCTGATCAACGACTACATCCGGATGAAGCGGGTCACCCCCGAGGAGGCCGAGAACTGGCCGCACAAGAACGTGATCGTCCGTGCGCTCGGCATGAAGGAGAGCGTGCAGGTCGACATCCTCACGGAGAAGCCGCACGTCGGCGACACCTACCTGCTGTGCTCCGACGGCTTGACCGGCATGGTCAAGGACGACCAGATGCTCCACATCCTCATGGTCGAGCGCGACCTCGACCGCGCCGTCGAGCGGCTGATCGGCGCGGCCAACGAGGAGGGCGGCGTCGACAACATCTCCGTCGTGCTGGCGCGCATCGAGGCCGCATGACGGTCGCCCGGTGGGCGGCGGTCCTGCTGGTGTGCGCCGGCTGCAAGCAGCAGGCGGACCCGCCGTCCCCGCCGCCACGCGCGCTGCCGGCGCTGCCCGCCAGCGAGCTCAAGCGCGGGCACGACGCCTGCCAGGCCTACGTGGGCCGCGCGTGCGCGTGCGCCGAGACCATCGCCGCGGCCCGGCCGCGCTGCGCCGAGGCCCGCGCGCTGGCCGATGCGATCCAGGTGGCCGCCGACGTGGCGACCAACCCCGACTCGACGCGGCGCGATGCGGTGCAATCCAACGCGGCGATCCGCGGCGTCGTCAAGGCGTGCATCGAGCAGCTCGCCAAGCTCCCCGCCGACGGCTGCCCGTAGCGGAAGGCTACGCAGGCGCGGCGGTCACGACCGGACCGTCGGGCGGGGCATCGACCACGGCGCCGGCCCACACCAAGGTGTTGGCCAGCGACACCCGCACCACCGCGGCCTCGCCGATGATCGCACGCGGGCCGATCGTGGCGCCCGGCCCGATCTCGGCGCGCGCGGCGATCTTCACCGGCGGGACGATCGTCGCGCTGGGATGGATCCGCGCGGTCGGGTCGACGCCGGCGAGCTTGCTCGGCGGATGCCGCAGCGGCGCGCCGGCGAGCAGCGCCCAGTTCGACTGGAGGTAGCGCTCCGGGGTCGAGTGCTCGGCGAAGTAGCCATCGCGGTGCTCGTACGCGGCGACGCGCTCGCCGGCGCCAAGCCACGGCAAGTAGCCCTGCCGGATCGAGTCTGCCTCGCCATCGGGCAGCCGCGCCATCACCGACGGGCGTGTCACGTGCACGCCGCAGAACATGTGCTCGCCGTCGCCGAGAATATTGGTGACCCGCGGTCCGCGGTCGTCGACCTCGACCGCGACCGCGCCCCAGTCGCGCGCGTCTGGCACCCGCCGCACCACCATCATGCCCAGGATATCGCCGGCCGCGCGGTACGCCGCGATCAACGCCGCGACATCGAGATCGAAGATCAGCTTGCCGTTGAGCGACAGGAACGGCTCGTCGCGGCCCTCGGGATCGAGCAGCGCCAGCGCATGCTTGAGCCCACCCCCGGTGCCGAGGATGACCGGCTCGTGACTGTAGCGGATCCGGGCCCCGAACCGCCGGCCATCGCCGATCGCCTGATGAAACAGCTCGGGCCGATGATGCGTGTTGATCACCAGCTCGGTGACCCCGTGCGCGACGAGATTCGTGATGCCATAGGCGAGGATCGGCACGCCGCACACCGGCAGCAGTGGCTTGGGACACTCGGCCCCCAGCGGCCCGAGCCGCGTGCTCAGCCCGGCGCATAACAGCATCGCGCGCATGCGACGCACGGTGGCACGCTCTCGGCGCTGCTGCAACGCCGGCCAGGGGGAACGCCGGCCGGCAATCGAACCGTCTGGCGCGGGCCCGCGGCCCCGCGGCTGGACAAGCTTTGCTACCGTGGGGTGTGCGGATCGGACCGCTCGCTCGATCGGCGCTGTACGAGGCGACTGCCGTGCTGGCCGCGGCGTGTGCCTTCGACCGCGCCGCCGCCGTCGCCGAGGAGAAGCTGTTCGAGCCCGGCCCCGGCGGCGGCGTCTCGCCGCTGGGCTGCTGGCTCGAGGGTGCGCTGGTCGGGGTCGCGGCGGTCGCCGGCGATCGGATCCGCGTCCTCGCGGTCGCACCGCCGGCCCGCCGGCGCGGCATCGGGGGAGCGCTGCTCGAGGCTTGCTACGCCGCCGCTCGTGCCGCCGGCGCGGCGACGCTGCGGACGCTCGATTCGCCCGGCAACTACCTGGCACCGGGCGTCGACGAGCGCAACGCCGAGACGATCGGCTGGCTCGAGCGCCGCGGTTGGTGCCGCCAGGGCCCGCCGCGGCGCAACGCGTGGATCGACGTGCGCGACAACCCGCGCGTCTCCGCCGCGCGCGCCGCGGCCAGCGCCGCGCGCGCCGCCACCCGCGGCTATCACATCCGGCGAACGCGCTCCGGGGAGCACGCGCTGCTCGATGCGGTCGCGGCCGAGTTCGGCGGCGCGTGGCCGTTCGAGCTCGCCCGCTCGCTCACGGCAGATCCGCCGGGCATCCACGTGGCGGTGCGCGACGGCGAGTACTGCGGCTTCGCCGCTCATGATGGTAACAACCGTGGCCTCGGGTGGTTCGGGCCCGCCGGCACGTGGCCAGCGCATCGTGGCCAGGGCCTGGGCGAGGCGCTCCTGCTCGCCTGTCTCGTCGACATCGCCGCGCACCACGCGCGCTGCGAGGTCGCCTGGATCGGCCCGCGCGCGTTCTACGACCGCGTGGCCGGGGTCGCGGACGACCGCCGATTCGTGCTGCTGACGCGCGACCTCGCCTGACGGACCTCGTCGGTCACAGCACCCCGGCGGGCCCTGCCGACCACGCCAGCTCGACGGTCTCGCCGAGCCGCGGCGGCACGAACCGCACCAGCTCGTGATCGCGCCACACCATCAGCATCACCTCGGGGCTATCGAGCGAGCGGCGCAGCGTCACCTCGAGCCGAGCCGGTCGGCCGTCGCGCACCGCCGCCACCCGGATCGTCGCGCCGCATTGCTCGACCGTCGCCCCCACCTCGAACGGCCGATCCGCGCCGCGGTACAGCTCGTCGAAACTCCCGTCGAGCAGCGTCCGCCCGAGCGGCTCGATCGCCAGCGTATGCTCCGCGATGCGGGTCACGCGATGGCTCGCGCGAGCGGCCGACCACACCGACCAGCACCGCACCGTGCCCGGCGCGACATCGGCCAGGATGGCGCGCGGGTACACGAACACCATCGGGTCCGACGCCCAGACGATCAGGACACGCCCCAGCGGCGGCGCCAGCTCGACGATGCGCGCGGCGATCGCCTCCGTGCCGCGCGCACGTTGCGCGTGGCGTCCGACGGCGCGCACCACCGCGATCGGCGCGACCACCAGGTGAACCGCTGCGAGCACGCCGGCCAAGGTCCGCCCCGGAAACCGCGCCGCGAGCCCACGCTCCAGCACCCACCCGATCACCGCCGCGAACGCCAGATCCGGGATCACGAGCACGCGCCCCGAGGGAACCCCCGCCGCGCCGAGCACCGTCGCGGCGACCCCACCGACGACAAACCAGCCAAGCGCTCGGGCGCCCGCGGCCGCCGCGACATCCGCCGACAGGTTCGGCGCGACCGCACCAGGGACGCCGTCCGGTTGCCCACGCGCGGCGGCGTCAGCTCCAACCGCGGGCGAACGCGTCCGCGGGCGCGGCGCGGTCAGCCGCCACGCCAACCCGACCACGCCGACCGCGGCCAGCCCGACCACGCACAGCTGCCACTCGGCGATCACGTGGGCGAGCTCGGCGGGGATCCCGAGCGCCGCACAGCCGACGAGCAGCGGCACGCGGATCGCCGCCAGCGCCGCAAAGCCGACCGGATCCGCCAGCGGGTCGTGGTAGCCGCCGCTGCCTCGGGTGCCGCCACCCAGCGCCGCGTAGCCAGCGAGGTACAACCCCGACAGCACGACCACCGGCACGCACGCCCGCAACCGGCGCCGCCAGGGCCGCGCGCCAGCGCCGAGCTCGAGCGCGAGCCACAGCGGCGCCACCGCGAGCGCCGCCTCGCTGCTCGCCAGCGCCACGACGAACACCACCGGCGCGAGCCAGCGGTGCCTCGACCACCGCGCGACCAGCGCCGCCGCCCCCAGCGCTCCCGCGATCACCACGTGGCGCGCCGAGATCCACGCGTAGCCCTCGACGTGCGCCGCCGACAGCCCGAACACGGCCAGCGCGAGCGTCGCCGCCGCCGCCGGCAGCAGGCGGCGCAGCAGCGCCCCCGCGGCGACCAGCAGCGCCAGGTACCAGGCCAGCGAGCTCAGGTGATACCCGAGCGGCGCGGCGCCAAACATCCGATCATCGACCGCGAACGCCAGGCTCGTCAGCGGGCGCAGGAAATGGATCTTCAGATCGGGCGCCGCCCACCACGGCTGCGCGCCGTACCGCACCCGCCGCTGATTGGCTTCGACGCCCCCGGGGACGAACCGGAACAAGTCGTACGCGGCGGGGGCGCGCTCGCTGGTCGAACGCAGCGCCGCGCGGAACCCGTGGTCGTCGGTCAGGAACCCGACCGCGATCGAGCTCGACGCGAGCGCCATCACCGCCACGATCACGATTCCCATCGCGCCGCGGTGACCGAGCGCGCGGATGATGCGTCCTGCCATCGCCCAGGTGTCCAACAGATCCGGTGTTGCGTCCAAGACAAGATACGACCACGATCGAGACCTTCGAGGTCTCATGTCATGCTCGAGCTTCGCCTGCTCCGCTACTTCATCGCCGTCGCCGAGACCGAGCACGTGGGCCGCGCCGCCACGCGGCTCCACATCTCGCAGTCGCCGCTGAGCCGGCAGATCCGACAGCTCGAGGATCTGCTGGGCGTCGCGCTGTTCACGCGCGCGCAGCGCCGGATCCACCTCACCGACGTCGGCCGCTGGCTGCTCGGCCCGGCGCGCGACATGCTCGCCCGCGCCGACGCCCTGGCGCGCGAGGCCCAGGACCGCGGCGCCGGTGACGTCGGCCAGCTCGCCATCGGATTTGTCAGCGCGGCGCTGTCGAGCGGCGCCCTCCCCAGCGCCCTGCGCCGGCTCCGCGGCGAGCGCCCGCGGGTCCGCGTCGCCCTGCGCCAGCTACCGTCCACCGAGCAGCTCGCGCAGCTGCGCGCCGGCAGCCTCGACATCGCGCTCGTCCACCGCCGGCCGGTCACCGCCGAGCTCGAAGCCCACCGGCTGACCGAGCAGCCCTACGTCCTCGCGGTTCCGCGCGCG
>Ga0302323_100001050_pt1 | contig 22350 bp, 32 predicted proteins | sample Fen_T0_3_FD_201950 | JGI IMG/M metagenome (GOLD analysis project Ga0302323, IMG submission 201950) | Peat permafrost microbial communities from Stordalen Mire near Abisko, Sweden - Fen_T0_3 | ecosystem: Environmental > Terrestrial > Soil > Wetlands > Permafrost | place: Sweden: Abisko... | reverse complement strand
AGAATGCGTCGCTCGTGATCATCGCCAACACCGAGCGCGCCGACCTCTTCAATACCTACTCAAAAAAGGGCCTGGGATACGAGGCGCTGAAAGCCTGGTTCGGCGCCAACTGACCAGGGCGCCAGGTTCGGCCTCGGGCCGGCGGAGGCGACGTATCGAATCACCGCAGGAATCTGGCCGAGCCGTGAGCTGAGGCACTTGCCGGCGCGTGGATCATCAACCCAACGTACACGTAGCATCGGTACAAGACACTCAGCGACTTAGCGATTCGCCGTTTACTGCCGCTTTCCGCCTTGCGATCTCTGTCTGATTTCCTGCTTTCGCATTGGCATGGAATCCACCAACGCGCTCAATTTATCGAAAGCGACTGGGGTTTTGCTGGAGTGCTTCTGGCTGCCGTCTTTGCCGATAAGGACCACCCGAAATGAGTCGGCGTTTACCTTAAAGCGGCTTCTCGCCGCGGAGGCTTCGCTTCGGCTTAGCTCAGTGTTAGGAAGTTCGGCTTGGGGCTGCGCGGTGACTGTGTCGTTTGAAACTACGGGAACAACGATGATGTCGCGCTCCTTCACTTCGGATGCATGAGCGCGCAGTTCATCAATTTGGCGGACGAACTCGGGGTCCTTCACGGACCGTGCAAAGAGCAGGAGCGGCCGATAACAGTCGCGCATTGACGAAAGCGACGTGGGGGTTGTTGGGCAAGATTCGTTTGCAGTTTCAGGACTCGAATCCAGAGTGAGCCCAAAATTTGGGATGGCAAGAGTGCCGAGCACAACCACGAGAACGAAGCGAATTTGGCAAACCGGCTGCCTCGTTTTTGACAATTCCCAGTGATCCATGCCGATTGGTGGAAGCTCTTAGAGACACGCGGCTGCGGCAAGACCGGATAACGCTGCGCCTTCCACCCGCGGGCCTCCGAAGGCATCTCCCGCGAAAGCGAGTGGCGCGGGGCTACGCACGAACAATACTGGATCATGGTGAATATAGGTTGGCTGGCTATATCTCCATTGGTGGGTTTGAAACTCCTTCACTCTCGCCCCCAGCCAGGGAGATGCCTTTTGCAGAAGAAAGGCAGATGCCTGCGTCGCATGAGTCCAGTGGCCGCGACTGAATTCCGCGTCCGCGTGCAACGTGATGCTGCAGCCCCCATTCGCTCCCAAACAGGTGCCCTTCAGGGTATTGTCTGCGAGCCAGGCAATCGGTTCGCCGGAAAACCACATGCCGCCCGGCGCGGCAATCCGACTTGGACCTTCCAGCACGGCCATTACCGCGATACAAGGGTTATAAGCAAACCGCGACAGCTCCGCTCGGACCGACTTTTCCAGTGGCACGTTGCCGACTTCCAGCAAAGCTAGCGACTGGGGAACTGGAGGAGTGAGAATGAGGCATTTCCCAGCGAACACGTTGCCGTTCGTGTCGCTCACCTTCCATATCGTTTTATCGATGCTGACGGTCTTGACTTGGACCTGAGAGCGCACGTCCAGATTGCGAGCAAGGTGTGTGGCGATGGTTCGCATCCCACCCACTCCCCGGTAGTGAACCTCTCCAGTATCTTTGAACTTGCCGTCGGGCAGATGGAACCCCTCTGCCCAGGGGGCCACGATCCCCGCCCCGAGCCACTCCTCGACCAAGCTGCGAAACGCGGGATTGCGAACCGTGAAGAATTGGGCACCATAGTCGAATCGGCCTCCCTCAAAGCTTCGAGTCGCCAACCGCCCTCCCACACCTCGACCCTTGTCGAGGACGAGAACCCTGAGCCCCCGGTTCTGCAAGCTACGAGCAGCCACGAGTCCTGCAATTCCGGCACCCACGATTAGGCAATCGGCATGATGGGAAATTGTCATATCTTTAGAGACGATCCGCAGCGGGACGAACCGCATCAGGATCGCGAACGGATTCGGGAAAGCCCGCCGTCAACACCTATCACCTGGCCGGTCACCCAACTTTGTTCGGGATCGAGTAACCACTCAATCGCTGAAGCGATATCGTTTGCTTCTCCGATCCGGCCGAGTGCGTGCATGCCAGCGGAAGCCTTGGCCATCATTTCGTTCTGCAGCAGCGTGGCCGTTAGCGGGGTGCGCGTCATCCCTGGGGCCACACAGTTGACCCGGATTCCCTTTGAGGCATAAGTTGCGGCGGCAGCGAGCGCCAGACCTTCGATTCCCGCCTTGGCCGCCGAGATGGCCTCATGGTTGGCCAATCCGATGCGGGCCGCGGCCGTGGAGAGCAGCACAATGGAACCTCCTTGCTGTGCCATCGCCGCCGTGGCAGCTCGAACCACTGCGAAAGCCGATTTCAGGTTCGTCGTGATCGTGGCATCCCATTCCTCTTCTGAGAGTAGGTGCGCAGGCTTAAGGAGAAGGGAACCAACACAATTCGCTACCCCAGTCACACCACCGTACAACTCAGATGCCTGCTTTACGCAAGACTCAACCTGCCGCAGATTGGTAGCGTCTACGGGAAACGTCTGCGCGCCCAGTTCCGCCGCCAGGCTAGCCAGACGTGCTTCGTCTCGGCCTGCCAACAGCAGCTTGGCGCCTTTCTTGTCAAGGCGGCGACAAAGCGCACTACCCACTCCTGCATATGCTCCGAACACTACATAAGAAACGGTCATATCAGCATGCCCCTCAAACCGTCACAACATGAATGCGCAGCGAGATTATTGGTCTGCACTACGCGTGTTATGTGGAAGAGGCAGCCCGAGCATTTGCCTGCCTTCTATTGGCGGCCTCTTTATCCAGCCTCCGGAACTCCAGCAGCGTGAATCGCAGCCCGCCGGCGAGCAACATCGATACGACCAGACCGATAATGAAAATCGCGGTGTCAGACATTGCGGCTCGCTCGCGCTGCGTTACGGAAGTAGTTACCGGCTGAGAGAATGGATGGGACCCAAAGGCCCACAAACACTCCTGCTTCCTTGCTGGCGGTCATGCCAAAGCCAAACCAAAGAGACACCGAGAAGAGGAAAGACAAAAAAGCGGCTGCGAGAATCAGCCAATCAGCTTTGGTGAACATCCATTTACCTCCGACATTGCTGGATTTGTGATGTTGTTCTGCCCTGCAGTACATGGATGAAGAACTGGGCCGGCCTGATTCATTACAATCAAAGATATTTGAATAGAGGGATAACCGGCCGACATGTGCAAGCTGAGGGCAGAACGGCTCGTAGTTACTTTCAAGAACAATCAGATGAGCGATTTGACCTCCGCGACCGCGGCGTGCCACGGGATAGAACTTTTCTCAGTCGGAAAATACATTTTACTAATCTGACATGTATGCGGCTAGTAGAGCTGACATCCGAAGAGAAGTTCAAGGAGAATCCCGTGAAACGAATTTACGTTATGACCTGCCTGGCCCTACTGCTCACCTTCTGCAGCAGCGCCTACGCAGCCCCGAAAAAGAATATTGTCGAGACCGCCGTAGCAGCCGGCGACTTCAAGACCCTGGTTACTGCCCTGAAGGCTGCGGGCTTGGTGGACACCCTCAGCGGGCCCGGTCCCTTCACCGTCTTTGCCCCAACGGATGCGGCGTTTGCCAAGCTGCCCGCGGGAACGGTTCAGGACCTGCTCAAGCCTGAGAACAAAGAAAAGCTGGTGGCAATCCTTACCTATCACGTTGTCGCAGGCGACGTGATGGCGAAGGATGTGGTCAAGATGAGTGAGGCCAAGACCTTGAACGGCAAGGACGTCAAGATCATGGTCCACGGCGGCACGGTAATGATCAACGACGCCACGGTCATCAAGGCTGACATTGCGTGCAGCAACGGCGTCATTCACGTGATCGACTCTGTACTGATACCCCAGTAGTCAAAGGCGCATCCTGTCTTTGATTGAACAGGCTACGGCTGGGTGCACTTCTACCCGGCCGTATTTTTGCTTGTGGGGAGAGAAGAATCACAAGCGGACCACCGAGCAGCCTCTTCCACGGCTCCGCGCAGCGATATAAGGATCTTCGATGAATCAGGAATCTGTTTGGAAGTACCCGCGCCCGCCGAAGGTTGAGCCAACGACAAAGCGCATCCGGGTCGAGTTTGCCGGAGAGTTGGTTGCCGACACCCTTCATGCCGTTCGTGTACTCGAAACCAGCCATCCCCCCGTGTACTACATCCCCCGGGCAGACGTACGGGAGGACTTGCTTATACCTAGCGCACGTCGTACTTTTTGTGAGTTTAAGGGGATGGCTTCCTACTGGTCGTTGCGTCTGGGCGACAGGTTCGCAACGGAGGCCGCTTGGAGCTACGAGTCCGCTTCGCCCGGTTACGACGCGATCCGCGGTCATATCGCTTTCTATGCCGGCAGGGTGGACGCCTGTTACGTCGATGAAGAGCGCGTGCAAGCTCAGCCGGGTGAATTCTACGGCGGCTGGGTCACCGCTGATATTATCGGGCCCTTTAAGGGCAGACCGGGATCGGAAACATGGTGAGGAGTACTCGTCTCAAGGAAAGCCGGGTGGGCGGTTGTTACGAATGGCCCGATCTGGCGCGATCCATCGTTGATGGTCCTTTATCGACTTCCCAGAAGATCGGCTTGCACTCCCATTGAACCTCACGAGTCCCAATTCGCCGGACGTGACACGAATCATCGTGCTCATTCAGTTCGCTGCTACATGGGCGATGGTTGGTCTGATCTGGTTGGTGCAGGTAGTCCACTATCCTCTGTTCCGGTTGGTGGGCTCTGGCGATTTCAAAGGGTACCAACACAACCACACACGCCTGATCTCGTGGGTTGTTGGTCCGCCGATGCTGGCGGAAGGCTTAAGCGCGGCCTTCCTAGCGTGGTACCGTCCGGCGGCTGTGCCCGAGTCGGCCGCGGTGGCCGGCCTCTTGTTGCTCCTGATGATTTGGGCATCGACGGCATTTCTGCAGGTTCCACAGCATAACCGCCTGGCCCATGGCTTTGACACGGCTGCTTATCGAAAACTTGTGGCCACAAACTGGGTACGCACTGCGGCTTGGAGTCTTCGGGGCTTACTGACGGCATGGATGGTGTGGAACGTAGCTCGATAGTGTCTGTCGATCTCAGGTCCGAGCGTAACGTCGAAGCAACAGTTCATGGTCCGTCGGGAAAAGGCCTTCACCCAGTGTGACATGGCCTCTCGACTCAATCACAGCGCTCGATTGCGAGCATGGAAGCATCATCCGCCGGTCCCAACGGTGCGGACCACGCTTCCACGCGCTCCATCACCGCGGACAGACTCTCGCCAAGAGTCGAATCCAGGCTTCCCTCGAGTGTCCCTAGCAGCCGTTCGACGCCGAACTCCTCTTCTGCTTCGTTCGCGGCTTCCATGATGCCGTCCGTACAAAGATAGAGCCGATCTCCCCTGGAAAGCTTCACGATGCGCTCTTCGTAGGTCGTGTTTTCCAGGAGCCCGACGGGAATGCCTCCTGTTTCGCCGATGCTCGGACTCGAGTTGCGAGAGAAGTGAATCGGACCGAGGTGCCCGGCGGCCGTGTAGCAGAACTCTCCCGTGTGGGTGTCCAGGATCCCGTAGATCATCGTAAAAAACTGCGATACGCCGGGGTTGGGCAGAAAGTGCCTGTTCAGTCTGGAAACCACCTCCGCGGGCGTTGTAGTGGTGTACGTGTCCGGGTTGTCAGTGGCAGCGTGGTACAGAAAGGAGCGATCCGGCAAAACTGACAGCATGTGCGTGAGTGTGACAGAGAGGAGAGCTGATGCCACACCGTGGCCGGACACGTCGAGTATGTAAAGGGCAACGTGCTGATCATCGAGCGCAAATACGTTGATTGAGTCTCCGCCCACATCGCGGCAGGGCCGGAACCGGAAGGCGAAATTCATTCCCCGGACTTTGGGCAATTCGACCGGTAGAAGGGATTGCTGCAACTCTGCAGCTGCCTCAAGGTCTTGCTGCATCGCCCGATTGGCAGCTTCCAGCCGTTCATTCGCGTTCTGAAGGGCATCTTTCGCCTGCTTCTCTTCAGTCACATCCGACTGCACGCCGATGAAGTGCGTGACAACATCAGAGTGGTCCTGCACCGGAGTAATTGAGAGACGGTTCCAAAAGGGGGTACCGTCCTTCTTGTAGTTCAGAAGTTGAACTGTAATCGGCCGTTTTTCACGAATCGCGGTTCGCAAGGCGTCCACAGTCTCGGGATCGGTTCCGCTGCCCTGAAGAAACCGGCAATTGCGCCCCAGCACATCGGCTACGGAATATCCCGTGAGCCGCTCGAAGCCAGCGTTGGCGTAAATCAAAGGGTTGTCGGGCAGGCGCGCGTCGGCGATCGTGATGCCTTCGGCGCTCGCTGCAAGCGCCCGGTCTTTGAGCTCAAGCTGGGCTTGGACCCGTTGGCTATCCAATCGCTTGGCGGAAGCAGCCTTGGTCGTTGTCAGAGTCATTACCGCCTGATTGCGCTATTTCGAAGGTTTGCTGGCCAATCGGCTCGAAGCTGATTCGGCCGTTGCCCCTTACTAAGGGCAACGAAAAGGCCGCCCCTCCCCCAGAAGCGGCCCGCACCCGAGATCACACTCCGCGAAATGGCGCATGTGAGACAGGCCTGATAATTATCTCTCTGGCTACCAGAAAAGCAAATCGACGTAGCTGATACAGATCGATTTATCCGCTCGCGATTGGATAAGTGCGAATCCCACCACCTACCCTTTGAATCTATAGAAAATATATTTAACAGGCAAGAGAAGCTCATGCCGCTCTTCAGCTTGTGTGTTGCTGAAGAAACTTTTTACGGCTTGTTTTTCTCCCTTATACGAACGGAGGTTCCTCGTGGTCAGCAAGACGATCGAAGAAAACCTGCGACCCTACCAAATTGGCCCCAAGCTACGCGCCCTTCGGTTGAAGAAGAGCATGGGACTCGTCGAGCTGGGCAAGCACACCGGTCTCTCTCCGGCGCTGCTCTCTAAGTTGGAGCGCGACAAACTCTACCCCACGCTGCCGACCTTGCTGCGCATCGCGCTGGTCTTCAGCGTCGGCCTGGACTACTTCTTCACCGACGAACGCAAACGCCATGTGGTCGCGATGGTGAAGAAAGAGGAGCGAATCAAGTTGCCCGACCGTCCCGGGACTGATGAGATCGCGTATTATTTCGAGAGCCTCGACTTCAAGTGCAACGAGCGCCGCACCAACTCGTACCTCGCCGAGTTCGAGCCCATTGCCGAGGAGAAGCTCAAGCCGCACCAGCATCCCGGCTCGGAATTTCTGCACGTCATGAAAGGCAGGCTCGGACTGCGCATCGGCATGGACGAATACGAATTGGATGCCGGCGATTCGATTTACTTCGACCCCAGTGTGCCCCACACGTACCGTCGCGTGGGCAAGCAGCCCTGCCAGGCCATGATCGTCACCGCGGGCTGAGTGCAACCGATTGTTGGAATTGAGCCACCACAGGAACTTAGGTTGAATATCGATCGTAAAGCACCAGCCATCGCCTCTGCTGAAGGGTTAATCCGCGCCCCATTGGATGCGGTTTGGTCCACCCTGACCAATATCGCCGAATGGAGCCGATGGAATCCCGACGTGTCCCGAGTTGAGTTACGCGGAGCGCTTGCGCCCGGTACCGAGTTTCGCTGGAAATCCGGGGGAGCTTCGATTGTCTCCACGCTTCAGGAAATTGAGCCAAAGCGGCGAATCGCCTGGACGGGACGAACCTTGGGCATTCGCGCAGCCCACGTTTGGACATTCACCGAGCAAGCAGGTGGTGTGCTGGTTCGGACTGAGGAGTCTTTTGAGGGGCTAATTGTGCGGCTATTCTCCGGTCCTATGCGGCGCATGCTTGCGTCTTCGCTGGAGAAGGGCGTGAACGCGCTAAGAACCGAGTGCGAACGCCAACTCAAAGCCGGCAAAGCCTAAATTCGTTCTAACAGCGGGGCAATGCTGTAGCTAGCCGGGTGAAGGAATGCCATGCACCGCCGGGCGGAGCAGTCTGGTAATGTCGGTTCAAACCAGAGGCCTCGCAGCCTACCCACCTCGATCAACGAAGTTCTCGAGAATCACATAGGAGCCTAGTGGCGGAGTTTTGGGGGAATGGTCGGGGTAATCCTTGGCTCGCAGTCGCATTTTGCAGCGCGCGGACGGTCGTGCGCAAACGGCGAAACTGGTACCAGTGGTGCCACAGGTGAAGACGAAGAAAGACCATAGCACCACTGGCAGTTGTCCAGCCGCCTACCGGGTGCCGAAAGACTCCTAAGTTCCTGTCGGCTGTGGAGAGGCGCCCGAGGAAATCAGCCAAATCACAACGATCACCACTCCAGGAATCACGGAGCGAACGCAGATCGGGTTGCATTTCGGAAGGCATAATTTGTTTCACTGTGTCGGGAACGTTCAGGCGCAGCGGCAACGCCATCAATCCGAGCACCAAGGCGCTCCGAAAACGATCACGCATTCGTACGTCACGTTCCTCGCTGATATTGCTGCGCATCATCTCCGACACAGCTCGCTCAGCCAGGATGAGGTGCTCGATCAATTCCAGGGCGGACCAGGACGCCGGAGAGGGCCGAAACCGTAGCTGCTCCGGCGTCCATGTGCAAAGCTCGTCGAGAAGGCGCCGCGTTCGCCTTTCGAGTCGCGAGAGGCTATGCCGAAGCCGGTCCGTCATGACTGGTCCTCGCTAGTTGAAGCTTGCTTCATGTGGACAGCTGAGGCACCATGCATCTGGTGTTTCGTCATGCCGTGCATGATCTGTCCCATGACCCATGTTCTCGCCGCCCTTGGTAACAGCACGAGCGAATAAGTGAGAATTTTCGAAAGCAGCCCCGGCACTACGGTACGGCTCCGTCCCAGAGACGCCAGTGAGGCCTGAGCAATGTCTTCCGGTGTTGCCGCGACGCCCATATGCATATTGGCTCGTGCCGCGAAGCCGCTGTTAACCGGTCCCGGCGCAGAAGCCAGGACATCGACTCCGCTGCCTTTCAGCTCAGCATGCATTGCCTCAGCCAGAGACTGTACATAGGCCTTGGTGGCCGCATAGTGCGCAGCGAATGGAGTACCCTGCCATCCCACCAGTGACGACATCAAGATGATCCCACCACGCCCTCGCTTGGCGAATTGCCGGCCGAAGTGAACGCTAAGCGCCAGCAAGGCATAACAGTTCACCTGCAACATGGCGCGTTCCTCGTCAAGGTTCGCTTCCAGAATCGGCCCGGATGTACCGAAGCCCGCAGCGGCAACTAGCAGACCTACATCCATCGTCCTCGTCGCATTTACGACCGCATCGATCCCGGAATCTTGCGAGAGGTCACAGGCAAGTACCATTGTTTCAACCTTATGAGTAGCTGCGATTTCTTCCGCGAGCGAATCTAGCCGGTCCTTCCGTCGTGCCACCAATACCAGGTTAAGGCCGCCGCGAGCAGCCTCCCGCGCAAAGGCACGACCAATTCCGTCGGACGCGCCGGTCACTACCGCCCATGGTCCATAGCGTCTTTGCAGGCGCTCTGAACGTACGGTGGCTGTCAGCTGTGTACCTTCGCTGAAGTCCTGATGCTCCGGCTTACTTACAGCTTTCGTATCGGGCCCGGATACTGCGCCACGACCGGATCGTTGGTAAGGAGCGTAATGCCCTCGACCGTCGCCTGCGCCACCAGAACACGATCAAAGGGGTCCTTATGAATGGGTGGCAGGCTCTCGATGGCAACGACGTGGTCGCTGACAATCGGCAATTCGCTGTAACCGTTGTCGAGCAGTCCGCGGCGCAACAGACGGGCCTCGACCCGAAAGTCCTTTCGCCCTAATCCGCTCTTGATCGCTACCTCCCACAAACTGGCAGCACTGAACAGCAACTCGTTGTCCCTGTCCTCCAACAAGGTGCGGATGTCTTTCGGCAACCGCTTGGGTTCGCCGGCCGCCCACAGTAGCAGGTGCGTGTCCAATAAAAGCTTCATTCTCCACCGCCGAAGAGCTTCTCGATCTCCTCGCTTCCCATTTGGTCGAAGTCGTCCGGTGTGGTGAATTGTCCCGCCATGAACCCCAGCCGCTTTACCTGGTCGTAGGTCGGGGCGGTCAGCGCGGTAACCTTGACGACTGGTTTGCCCGCCTTGGCAATGATGAAGGGCTCGCCCTTGGACGCTGCTTCCACCAGCTTCGAGAGCTGCGTTTTGGCTTCGTGGATGTTTACAGTTTTCATGGCATTTATCGGACTTAGTTTAGTTAACTTAGTCTATCAAGAATTGACCGCCCTGGCAATGTCAACTTGATTGCAAGGGAATCGTAATCGGCGCTTTCGATGCCCTTCCCGATGGCGGACAACTGGATGAAACGATTCGTCTAAGTAGCCGCTCTTGGCCGCCTGCCTCGGACGCGGCCGCCCTGTTTGGCGGCGGCACTCGAGGCCGGGCCGCAGCGCAACCTGTTAGAACAACGAGAGCTGCTCGACGTCCTGGATTCTACGGACGCATTGCCCAGGAATATCTCTATCGCTCCTCCGTGCGGAATCCGGGAGTGATTCCACTGAAAACGTGGGTGACTCTGGAACTTCGGCACCCTTGCTTTCTGTCGCTGCAATCAGAGCTCCGTCGCCTGCGGTTGGAAACGTGGACGGCCGTAGCTGCTGGACGCTTCGCCAGATTGAATCGGCAGATTCCCCGATCCCCTTGTTCTCCACCAGCTCACGCGCCATCGCCGTGAGCATGTCGTCATCGCCGTCGATGGCCTGCAGGCCTTCGGAAGCAAACTTGCCCTCCATGGCCAATGCTACGAGGAGTTTCTTGCCCATCAAGCGAAGACAGATCTCCTGCATTGTCCCCTTATAGGCAAAGAACTTCACCTCCACCGGTCGTCTCTGACCAATGCGCCATGAACGGCGGCTCGCCTGGCGCAAGGTGTGCAGTGAATAGCCCGTCTCATGAAACAGGATGGTTGGAAAGTCCAGCAGATCTAACCCGGTCTCGACGATCTTGGGATGGCAGATTGCGACATCGATTCCACGTCGCAACTGTTCACGGTACCAGGCTTCTCGCCTATGAGTTGGGACGCTGGCCCGCAGGATCGCAGCCCGTATTCCCTCGGCCCGAAATAGCTGTTCGAGCCTTTCGACAACGTCGTGCTTGTTGGTATAAACCGCGAATGCTTGGCACTTGCGGCCGCGCGCGAGCTGGGCTTTGACTTCCTCGATCAGCGCCCGCTCTTTGGCATACGTCTCGTTCTTGTCCAGGTCAACCGTTTCGGCAATGACGAACGATTCGCGGCACTTGGTTTCTGGGTCAAATTCAGAACCGTACAGAGTGCCGAAACCGTACGGATGGTCCGGCCATGCCAGCAGAGCGTTCAGCATGGTGCTGGCGACGCTGCTGTTTCCGCGATGCTCCTTCAGGCAGGCAGTGATCTCCTCTTCGAGCTCCTCATAAGCCGTCTTCAGAGGCTCTTCCATCGCCACCGGCACGACTTCCTCCCGATAGCTTGGCAGCCCGTCCGAGATGTCCTCCAAGCCAATGAACGCGCAGTGGTCCATCAGATACTTGCCGAACAGCAGGGGCGAAGCGCCGGGCTTGCGTTTGATGGTAACCGTCTTCTTGGTCTTCTTTGAGCAGGCGTTGTCTTCGACTGTGATGCGCTCAATGGTCTCGATCACCCCGAAGTCGCGGGTGAATCGCTCCCGTCCGGTTGAGCCCCATTCGTAGCCGTCCTCGGTCATGCGCCTGGCATCGGTGCGGAACAGGGTGTTGAACAGATCATCCGCATAGCCGGAAAGCAGGGTTCCCGTGAGTCCGAGGAACCGTCTTGCGGTTTTGTTGAGCACTCCGAGAGCGTTGCCCTGGGCCGTGTCGCCAGCCAGTTGGTGAATCTCATCTGCAATGGCGTAGTCCCACCATTCCGGCATGAAGCGTCCCATGTATTCCGTCGGTGCCATGCGAACGATCTTGTTGCCATCCGCCTGCCAAAGCGCGGAGTACTTGGTCTTGCCTGCCTTCGAGTCCTCCACGATCTGGTGCAGGCGCTTCTTCTCGAAATCGAGCGCGCTCATCCGCACGCCATCCGTCTCGATAGGACAGCCGGTGTCCGGGTTCGTAAGCGAGCCAAGGTACCGTCCGGAGCGGCTTCTGCCGTAACAGTGCTTCCAGAAATACGAGAGCTTCGCCTTCTCTCTGCCAATGCAGAAGATCGTGGTTCCGGGACAAAGACTTCGCCACCCTTTCCGCCCCAGACGCCGCAATTCAGCCAACGAGGTGTGCAGCCCTTCGCGCACAATTTCGCCGCGCCGCAGCCGGACTTCGTTGATGCCGTGCGGCTGTGTCGGATCGCCACCATTGCGCATGTCGTCGATCAGGAACACTCGCACTTGGGGCAGTGTCAAGAAGGTCTCCCGCGCCCATTTCTCGACCAGGTGCGGTGGCGCCATCACCAGGCCCGAATATGGCCTGCCGGCGCTATGAACCAACATGCTTCCGAGAGCAATGAGTGTCTTGCCAGAGCCGCACTCTGCCACGACATTGGCGTTGCGCGCAAAGAGCCAACGTTTGCTCACACCCATGATCGCCAGGGTTTGTGCCGGATAAGGCGCGCGCAGCATATGCGAGAGCAATGGAGACGGTGCCTCGCCTGCACCAAACAGCGCCGGGTACGAAGACAAAATGCGTTCGCCGATCTCCTCGCTGTGAGTTCGGAGATAATCATTGATAGTGTCGAGGTGTTGCATGGGTTTCTCCGGGAAGAGCGAGTGGGTGAGATGAAGCTGGAGGTGGAGTGCTATTCCGGTCGGATAGCGGACCAAAGACCGGTTCGCTTTCGGCTGGACGGACACGAATACCTGGTCGAGGAAGTGCTCGACCAGTGGTACGGACCGTCAGATGTCTTTTACAAAGTCCGTGCAGATGACGGCAATCTCTACATCCTGCGCAGGGAAACATCGACGCCCGACGGATCTTGGCACCTGGAGTCGTTCCGCCAACTGCCACGTCAAAGCTGATTTGAGAGGTTGATCGTCGTCAGCCTTTTCCGATTCGTCCGCTGCGGCTCAGAGACCGACCACCTTCAATCTTCGTCCGGCAGCATCAACGTCATCACCGGCTCGCCGTCATCGCCAGGTCCAGAGACCGCTTTCAGCGTTACGCGCCGCATCCCCTCTGGCCCACTCCTGGCAGTCGCGTCGATCGTCTCGTTTGACGACAGTGTTGGATCAGCAACGATGCAGTAGAAGTCGAACAGCAGGTTGCACGGGTCAATGCGTCTGGCCGGGACTCTCCCCTTGACGGCGGCATGGAACATCCAAACCACATCCCAGAAGCGGCCTTCCAAGCTCTGGTCTGGCGGCAGGTTGGCCTCCTCATCTATTGGCCACACGTAGCGATGGAATGCGGTAGCGGTCATCGCGAGCGGCCACTTCAGAAGCTGGCGGCGCATCTCGCCCATTGGAGCTTGCTCGCAATCGACCAGAATGCCGTCCTCGATTGCTTGTTGGCGGCCGTAAACGCTGATTACTTCGACAGATTCGCCGCCGGAGCACGCCGGCTGGTGACGGCCGTTCGTGCCCCCGCACGAAGAACAAATGCGGTCGCCTGTTTGTAAGAGCGCCATGGATTGCAGCCCTCCCAGAATTGTTCAGAATGTGTGTGGGTAGTACTTCGGCGAATGGTCGGTTCTCCGCCACAGTCCGCGAAGGCCCTCGTTCACGCCGGAATCAGGCAGTCTTCTTGATGAGCTGGATATCGGGCCATTCGACAGCTCCATTTAGGGCAGGGAAGGGCAGCTTATTGCTGCGCAACCCCTTCCGCAGCACAGCTAGTAATTCTTTCCGCTTTGCCTTGATGGCGACACCGGCGTATCCAAAGCAGGGAAGTGGCTGAATGCGCTTTTGCTGGTGCAATTGCGAGATCATCCACGGTCCCCATTCTGGCGTGGCGGGCAGGCCGTAGTGCCGCACCAGCGAAGACCAGATGAAGGGGTAGTCGTCGCTGATCAGGAGCAGTTTCCCATCGGAGGTGGTGTCCGCCAATTCCTGCGAGCAACTCACAAGATGTCTCAGGGGCCGTTTCCGGCCGGGAACCACAATGGAGCCGCGAAAGCACAGCGGCTTCTCGCCCAGCGAGACGATACTCTCTTCACCGTAAGGATCGACCACGGTGAATGAGTCGCCGTTGGCAAACGCAGCTGCCAGGGCGCCGATCTCCACGTCGCCGCCAACCACTGAGACCAAGTGGGCTTTGCCTCGGTCCTCACCAACAAAGGCATCCAGGAAGACGCGAAGGTTGGTTGCTGTCTTTTCTGTGCGCCGCCGATAAACGAGTTTGCCGAAACGTTCATGAGCGTTCTTCATCGCCGAGTGCACCTCTCTTTCCCTGATTTAGTTCAGCGACTGGGCCGGCTTGGCCAGCGCCGTTTTTCGGCTAGGGTGTTCAAAGGACTGAAGGTTTGTACATCGAGGAATCTTGGGCAGGGAGGTGCGCAGATGTTCGATTACGGAGTGCTTATTGGGTGATCGTTAGGCGATGGCAGTCTTCGCAACCGAGCTTGGGAAACAGGTTGGTGGTTAAAGTTGAGCAACCTTAGAAAAAGAGCGCTGGAGATACTCCGAATCGTTCGCTAAGTTTGCGAATGTGGTCCTTTGCCAGATCGCGCTTTCCATTGAGTACATCGGACACGATGCTCTCCGTTCCAAAGACGTCCACCAGGTCTTTCTGGCGCAGATGGTTTTCCTCCATCAGGTGCCGTATGACATCAAGTGGACCGGAACCTTGAACCGGATAGTGCTGTGCCTCGAAGTTCTCGATCAAAACGGTCAAGAGTTCGATCAGCTTTTCCTCCGCCGGAGAGACGACCTGCTTGGACGTCAATTCTTCGAGTCGCGCCACGAACGTGCCGTTCTGTCCCTCTTCGTGAATGACTTCGGGCTTCACCTCCGAGAGTAGTGCTCCATAATCAGTCGCCAGCTCGCTCATTTATTCCAGCCTCTCCGTTCGTGCCCGGTTCGACCTCACCATTGCACCAGTGCCTAAAGTCTTCCATGATCTCTTCCTCGGAAAGTCCTGCTGCAGCGAGCGATTGCTGCAAGCAAGACGCCGCTTCCTTTAACATCGCTCGCTCCGTTTCTGAGCGCTTCCGTCGGGCAGGATCGTAGTAACGCACGATGTGACCTTGACGCGTGATGGCCATCGGTTCCTCAGACTCCAAGAGATAGGTGGCAAGCTTATCGCGAAATTCTCGAATCCCGACCTTCAAGACCACGATTCTCACCTCCAAAACACGGACCCTTGTGTCCGCAAGCCGTACACCTTTTCGCGCTTAGATGGCCTCAACGACCAGCTTCGGGAAGGCGGTCCGGTAAATCCGCTCGTCCAGAGTGAGCAGGCGGAAACCGCGAGCATCTGCATGTGCGCCAATCAAAAAGTCCGCCAAGATCCGTCGAGTTCCTGGGTCGCGTTGCTTGCGGCGCCGCTCGGCGTAACGTTGGAAGGCCCGACCAGCGGATCTCCAGACCATCTCATCCAGGTTCCAGTCGACCGAAATGCCGGTATCGTCCAGGAATGCATCCACGAACGCCTCGGTGCGGCCTGGCGCTGCCAACAACTCGGCGAAAACCGGCGCCGCAACAACCAAGCCTCCCCGATTGAACGCCGCCTCCAGCGCGGTCTGGGCAGCCGAACTAAAGGATGCGTCACGGTCCCAAAGCGCAATGATGACGTTGGTGTCAATCGCGGTTGTCATTCCCCACGCAGTCCGCGCAGCCAGATGCCGATGTTCTTTCGACCGGAGCCGATTCCGGGATTGCCGATGCCGCGATACTTGGAAAACGCGCTCTTGGTCTTGACCGCGCGCACGCGAACCTCCTGACCAACGCTTTCGAACACCAGGCGGTCCCCAGCCCGAAGGCCCAGGGCGCGGCGAACGTCGCGCGGCACCGTGATTTGTCCTTTGCTTGTGATTTTGGCTTGCTTCTGCATACCGACCTCGTTCCTTACTCTATCACGATTTCCTTACTCTCCAAAGGCTTGGCTTCCTTGGTTTCCTTTAATTCAAGGATCTGGCCACTCTCATAGGCGAGGGTCAGCTCATGACTGAAGCGTTCTCGTTTGCGAATGATGGTCTCGCCCTCGGTTTCGCCTTCCTCGTTGAACTCATCCACGTTCTTCACCGATCGCCAGTGGGCGATGTGCCGCGTCTCTCCTTCCCCGAAGAAGCCGTTTAACATGCCACTGCAGGCCAGCAGTCCGACATGTCCTTTATGCAGTGGGGTCACTGGCCGGCCAGACATCTTCTGCTGCTTGCGGACAAGAATCCCGCGCGCATTCTGCATCGCCACAGACCTCTGCAGGGCATCCTCAATCGCATCCAGCGGTAGTCCTGTGTAGGTGATGGTTGCGGGCGAGGATGGTGGAATCGCGTAACGCTCACTCACTTCTTGGTTAAGTACCGGCAGCAACTGCGGCTTGTACGCGATCCGCAGCAATTCCTCCGCTCCCTTAGGCTCCCCGCGTAGATGGGCTTTCTTTCGTCTGCCAATCACCACCACTTGGTTGAAACGGACAGACTCCGGATGCTCCAGTCGGAAGGTGCTGATACGGTCAAACTGGCTGGCCAAGAGCCGGGCGCATGTGCCCACGGCAGGAGCCGGAACCACAAACACCAGCACCCCCTCGCTGGTCACCCAGCGATAACAGTGCTCCAGGAACACCAACTCCATCCTCTGATTACTGTGTGGCCCGAACTCGCTGTCGTAGGGCGGGTTCAGATACAGGAGCGGGCAGGTTTCTGCCAACACCCGACACTCGAATGCGCTGCCGTGGACGGTCGCAATTCCTTTTGCTCCCGCCGCCGCAGCTCGGTCGGCATCGAGTTCAATGCCGGCTAGGTGGGCACCGGTGTCTTTGGTGATTTCGATCAAGGCCGTACCGTCCCCGACACATGGATCGATGGCTGCATACGGCGCTGACGAGACCAGCAGCGAACGGATGTTCCAGGCCTCGTCGATTGGCAGCGGATAATAGCCGAGCTTGAGGCGGCCAGCGTTGCGCATGGTTCCTCCCAGAGGTTGAAGTTTGTTTCCTTAGGCTGCGTTTGGCTGGGTTGGACCAGCGAGTTCTTCGAGCCCGAAGACCACGTTTTGCAGGGTTTTGATGTCCGCGATCTCGTTCAGCGGTGGGACTTGCAGCTTATCGAGCAGCCCCTTCACTGTGTTCGGGTCGAGCCGTTGGGTAACAGCTTCCAAACGGTCCAGCCCGCGCGTTGCGGACTCCAGCATCTGTAGAACCTTCCCTTTGATGGCTGCGTCGCGGATCAGCTTAGGCTGGTTGACGCGCCCGTACTCCCGCAGAATGCCTCTGAATAGCGCCGTACCGACGGCTTTCTCCAATCCCAGGATGCGCGCGTCCAGATCGTCGCCGGAGCCAGCCGCCGCCGAGCCGTTAGACTCTGTGGTTTGGGCGTGACCGTTCCCGCCGCCATCGGTTGGCCGAGTTTGGCTTTTCGTAGCCTGGCCATGGTTGCCGTTGCTGCCCCCGTTCGAACCAATGCCCTGGTTCGGTGCGTTGGCATTTCCGTTCCGGTTCTTGCCCGAAGGCCGCATTCCTTTGCGCCAGCTCTCCGGTAGAGCCCAGGCTGACAATACAGGTGTTCTGACAGGCTGGCGGTTCTGGTCCAGATCAACCCAAACGGCTTGGATATCGTAGAAATACCGGCCAAGGCCAAAGCACGAACAGGCCCGTTTGAAGGCCTGCGCATCGGCTGAAGTCATACCGTTGTCGTCGTCGGCCCATTCTTCGCCGGTGCCTGAATGCGACCCAATGCCAAGGACTGTGACCGTGCAGGTGACCAGCACCTTGCCCGAGACGATGCTCTCGCCCTTCTTTATGCGGGTGATGTTGGTCATCGTCTCGACCTTGTACTCACGCGTCCAGCCCTGTGGTGTGAAAAGCGCGTTCAGTCGGTCAGTGTAGGCGCGGCAATCGGCGTACGGTACGATCTGACCGCGCTTCTTGTCGTTGGTTGTGTTGGTAACCCGCCACCGGACTTGCTCGGGTGAAAACGGGACTTCAAGCTCCGAAAGGAGCTTGGTCACATCCAGTCCCGAGGGAGATGTTGTTGTGTCTTCAGTTGGCATGGCGAGGCACCCTCCTTCAGGTACCTGAGGTGTTGTTGAGGCTCAGTTGTGGCGTGAGGAAATGTGAGCTAGGTGTTGGCTGAGTTTGGGTTGGATACCACGGGCTGCTACTGGCGAATTAAAAAGAGCGTGTGTGGCTTTTGCTGTGGCTATTTTATTTCGGCGCAGGCGGATTTCTCGCTGCTCACAGTGGAAGGAACTTGGGTAGACGGGTCATATCCAAGGTTGACGGACAGACCGGATTACGTGCGGTTTGGCGATATCTCGCCAACTATCTCGATTCTCTCGCTGCGGCAGAGTGATGCGCGTCACTGCCTCTGATGATTGGAAAGCATAGGTTCAAAGGTCACTCTAGGAGAGCATAGATGAAGAAGGGCATACTGAATGTGGTTTTGCTGACGGCGGTCGTTCTGGCCTCAGTTGTGATGGGGGCCTTTGCACAACAAACTACCGCTCCGGAACCAAAGGTGCTCGCCGACGGCGTCGGTGCCAAGATGAAACGTGTCGACAACCTGCACAAGGTACGTTTCATCGAGATATTCCTCGCATACCGCGACGCAAAGACGAAGAAACTAGTCGCCGCCTGTTACAACCCCTTGTTCACGTCCGCAGGCATCCCCGCCTCGAAAGACCCGGTCCCACAGAAATTGGTTGAAGGCCTCAACTTCGCCAAGATGAAAACGGATTATGGCGTCCTCGGCGCATCGTTGAACGGCCCGAAACTCTGGCTGCCCGATTGGGCCGAAAATGACGCCGGAGTGGAGAGAGACTTCAACGGCATCAAGACCGTCTGGGTCGCACAACTTGATATGGGTAATAACGCGGGCGGTGTAAGCGAAAGCACGCCCTACAAGCCAATGTCCATCGTACGGAATAGCGGGATAGGCTGGAATAAGGGCACCACGGTATTGCTCCTTGACGATGCCGAAGGCAACACATGGATTATGAAGGGGTTTCAGTTGGGCCTCAAACCGCAATACACCTACGAGGAATTCGTGGCCGCAGGGCAAAAGCGATTCAAGAAACTCCCGCCGGGCTGGAAGTTCCGGGTCAAGACGCTCGACAAGGACTACATCGAGGTGCCAAAGACCGGCGTTGCCACCATCATGCCGGACGAGTTCTTTAACGTCTACGACAAAACTGGTCCGGGGATGAGCAACTACAAGCCATAGTCATTTCGTTAAATTTGGCGGGTTTGTTGGCGGTATCAGGCCAAGTCGTACGCTATCCCAATGGCAGGGCTAAAGGAACAAGTGGACGCAGGGATCGAAATCGTAGTTCAAAACGGTACATCTTGGTCCGTCGCGGCTGGCTCCTCGGACACACTTTCGGCGGGATTCGCATGGCCGTATCCGTTTCCGTTTCCCTTGGAATCGAGGAACTCAATCCTGTCGACGTACACGAGATCCCTGTAGTGCTTGGCACCCGTTTGTTTGTCGTCCCAAGACTCCGTGCGCTTCCGGCCCTCCACATAAATGCGGGAGCCTTTGTGAAGGTGTTCGCCGGCGATCTCTGCCAGGCGATTGAAGGCTTTCACGGCAAACCATTCCGTATGTTCCTTCGGTTCGCCGTCTTTGTCCTTCCATCGTTCCGTGGTGGCGAGGGAGAACTGTGCGATGGCCGTACCCTGTTGGCTATACTTCACTTCAGGATCACGGCCGAGATATCCAATCAGCAGAACCTTCTGCATGGCGTTTAGCCTCCTTATTGAGAATTGAGATTGATTGCGAGAGTGGTGAAGCGGGGTCTTTGACAACCAAACGGTTGCACGGCCCGAAGCATGCGGCCTTGGGCTTCATGGTTGGTTCGCAATGCCGGGCAGGATGCTACAGGTGGGAGAATCAGGGAAGAATCAGGAAAGAACGGATATTTCGCGAACTGCGGGTGCGCAAAGATCACACCGATCTCGCGGACTGGCATCCAGGCACAGAATCGCACCCTCTTGCCGAATCGTGTTATGCAGCGGCGCGGGCGTGCTTCTTTTTTGGCTTAGGGTCTGGGGGTTCATCGCCAATCCCTGACAAAACTACGGGCTGTCGGTTTGGGAATTCGGCGACGAGTGAAAGTTGTCCTCCCATGGCCTCGACATAGCCCCGCAGAGTGGAAATCAGGAGGTCGCTGCGCTGTTCGATTTTTGAAACCCCTTCCTGTCCGATGCGCAGGGACTTGGCGATTTTCTGCTGCGTCAGCTTGCGCGCCTTCCGAATCTCGCGGAGCGTCATTTCCTCGGCAATCAGCTGCGCCGCGCGGACCTCAACCTTCTTGCGCTGCGCGGCGCTGAGCCTCTCAATAATGTCGTTCACGTTCCTGGCCATGAACTACGTCCTTTCCTTCTTTCTTTGACGGTCAAGATGCGCATCAAATCGATCATCGGCTTTGGCAATGAGCTGTCGATAAAACTTCTTTTCGCTCACGCCAGACTTATCTCCCGCCACTAACAGGATGGCTTTGCGTTTCGGATCGAAAGCGAAAGCGACTCGCCACTCGCCGTCAGCCGCACTAAAGCGCAACTCTTTCATGTTGGCATGGCGGGAGCCATTGAGCGTGTCCACGCGGGGCCTTCCCAATTGCGGCCCGAACTGTTGTAAAACCCGTGACAGAGCGAGGACTTCGGTACGCACGTCCTCGTGCAGTTCGTTGAATTCCGGCTCAAACTCGTCGCCGATTTCAACAGTCCATCTCGTCATGCGAATATTCCTATTATGCACTGTGAGGCATAATGCCGTCAAGTGCATTGTTCTAGGTTGGTGAACGAAAACGGCCAGCCATTTTCAGTAGAAGCTCTCACGGGTGAATGCCGAGGTGGGCACCTTTGGCAACTTCTCCGAGCCTTCCGCAATCGCGTTGAGCATGGTGTGAAGTTCTGCAACAGAAATCTGCCCTTGGGGCTCCGCGCGGGTGGCAATAGCCTCCCGCAGCAGGCGTTCCGCATATTCCTCTATCGCAATGCCGTGCGCCGCGGCTTCCGCAGCAAGACGCTCCACGATTTCCGGGTTAAGTTCGATCTGTATCGTCATAGTCTTAGCACCCCTATGCCGTCATAATCCTTACCCATCCCCCCAGGGAGTCGAATCTTACGTGACACGCCGCAGTTTCCCCTTCTTCCGTCCTAACGGCTTCATCCCTGACCAGGGCTGTATCGGTGACCGGGCCGGTGGCGGGTGCCCAGTCGCGTAGATTTCTGCATACTCCACCATCTCGCGCGTCAGCGACGGGTAGCCTTCCAGGATCTCGTTGATCGGCGTCCCCTGCTCGATCATGTCTGCAATCAGGTAAACGGGGACTCTCGTCCCCCGAAACACCGGTGCGCCCGCCATGATCTCAGGATCGGACTGGACCAAGGTACGGTTCCTCTCTGGGGTTTGATCCTTGCTACTCATTTTCCTGCTCGCCTCGTCGGTCAAATGATTCTCCGCCTCAACTTCCGTTACGCAAGATGCGTAATTTTAGCGCCATTTGATCCTGCTGCTGCTGCCCAGCGTTCCAACATGGCGGCGTGCTAGGAGCATCCGCTTGTACTCCCACACGTCATGCAGCGGTAGCAGGTTCCGCTCCGCACCATCAGCGAACCGCAGATGTTGCAGGCGGGCGCATCTCCCATCTGGATCAGTTCTCCGAGCGCTCCAACCGGATCCGTGCCATTGGCATCCATCGCTGGCTGAGCAGGCATCGGAATAGCTTTGAACAAGTCGCCTTGATCACCCGTCAAGAACCTGAGTTCGAGCCACCGCGCGATGTAATCTGCGTTATGTTGGGCTCAACATAATATGGATTATGTTGTCCGCGGATTTATGTGACGTTCGGCATCGGCTGGCAGATAGACAGCGGTTCCAACTGCACCGAACGTCACATAAGTTGGTTAGAGTTGGGCGAGAAACTTCAGCAGGTCAGGATTGTCCCGCCAGCGTTTTCGCGATTGCCGCAGCTTGGTTTCACACATGCCTAACGCCTTCGCCTTCATTTCCAGATCGCTTTCCGCATAGATGTTCGTGGTGTCGATGGAGACATGACCCAGCCATGCTCGGATCGTGTTGATGTCGACTCCTGCCCGCAACAAGTGGGTAGCTGTCGTGTGCCGAATCGTGTGCGGCCCGATCCGTTTGTGTCGTAACCCCGCCCGATTGCCTATCGCCATTCTTGCGTAACGAGTGACGATGTCGTGCACGCCGAATCGTGTCATCGGTCGGGAAGAACGGCCCAGAAACACTCGTTCCTCGTCGGCCCTTCGCGCGACCAGTTCTTTCAGAACTGCAGTTGTGGACGCCCACAGCGGACAGAAGCGGATCTTGTTTCCTTTACCCCGCAGTTGCACGAACGACTGGGATTTCTCCTGTGGTCCGCGCAATCGCAGGTCGCCGACT
>Ga0302323_100001048_pt1 | contig 22368 bp, 15 predicted proteins | sample Fen_T0_3_FD_201950 | JGI IMG/M metagenome (GOLD analysis project Ga0302323, IMG submission 201950) | Peat permafrost microbial communities from Stordalen Mire near Abisko, Sweden - Fen_T0_3 | ecosystem: Environmental > Terrestrial > Soil > Wetlands > Permafrost | place: Sweden: Abisko... | reverse complement strand
CCCAGCCGGGACCGTTCCACCGCAGAACACTCACCTTGAGGGTGGGGTTGAGCTTCTTCGCGTCGGCCGCGAGCTGAAAGCCGACTGCGCGCCGGACGTTCGCCGCTTCGCTCGCGAGCCGCATGGTAGCGGCGTCGGGCCCTGTCGAGTTGTTCCGGTCGTTGCCCATCTCGATCTTGACCTGAGTCATGACGGGGTTTGGCCCACCGAATAGGACTTTGAGAAGCTCCGCGTATTTTTCGGGATGCTCGGCCTTGTAGTCCATCAGCAGCGCGCTGGTCCCGTTGGCGGACAGGACACCGAATCCCTTGAAGGTGAGGCCGTTGACGTTGGCGGCTGCGATGTCGTTGCCGCTGAGGGAAATGTTGGTTGCGGTGCCGGTGCCTGTGCTGGGGCCGCACGGGACGGCGGCTATCATGCCGCCCGACCCTGCGACGCCACCGGTGCCGTTCCCCCCTCCGCCAGCGGGGGTTATGCCGCCCGCGTCCGGGCTCCCACCCAAGGCGGAGGCGCTGCCCGAGCCGCCCTGGCCCAAGCCGCCCCCTCCGGAGCCTCGACCGCCAGCCGCGCTACTTTCTGCGCCACCGCTCGCCGAACCGTCTCTGACCCAAGCGCCGCCTGTTCCACCGCCGGTGCCACCGCCAGCTCCGCCCTTGACCGAGGCGTCGGGGATGCCCGATATGCCCCCGCCCATGCCGCCGCCGTCGGAATTGCTGCCCGCCGACCCGGCGAGCCCCCCGGCGGTGCCTCCTCTGCCTCCGGTTGCAGCGCCGGCGCCTGATCCGGCCGAGCCTTTCCCGGAGCCAGTGTTGCTATTGCAAGAGGCCGCGACACAGATGACTACCATGGCCAAGGAAATGCCCCGCCCAACGTGCCGCCACACCACAGTACGGCGACCTGCGGGCCAGCCCGTGGGCGCCCGTGGTAAGGCACGACCGTGACGTTCGGGCCGCCCAGCGGCCGCAAGGGATGTTCGAGGTCGGTTGGTTGGCATTCTGGAGCTAATGGCTATTGTCTCGTCCCTCGGTGAATTGTTACACGGTGAATATCCGCCTCGAGTCACAGGCGCCGGCGGTGGAGCACGGTCTATGCATGCGGGAGGGGAGCCTTGCCCTCGGTCGCGTCGAAAGAAGTCCGGGACGGGAACTTCGCCCGATGATAGGGTAAGACCCGCTTTGTCTACTCGCTACAGCAGGTCCCGTTCCACTGCTTTGGGTTGGGTTGCCTTAGCCGGGTGGATGGCAGGATTGGCAGGTTGTACTGACGGCAGAGCTACCCCTGCGGCCAAAGCCAAAGACTCCGGGATTGAGCTGGGAGCGTTCCCCGATTCGTCAGGGGTCGGTGACCGCGCGGGCGACTATTCCGACGAACGGGTGGGCAGGGACTCGGCCTCCGATCCTGCTGCAATGCGGGAGGTTGGTAGTACACCGGAAATCGGCGATGGTCCCGGAACCGGGATGGTTGGGGACGCCGGCATCACCCTGAGGGATGGAGGTCGCCGGGACGGCTCAGAGGACAGCGCAGAGGACGGCTCGGCGGACGGCTCAGCGGACGGCTCAGCGGACGGCTCAGCACGAAGAACGGACAGCAGCGCCGACTACAGTCCTGACATGCGCGATCTGGACGCTCCTTCCAGGGACACGAGCGAGGTGGGCTCCCAAGACACGTTTGCGGATACCGACCCCTGTGCAGGCGGCACCACGTACGCGGCGAGCACTTCGGCCCGAACAACCACCAGCGGCTACGGCTGGGTCCTTCTGACCCCACCAACAAGCAGCAACAACCAGGTCGTTGAGTTCCGTACCGTGCTCTCGGTACCGGCCACGCCTCCCGCAAGTGGAACTCTTTTCCTTTGGCCTGGACTGCAACCACTCCGCGCGAGCACCAACTTCGATGCCCTGAACAACGGAGTTCTGCAGCCAGTTCTGACCTGGGGCCCGACGTGCGCCCCGGGCTCGCCCGGACAATCGTACAAGTCGTGGTGGATTTCCGGACAGTACGTGAATACGAATATTCCGTCATCCTCCGCCAACTACTCGGCCTACCACGATTGCCATGGTGGTCCAGGAATGAGCGTTGCGGTCGGCGACGACCTCGACCTGGTCTTCGTTCTAAACGGGACGGCCTGGACTCAAACGGTAACGAACCGCCGCAATTCCCAATCCGTTTCGTATACCGTCGACTTGCTCGGCCAGGGCCAGAACATGGCTGAATACGTGATCGAAGAGTACAGCTCGAAGCCTGTCTCCGACGTGATCTTCACGTCGTCGGTGATCACGTTCGCGTCACCTGCCAAGACTGCGTGTCAGCCTGCCCAGCGTGGAATCAATGACTACTTCTCAGCACCACGCGCCTCTGCCGATGGGCTGCGTTGCTGCATCGACAAGGTCATTCTTCGTGCGGAAGGTGTCGCGGCTACTACCCCGGACTCCCCGTAGTCCGCTGCGCCTCACGAAGGTACGCCGCCGGCACGGTCGCCGATGCCCATGACACGCGCCCCCTCTATTGACCCGGGCAGCGCTCAGCGACCCCACACCTTGTCCCTGCGCCTCCCGACGACGTCAGTAGGCGCACGAGAACGCGCCGGACTTGGTCACGGGGATGCTCTGACCGTCGAGATCGAAAACCAGGTTGAGCTCGTAGATCGCGCCGGTGCACATCGTGGAACACGCCTCGTTGGGCGACAGGTTGTCGAGCGGCTTGCGTTGACTGGCGCTGCCCGCGCCGCTAACCAGCGGGATCGTCGGGTTCGCCACCCTGAACGATCGAGGTGCCCTTGCTGACGGTGATCGTCGCGTTGGAGAGCTGCGCGGAAGTCCCAAGCGCGCCGCTGATGTCCACGGTCCAGAAGGCGATAATGGGATCCGCTGCGACCGAGGGCATGCAGTTTCCGTAGGCGGACACGTTGCGAAGTACGACCTGGGGCGGGCTCCCGCCATCGAGCGCATCCACGCCCGTTCTGGTATCGGGAACCCCGCCGGGCGCATCCACACGCACGTCCTCGATGCCGGCGTCGGGCGCCCCGTCGAGCCTGGCGTCCGGAGGCGACGGTTCGCAGAGGGTGTCGGAGTAGCTGACCGAGAGCACCGGGCTATCCGGCTGCGAGCAATCGAGCGAGCACGAGGTGATTCCCTGGTTGTACTTCGTCATCGGGCTCGCGACGGCGACCGCGGTGCACAGCTGGCCGCAGGCGTACTGATAGGCTTGCGAGCCATAGCCCTGAAGGCAGCTCTGATATAGGGAGGACCACCGGGAATCGGTGGGTGCAAAGGGTATGACGGCGGCCTTCAAGACCGCGCCCGGGCACATGCTCGGGATTTGCGAGGCAGACTGAAAGCGCAGCGGACTCTGGCAGACGCCGCCGTCGGAGCTCCTGCCATCGGTGCCGGAGACCTCGACAGTTCCGCCTTCGGGGGTGCTCGAGGTGTCCGTGGTACCGGTGAGACGGACATCGACCTCTGCGTCGGCGGCGGCTCGAGGGGCATCCGGGCCCGCGTCAGCCTGGCCCGCCGGCTTGAGAGGCGAGTCAGAGGTACACCCCCAAAGCACGAGGACGGAGAGCTTGAACCCGCAACCAAGAATGCCTGTGCGCGCCATGATGGATCGATGGTACCGCCCGATCGAGTGTCGCCCAAGCCCGCCTGAGGCGACTCTGTGGCGGCGCGCACTGTCATGGTTTCCGGGAGTCCTCGTCGAACCGGATCCTCGGGCAAAGCCGTGTCTCTCCAGAGACTGTCGGCAAGAGCATTTCGTAACAACCACGCAGTGGTTTGGACAGTCTTCTTCGATGAAGCAACCACAAGACCTGCTGCCGCGGTGCACTCCGCTTACCTCGGAAGCTCTGCCCACGGCGACCTCGCACTCGAGGTTCGCGCGATGAGTAAGAGCTTCCTGAGCAAATTGCTTCTCTCATCCACAGGGATGGTCCTGCTCTCGACTCGCTTGTGTTTCGCGGACAATCCGATCATCCAGACCAAGTACACCGCCGATCCGGCTCCCATGGTCTACAACGGTACGGTGTACCTGTACACGAGCCACGACGAGGATACTGCCGTCAATTTCGTGATGTACAACTGGATGCTGTACACGACGACCGACATGACCAACTGGACCGATCATGGAATCGTCGGTGGTGTAAAGGCACCAAACAACACCTTCCCTTGGGCGGCAGGTTACAACGCGTGGGCCCCACAATGTGTCGAGAGGAACGGCAATTTCTATCTGTACGTTCCCCTCCAAGGCTCTGGCGGGATGACCATCGCTGTGGCGGTGGCAGACAGTCCCTTCGGGCCTTTCAAGGATGCTCTCGGGAAAGCTCTCGTCAGCACGGGGACCAGCGATGACATCGATCCAACCGTGTTCATAGACAGCGACGGCCAGGCCTACCTCTATTGGGGAAACCCCAATTGCCATTATGTGAAGCTGAACGCGGATATGATTTCGTATTCCGGTAGCATCGGAACGACCTCCAAGATCCAGAGTTACCAGGAGGGGCCTTGGTTCTATCGACGGGACAACAACTACTACTTGTCCTTCGCCTCCACCTGCTGCCCCGAGGGCATCGGATACGCCATGAGCACCGGTCCTACCGGGCCATGGACCTACAAGGGATCAATCATGGATGGAGATGCTCAGTCCTCTGGGAACCATCCTGGCATCATCGACTACAAAGGCAACTCGTACGTCTTTGGCTTCAATTACAATGTGCAATTGCAACGTGAAGGCAAGAGACTGGGGGAACGGCGTTCGATTTGCGTGGAGAAGTTACTCTACAACGCCGATGGCACGATTCCCAAGCTTCCGTTTTGGAGCAAGACAGGGCCCGAGCAGATAGGCACCCTCAATCCCTACGTCCAAACCGAAGCAGAAACCATCGCTTGGGCATGGGACGTCAAGACGGAGACCTGCAGCGAAGGCGGCATGGACGTGACCGCCATCGAGAATGGGGACTACATCAAAGTCAAAGGGGTGGACTTTGGTGCGGGGGCGACGTCCCTTGACGTGAGGGTGGCGTCTGCGGGCAGTGGTGGAAACATTGAAGTTCGCCTAGACAGCCAGACCGGGACTCGGGTAGGGACTTGCGCTGTGCCCGGTACAGGTGGTGCACAGACGTGGGTAACGACGACCTGCCCCATCGGTGGTGCCAGCGGCAAGCATGACCTCTTCTTCGTGTTCACCGGCGGATCGGGCAGTCTGTTCAATTTCAACTGGTGGAAGTTCCACGGTGTGGACTCTCCCGATGGTGGGCAAGGAACAGACGGTGGGGCTGACCTCGGAGGTGCCGGCGGTGCAGGCGGCGCGGGTTCAGGTGGAAGAAGTGGGACTGGGGGCGGACCGGCCGGTGCGGGAGGTTCGGCAGTCGACGGCAAGGGTGGCGCGCCGACTGGCGGCGGCGGACTGGGCGGTGCCCCAGCCTCTGTGACAGGAGGCAAGGGTGGGGCGCAGTCTGACGGCGGCGCAGGGGGCACGATCGCGGGTAGTGGCGGCGGGCTGGGGGCCAATGGGGGCAGTGGAGGGAAAAGTACTCCTGGCAGTCTGGGCGCGGGAGGCCTTGGTGGCGCCCCACGCACAGTCACTGGCGGAGCGGGAGGCGACGTCGGCAGTGCAGGCAGCGGCGGCAGCTCCCATAGCAGCGCTTCATCCGGCTGCTCCTGCAGTCTGGCGCGCCCAGCAGGCAGTCGAAGTGGAACGTTCGGGTTCCTGCTTTGTCTCGGGATACTGGCGTGGTGTCGGCGCAAGACGGGACTGTGCCGCATCCACAAAACGCAATGGTTTCGCGAAGCGGAGGTCGACGGTGAGGATCCAAGCACTCTCAGCAGTTTTGGGCGGTTTCTTTGCCCTAGGGGCATGCGGAACCAAGGCGCCAGCGACGACTCAGACGGGAGGGGCCCCAGGTAGCGGTGGCCAGCGACCAGGCGGCAGCGGTGGCGTCACGGGGGAGACGGCTGGAAAAGGTGGCGTGACGGGCAGTGGTGGCGCGGCCCCCGGAAGTAGCACTACGAATATCTCGCCCGGCGGTGGAGGCGGGACTGGAGGGGTGGGGGGCGCAAGCGGACCAGGTGGATCGGGCGGCGCGCCCCGACTGGATGCTGGACTTGATGGTAGAGGTGCAGATGGCTTGGCGGGCGCAAGCGGCCCTGGTGGAATGGGCTCGGGCGGGTTTGGTGGTATGACGGGAGCCGGTGGTTCAACCGCAACCGGCGGTGGAAGTGGAGGCTCAGGCGCAGGCGGCGCAACGCTGACTCTGCGCGATGCGGGCGCCGACGTTTCGCCCGCCAAGGACACTGGCGCTGGCGCAGACGCCGTCGACAAAACTATCACGCTTCACAACGGCGTCTTCTGGAACGACACCACCGGCAAGCACATCGAGGCCCACGGTGGCGGATTCCTCAAGGTTGCCGATACCTGGTACTGGTTTGGCGAGGACAAGTCTGGCAACTCGGGCATCTTCAAAGGGGTGAATTGCTACGCCTCGAAGGACCTCGTGACCTGGGAGTTTCGTAACGCTGTCGCCACCCCAAACACTGCGACGCAGCTCAGTGCCTCGGACCGCATTATCGAGCGGCCGAAGGTCCTCTACAACGACTCTACCAAGCAGTTCATCATGTGGGCTCACTACGACGGCGGAAACTATACGGATTCACAGGCAGCCGTGTTCTCCAGTCCCACCGTGGACGGCAATTACACCCTCGTAAAAGTGTTCAAGCCGCTCGGCAATACGTCCCGCGACTGCACTCTATACAAAGAGGATGACGGCACCGCCTACTTCATCTCGGTCGCTAGAACTCAATCCGATATGAACGTCTACCATCTTACTGACGATTACCTCGATGCCAAGGAGTTGACTGCAACACTCTGGGTTAACCAGGGGCGCGAGGCCCCAGCCATCTTCAAGGCCGGGGGCAACTACTTCATGATCACATCGGCATCGACTGGATGGGCTCCCAACCATGCTCAGTACGCCACCGCCTCCGCCATCAAGGGGCCCTGGTCCAAACTGACCGATCTCGGCACCTCGAGCACCACATGGGATTCTCAGTCCACGTACGTGATCCCGATCGTTGGCAGTCAGACGACAACCTATATCTACGCTGGGGATCACTGGACCTATCCGCAACTTGCCAACTCGCAATACATCTGGCTACCGCTGGTCGTGAGCGGAACGCAGTTGACCACGGACTACTCGGCCGGGTGGTCCCTCAACCTGGGCACGGGACGTGTAAACTAGGCTGGCGGGTCGGACTCCTCATCCCAACCTTCTCCTCGGCGTACCGACGAGAAGGGGCCCGGAGGTCTCACCCATGCCTCGCTCAATGTCTATGCGGTGCTCGCATCGCCGCGCCCGCGCCTGCCAGCTAGAACGCGGCCCCGATGCCGCCTTTGAGCCCGAAGTTGCCGGCCTCGGCCCGCAGGGTCAGATTGCCGCCGCCGAGCTTGTAAATGAGCCCGACCGCACCTTCGACGAAGACGCCTCCGTAGGAGGGTGAGGTGTAGCCTGACGGATAGCCTGAAACCCACGCGACTTCGTAGCCTGCTTCGGCCTTGGGATAAACGGCGAAGTTGTCGTTGAGCCAGACGTTCCAGCGAACGCCCGCGACCGGCAGGAACCAATTGACTGCATAGTCGTTTGACAGGTAGCCAAGCGAGAAACGGACGTAGTCGGCACCGAACTCGATCGACCAGTTGTCGCGAATGCGCCCCGCGGGGAGCAGCGACGGGATCGGCAGGGGCAGCGCGTATCTGGCGCCGAGGCCATACCCGAAGCCCCCGTAGTTGTAAGGGAGCACGGCCCAAAGGCCCAAGTCCCGGTTGGAGGGCGCGGCCTGGCGCTGGGGTGGCGCCCCGTACTCGGGAGTGGGGGCCACGGCAACCGGTGCAACCACCGGGGCCGGCGACGGCTCGAAGGCCGGCGGCTGGGTGATGGGAGCCTGAGCCACCGTCAACGGCAGCTCACGCAGCGGGGAACTCACCTCAGCAGCGGATCCGGCCGCAGCCGGAGTGAAGGCTGAAATCACCGTCAGAATGGACGCGAGGCTATGCATCGATGTCTCCTTGTAATGATTCTAAAATAGGCTGACGGGGTCGCCAACCTCTCGCAACGTACCATATTCCCAATCGGCGGGACCATTGCATCCGGTTCGAGGTAGGCAACCGCGGACCCAAGCCTGGATGGTGGTGAAGAGCTACCTGCGGACCCAGACGGCAACGTCGCCGGCCTTGATGGCTGACTTGAAATTCCGCGCGACGGCTTCCGAAACGTCGGCCCAGTACGGGCAAGACTGCCGGACCACCAGGACGTTCGCATCTCGCAGCGTCTCGCCCGGGTTCTCTCGCAGTTTTGCATCGGTAAAGGCTCGCGAGGGCGACCGATTGGTCAGCCCGGACGGCGAGTACAGGCCAAGCTTCGGATCGTCCTCGCAGCCGAGCCAGGCAATTGTCGTCGGCCGGCTCGCGCTCTCAGGGTTGCTGGGGCCAACGCCGAGCTTGCACATGCACTTGTCATCGACTTGCTCTTGCGATTCGCACCAATGGGCAACCGCTCGAACGAAGCCGGCCTCTCGTGCAAGCGCTTCGACGGACATGCCACCGCGATCGGTCCACCACATCGCGTGGGTGGTACCAAGCTCTCGCCACAGCTTGCCGGTCTGCTCGGGCGCTTCCAGCCGCAAATAGTCGATGGCGCCCTGCCAACCGAGCCCATCGGTGATGGTTTGCGCCATGATTCCCAGCCGATCGTGCCGCTCATGAATGAGAAGCTTCGCGTGCTTGGGCAGTCGCTCGCCGATGTTCTTCATGACGCCGTCCGGGACCTTGCGTTGATCGGCGTAGCGCTGGTAGTGGCCGGCCGAGACGTAGTCGACGAGCGGCTTGAGGGGCGAATCATCAATCATCGCGTGGGCGCGCAGGAAGTAGACGTCCGCCCCCCAGATCAATTGGAAGGCGACCAGAAGGCTCAGCATAGCCCGAACGAGGCGCCCGCATTGCCAGGACAGGGCCATGATAGCCGCCGTGCAAGCCGCCATCCAAGGCAAGATCGCTTGCAGAAACCGATCCTGGTGGCTGGTCACGAACCAGACGACGACGGCGATGTGCACGCCAAGGATCATCAACCATAGGCGCTTGCGGCGTCCGAAGAACAGGGCCACCGGGACCAGCAAGGTAAAGAGCGATCCGAACACCGGCCGGCTACCGTGGAATCCCCAATTGTGCGGAATGAACGAGAAGGTCACCAAGGAATCCAGGGTCTGCTGAACCCTCTGCCAGAAAGTTCCCCAGAGCAGGAATTTGGCGGCCCAGTACTCGCGGTCCAGATGCGCACCAGCGCCTTCATAGAAAGGCCGGGCAGCAAGGTACTTGTGCAGCAGCGGGTACACAGGGTCGCCGTACCAGATCCAGTTCTTGAGCCAATGAACACTGGTGACAGCGGCAAGGGCAGCCGCCCAGACCAGGGCTGGTACGATTCGCTTCCTGCCTATGGCCAATCCCAGCACCAAGAGCGAGACGGGCACGAAGAAGTACACGCCCTGGTATTTCGTCAGCAGCGGAGCCGCGGTCAGAATACCGACAGCCACGGCGTTGCGGCGGTCGAAGCGGTCGAGCAGGCGAAGGAGGCCGAGTCCGAGCGCAGGCGCGAAGAAGGCGTGGATGTGATCGGCGCCCGTGATGAGGCTCGAATCGTAGAGGAAGATGCCAGGAAATAGAAACACCACCGCCGCGGCGTAGGGCAGGCGGGCACTGCCGAGCAACTGGCGCGTGAGGGCCGAAACACCGAGGAGGGTCGGCAGAAACAGTATCCATTCGACATGGGAACAAAGCGCAATGTGGTCAAATAGCTCGCCAGGCGACAAGAAGGCCCACGTGTAGAGCAGGGTCGCAAGTTGGGGATAGGCACCTAGGTACCAGCCTTCGGCGAAGGGGCGAATCGCCCCTCCGGCGACATAATGTTCGGCGATGGGCAGATGGTACCAATACGAATCCGCGCCGAGGTTGGCGGGCGTCATGACTTGCACGTAGATCGCCACCAACGAGAGCACGAGCAGCATCAGGGCGCCGGCCTCGATGTAATTCCCCGGCAAGCCCAGTTTCCCGTCGGCCCTGCACATCTGCCTGCGCGCGTAGCCAATATCGGCCAGCAGCTCGCGCCCGCCCAGAGGCCAAAGCAGGCAAGGCCAGGCAAAAAAGAAGACGCGCCCGAACAGGCCGGCCAAACCAGCGAAGAAGACGCCCAGCGCAAAAACCAGAACGCCCAGCGCGAAGGCGAAAGTCCAGCGGTCGCTGACGCGTAGGCAATCGGGCAAAAGCCGCCTGGTCACGGCCAGCCCGGCCGACAGGCATGCCCCCGCAAAAAAGAGCGCGAACAGCCAATACCGCAGGACCATGAAGAAGAGCCATTCGCGCAGTGGATAGTGCTGGTTGGCCACGCACGCGAATACGACGAACGCTACGGCCACGATCGCCGCGACCGTGAAGTTATGAAGCCGGCGCGGCCCTGAAGGCCGTTCACTGACCGCTGGCCGGTGGGGCGCCCTAAACTGAATGGGCAAAGTCGCTCTTGACCGTGAGATCTAGCAAAGTCTGGACTCTGAATCGCTCGGTTTCCGCATCTTCGAGCTTGCCCTGCAATTCTGCGAGTTGTGGCTGGGGCACATGGCTATTCGTGAGACGTACCAGCTTGTCCTCGAGCGCTTGCTTTTGCGCGGTCGCTTCGGCCAGTTTGTTGTGCAAGTCTTGAATGCGTGTGGACACCGCGCGCTCGCGCGAAGTTTCGACCGCACCGGCGTCTTTGAGGGCACCCACCAGATCGGTCTGCCTCTTCTTCAGAGTGTCGAGGACAGCATTCGCGGAGCCCAGAATTTCAGCCACCGACTTGTACGTTCCAAAATAGGTGTCGCGCTCGGCCCGAGCAACTTTACGTCCATTGCGTATTTCCTGCATTAGTCCCGTCAAGAAATCCGGCGTTGGCCGGGCACCTTGGGCATCCTGGCTATCTGTCGTCCGGTCAGTCCAGGTATCGAGAAACGTAAACATCGATTCCTTGAGCTCTGCACGGGCTTTGCGGAATCCACCCAGCCTTGCCTTCGGATCGGTTCCCGCCGTCATGATCTGCAGCACGCCAAAGATGCCCGCAACCAGCACCGCGAGCTGCGAAACCGTGACGCTTTCCTTGAGGAGAATCAGGGCCGTGGTTCCCACAATCGTAGCCGCGCCGATAACGATGGCAAGGTTACGGGACCAGTTGTAGTACCTTTGCTGCCTGAGGATCGCGGCATCGTACCATTTGATGTTCAGGGGAAACTCAATCGCCCAGCGAATGAGCAAACGCTGGAACTCCGCGGTCTGCATGAGGCGCACAATGTCCCCAGCGGGCACGCCCAAGTGCCTGAGCAGCTCCTCGCCCGCCTCCTTTGCATCTACCCTCTTGCGCCGCGATAGGTCGTTCCACATCGTCACTTGGTCATCGCTTGGAGGTGAGGACGTTGCGGGTTTCGGGTCGCCATTCATGACAGTGAAGCCTCCTTTGCAGGGTCAGCGGCCATGGTACCATCCGCTTGGCGTGTGCGCGTTGCGCCGTGGAAGAAAGGCGGTTTCTGATGCAGGCTCCACGAATTCCCGGGACTCTATCAGCCCTGATCGTCTTGGCCGCGTTGGCTGGGTGTTCGAGCAGACAGACCCCGAACCCGCGAACCGACGGTGGAACGCCAGAGCTTGTTGTTCGGAGAGATGCACCCCCTGAGCCCGACACGACGGGATCAATGCCGGACAGCCCGTCGGCGAATGCCGACAGCTCGTCGCTGCCCCTTGGTGCCGAGGTGCGCGGCGATAGCGGGAACGACGCCGCCGGCTCGTCCGACCGAGGGGAAGAGGCGGGCGCGTCCAAGGATTCCAGCGACGCCAGCGCGGAGGATACCGCCAGCCCAAGGACCGACATTGGCGGCGCTGTCACCCCGACCTATGCCGCCTTGATGACCAAGCCCGACCAGACGCTCTTCTATGGCCGCGCCGGCAACGGCGGCAGCAATACCTTCGGCGTCGCGAACGTTGCCGCCACCGACAACAACGTGGCCGAGCTGGTCTTCAAGGGCAACGCTTCCCTTGGCCCGTCGGACAAGATGTCGCCAGACTTTGCCACCGAGATCGGGACCAACGACGGCACCTTCCGCTACGGCACCTATCGGACGCGTGTGCAGCTGGCCCGCTGTTCGGCGAACGAAGAACTGGTGAACGGGATCTTCACCTACTTCAACGACGGCAAGGATCACGACGGAGACGGCCTGGTGGACAATTCGGAGATCGACATCGAGATCCTGTGCAGCGATCCCTCGATCATCTCGCTGACCATCTGGTCCGAGTACACCTCGGACACGGCCAAGAAGGGCGTGTCGCGTGTCATCCGTACCAAGACCGGCGCCTACGAGGACTACACCAACGACGAATCCCTGGTCGGCCAAGGGACGCGCCCCGAATTCAAGCTGGCGGGGTTTCCTGCCGCGGACGCGTTCTACGAGATCGGCTTCGAATGGCACGCAGATCGAATTCGTTATTTCATCGTCATCGGCGGTGCCGAGGTGACGCTGTGGACGTTCACCGATCCCCACTACATACCGACGCTGCCGGCGGCCTTCCTGTTCAACGTATGGCACTCGACCGATTGGTGGAACAGCGGCGGGACGGCCGACTATCCGGCCAGCGACGCCGTGATGCGCGTCGATTGGTTCCGCTACTGGAAGGAGTGAAGCCAGAATTGCGTCCGCCAGCAAGCGGCCCGCTGCCGCTGGCCGGAGCTCACGTGCGTAGCGGGAGGCGTTTCTTGGCGGACATAACAAGCAGCCAGAAGCGTATTCAATGACCTATTGGATTTTGATCGCAGGCACGGCCACGGTCGAACTCTACGTCTTGCGACGCTTGCGCATGGATTGGTTCATCATTGCCACGGTATTGATAGGCACGCTCGCCAACGCGGACTACTTGACCTACACCTCGATCTTCGAGCGCAGTTACGATGGGCCGTCACACGTGTTCTACATTGATGCGATCGCCGAGTGCCTGAGGTTGCCGCCGGTGGACAGCATCTGTACCGCTTGCGGCCACCCACCCGTATATTACGGGGTCGCGGCGTTGTGGTCCAAGATCGTGCTCGCTGGCGGCTGGATTCCGCGTGAATTGGGGCTTCAGTGGCTATCGCTGCTGTTGTTCTTTTGCTTCGTGGTGTTTTCTCTGTTGATCCTTCGCAGTACCGTCGAGCAGCCCGCGACAATGCGGCTTGCGGCGGCATTGGTAGTGTTCTGGCCGTCAAGCATCCTCAATTCGGTGCGGGTGCACAACGACTCGCTGGCCTCGGTGCTGATGGTCGCCTCGATGTATTTCACTTCCCAGTGGGACCGGCGCGGGCGCCGTCGAGGCCCATCAACTACCTCTCCTTCGACCTACGAGACTTCGTGAGCCACACGAGCTCGTTGGCGTACCCGCCGAAGCAGGCCTACTTCTTGAACGGTGTGGCGAAGTCCAGCTTGTTTGGCGTTATTCCACTCGGAACGGACTTCGCAAGCGCGCGACACCAGCGACTGGCAGTTCTCATGAGTCTGCTGTTGCTGGCAATGGTCGCAGTGTGCGCTGTGGTCTTACTATTCGTGAGATCGGTAGGGTGGCAAAGGTATCGCGCGCTCGTCGTGGCGGCCGCGAGCATGCTGGTCCTGCTGGCAGCCTTCCGATTCATGGTTCCAACCCCGTTTCATGAAGACTTCCGGCACATCTTTCCCGTTCTCGTCCCGCTTTGCCTAGTGTACGCAAAGGCCGTGGAGCGCCTGAGGCGTTGGTCCAATGTGGCCTACACTGCCGGGATCGCCGTCGGGGTTCTAATGATCGCCTCATCCCTGGGGTTTTTCGTGAGGCTTCCCTGAGGGGCCAAGGGACAAGAGAGGACACTAGGAGCAGCGCATCAGTGTGCCGCGCGGCGCGGATTTCGCCGGAGCCGCCCGCCGTAGAGGGGCGGCCCCTGGCACCGAGACAGTTCCTATTGTAGCGGCGGATACGCGTTCGCCATCAGCTCTTGGAATTGCGCCGAGAACCACTGCCCTGATAGGGGCGCGTCCGCCAGTGCGCCCGACAAATTGTTCTTATTGCGGGCATTGCCGGTGTACGTCGGGTCGCACATTCGGTCGAAGCCCTTACCCTGGTCGTTGCTGATCATCTTGCTCGCGCCGTCGGACTCTCCCGGCGGCTTGATCCAGACATAGGCGTGGACGCCGTCCTTGTCGACCGACTGCGGACGTTCGCCCAGTCCTGCGCCCTTCTGATTGCACCAGTTCCCGGCGTGGAAGCGGCGGTCGATGCGGCTCTCGTTGACCTGGGTTTCGGGATCGGTGGACGTGCTGGCGGCCTTGGGCCGGGCAGCTCCGCCCCAGCCGTTGCGTGAGGTGTCGATGATCATGCCGATGCTGCTTGGGAAGCCTTTCGAAACGAGCATCTTGCGGAAGTCCACCGCGAAGGTCAGCTCGTCGGCGTATTGATTCCAATCGAGCCACTTGCTGCCCCGGGTATCCGCGTTCAACTGGAGGAACGGCTCGCTGAGCACGGAGTAGTTGGCCGTGTTGAGGATGAAGCCGGTCACTGTCTCATAGCTCCCCTCGGCGCCACGGGCGGTGCTGGCCATCAGATCGGCCGTCGGCCCCATGTTCGTGTCCCAGCCGATCCAGCCGTGGTGGGCGGCGTCTACATAATTGTAGGTATTCGGCAGCTTGTGCAGCTTGGACAGCGCGTACTGGATGCCCTTCACGTAGTTGCCGTTCGCCTTCATGGTGTCACACATGGAGGTGGCGCCGGCTTGGCCGGCGGTATTGGTGACCAGGTTCGGGAGCGAGTCGATCTCGATGATGTTGACGATGCGGAGATTGGCGTAGGCCACGTCGCTCTCGATGGCGGCGATGGGCTCGATGTATTCCTTCTGATACCGATCGATGTCCGTCGGGCCGAGCTCGCCGTTCGAAGCCAGCGCAGCGCAGTCGCGACCGGGCAGGTCGTAGACAACGAATTCGGCGTAGCTTGCGTTTTGGGCCACGGCGGCGTCCAGGTGATCGCGCAGCCCCATGCCACCAGACGTTCCGTAGATGGCCGCAATGCGGTCCATCCAGACGCCGGTCGGCGTGTTCGAGATGCGACTTCCGCCCGGCTCGCCGTCAGCCTTGGCTTTCCACTCGGGGTTCACGTAGCCCTTGCCGCCGGCGAAGGGATTGGGCACGCGGGCCGCGGCCGAGCCGCTGATGTTGACCGTGACCGAAACCGCTTCCGAGGTGACGGCCTTGCCGGCGGAATCGGTAGCCTTCGCGGTGTAGCTGTGGGTGCCGTTATCGGCCGAGGTCAAGGGCACGTAGGCCGTGTACGGATAGCTGGTGACTACCCCCACGGCCTTGCTCCCGTCGAAGAACTCGACCCTGGCTGCTGCCTTGGGTTCGACCGTGGTGGCGACGAGGCCGAGATTTCCCGCCAGGGTGACCGTCGTGGTGGATGGTCGCAGGGTCACCGAGGACAGCTTGCCGGTCGTGCCGGCCGCGGTGCTGGTTGTGCCGCTGGTGGTCGTCGCGGTTGCGATGCCAGTCGTGGTGCCAGTGTTCGAGACGGTCGTGGTCGTGGTCGACGTGACGGACCCGGTGACCGTCGTGGTGAGCTGGGTCGTGCCAGTTCGGGTTTGGGTCTGGGTCTGGGTGCCGGTGTTCGAGAGGGTGGTCGTTGCCGTGACGGTTTGCGTGCCGACCACGGCGGTGACCGTGGCTGTGAGGGTGCCGGTCACGACGTTGGTGACGGTGGCAGTTTCCACGGCGGTTCCGGTGGTAACGGCTGTTGCACTTTGCGTGCTGGTGAGGGTCTGGGTGCTGGTGACGACCGATGGGGGCGAGTCGCTCGAATCTCCCCGGTGGCACCCACCAAGGGGGGCGACCAGGCCCAGGAGGAATAGCGACAGTGCTGGGTATCCGTGTTTCACTTTTGTTCTCCGTACTTCTGAGAACGCGTCCCACTGCCCGCCACGACGGACCAGCCGAGCACGCCGCAGCCCCCTGCCCACGACACCCATCGACAGGGCCAAACCAAGGGCCCCGCCGAGATGCTCGACGTCAGACGTAGTCGTTAGGTGGAATAAGTTCTGGTTCGTGCCCGGGAGGAAGGGTGGGAGCGGGCATGAGCTCCACGATTGGAATAACCCGCCACTCGCGCGCAGTTCCGGAGGGCCTTCCTTGGATCCCGCCTGAATTGTCGCGAACGGACAAGCTAGGCTGACAACCCCCCACATGTGGTGAATGGGAATCCATCGTAAGACTTTTGTGCTTTTTTCTGTCGGCTGACTTCGCTCGAAGGGGGACAACCTGGCCGCGCTGGCTCGGGACCCCTGGTGCTTCAACCCGACGAAGGCGCTACGTCCACGGGCCGCTGGTCTTCTTCGGTCGTGGGAGGCAGCTTATCCAGGAGTTCCAGCGGCTGGCGTAGCCTCGTGTCTCAACACGCCGGCGGCGGTGTTGCCCTCTTCCAGGGCGCGGGCACAGCGGGTCAGGCCCTGGACGACCGAGTGGTGGCTGCGCAGCCGAACGACTTCGGCCCCCGGCAGCTTGGCCCGTAGGCTCGACTCCAGCAGCGGCACCAGGGATGTGCCGCCGGTGAGACACGCTACCTCGATTTCGCTGGCCGCGAGGCCAGCGGACGCCAAGGTGCGATCGAGCGACTCCAGGATCTTCTCCAAAGGGAAGCTCAAGGCGCGTTCCAGGTCGGCGCGCTTCACGGGATGGTCCAGCTCGATGGTGGGATAATCGAAGGTCAGCCTCACCTCGTCGAGCTTGGACAGCGACACCTTGCTCGCCTCCACCGCCTCGTAGAACTGAAAGCCCACGGCGTCCGCGACCAGGGTTTGATACCGGCCCAGCTTCTCCTCGTCGCGGGCGTCGACCAGTCCGTGGCCGATGGTGTCCAGGGCCCGGAGGATCGACGGGCGGTCGGCCAAGGTCAGCCGCGCGGGCGAGCACAAGAGGCGGATGAGGTCGCCGGGCATGGTAAGCAGATTGCTACCGCTCGGAACCTTGTAGGGCGCCAGCGAGCCAAACAGCGGCGCGACCACGGTTTTTACGAGCGATCCATCGAAGGCGTCGCCGGCCCTGTCGATGCCACCCACGGCCAGCACGTCATCGCGCGAGAACTGGCCCGGCCTCATCCGCAGGACCGTGAAGTCGGACGTGCCACCGCCAAAATCGCCGATGAGCACGGTGCGTGCCTGGTCGAACTGCTCTGCGAAGTCGTAGGCGGCAGCAACCGGTTCGTAGCAGAACCAAATCTCGCGGAAGCCAGCCAGGCGCGCCGCTTTCGCCAGCCGTGCCTCGGCCAAAGCGTCGTCACTGTCTTTCTTCGCGAACCGCGCCGGTCGACCGAGAAGGACACGATCGATGTCGACGTCGAAGAACCGGCATGCCGTATGTCGCATGGCCCGCAGAATGGTGGCGACGATCTCCTCGATGGTCAGTAGCTTGGTGCCGATACGGGTGCTGTCGAAGGCCGCCGACGACAGGTGCCGCTTGACCGAGCGGAGAAGCCGGCCTCGCAGACCCGACTCGATGTAGCGCTGCATGGCTGCCTGGCCAAACGCGACGTCCTCGGCGGTGGTGAAGTGCAGCGCGGAACGCAGGATGGTGGGATCGGGCGCAAGTGGATCGAGCGCCACCGGGTCGAAGGTCTGGCCCGGTGCCGCGGCGGCCAGCAGCGAATTGGTGGTACCGAAGTCCAGGGCCAGAATTGTCGGGGAGGTGGTCGATGGCACTGCGACTGAATGTAGCACCCAAGCGTGGCGGCATCAGTGGGCCGCCACCATTTTATCGACGGTGATGCCAGCGGGCCCCAGGACAACAGTGGCGAAAAGCGGGCACCGCCGGGCCGGCATCCGCTACTGGGTCATGAGGCTGTTTCTCGTAACCGTCACGCGGCTGTCGGTGCACAGGGGCATCGCTAGATCCAGCCGCCGATCATTCCCTGCAGCGTCAGCCGCGTGGTGTTGTACGAACTCACGTTGGGGGTGTTCACTTGTGACTGGTACAGGATTATCTGCGGACCGGCGCCGATGAAGAGGTGCGGGGCGAGATGAATCAGGAAGGGCAGGCCAATCGAGCCCCAGAGGTGGTTGTAATCGTGATCCGTGCTGGTCGAGCCCACGGGGTAGTCGTATCTCGCCCACCCACCGCCGACGCGGATCTCGGGCAGAAGCGAGACGATGGTGTTGACGGGCATGTGGATACCGAGCCCAACCTCTAGACCAAATCCGTAGTAGGTCAGGGTGCGGTCGCTCTGTCGCCACGTTTGAAGCGAGGTTTCGAGCAGCAGCACATCGGTCAAAAAGAAACCCAGGTTGCCGGCAAGGTTGACGTTCGAGCTGCTGGTGGTGGTGCTGCTGTCACTGTAGCCCGAGGATGCTCCCGAGACGACAGCGCCCGTGCTGCCCCAGAACACGATCTGGCCGGCAGCGCCGAACGTTTCGCGTGCCTTCTCAGCTCTCTCGGCGGGGGAAGGCGTGGGCGGCGCTGTCCGCGCGCTGGTTGGAATGGGTTCGTGGTTGGTGAATGCGGGCGGTGTGGTCGATGCGGGCAGCGGCGCCTGGGGATCGTTCGCTGGTTGCGCGGCGGGTGACGGCGTAGCTTGCTCGGAGTCGACGGTCTGGGCAGTCAGACCCCGCGTGCAGACTCCAGACCGGCAGACCTCACCAACCGGACAGTCCGCCGGGATGTTGCAGATCGCCGGCGCGGGTCCTGCAATCAGCGACACGCCAAAGAAACACACAAGTATGGAAAAGCATTCAGCGGGTGAAGCGGGTCGGTTTCTCATTTGGACGCTTCTACTCGCACTGCGATAGCCACGCCAGCGTGTCGATCGAGGCGACTTGCCCCTACAGTGTCGCCTGGGGGGCCGGCCCCTCGCCGACAGGCCCCACGGTTCCTTGGGTATGAGCCGTGCACCCTTCAGGTATTTCGGTCCAATAGTGGATTCCCGATTGATCGTCGCTCTTTGACAACAAGCACCGCCGCCGCGTCGGTCCTCTCCGTCATGGCGCGAGGCTTGCTGTAGATCCCCTTTGGTCCCCACGGGACCGGAGGCTTCCATGAACGACCTGCGCCCAAGCCGGATTCTCCTCAGTACCGCCCTCGGCTTTCTACTCACCCTGGGCTGCGGGAGCAACCCGACCACCGCGAGCTTCGTCGAAGGGCAAGACGCCCCTTCTGCCGGCGCCATCGACAGTTCCGAGAACGCCCCCATCACCGAGGCCGGCGCGCCCCTGGGCAGTGGTGGCGCGGCCGAGCCGATGGCCGGTACGGGTGGGGCGGTCAGTACCGGTGGCGCGGCCGGCAGCACGTCAGTCGTCGACCTCGATGGCGGCATCGTGCCCAGCTTGGACGGCGGAACTTCGGTGGTTCCGCGGGTCTGCGTTCCGACGACTTGCGGGAAGCTCGGCGCCAGCTGCGGTGACCTCGACGATGGCTGCAACGGCGTCCTCCACTGTGGGATCTGTGCGCAAGGACAGATCTGTAATCCCAAGACCAACACCTGCGCGACACAGGACGCGGTCTGCAGTGGCGCCAACGCCTGCGGCTTCGTCACCGATGTGTGCGGCAACGGCTTCGCCTGCGGAAAGACGTGTGGCATCGGGACGAAGTGCAAGAACAACCAGTGCACCGCGTGCACGTCCGTGGTCTGTGTCGGCCGGTGCGGCAACGTGCCCGACGGTTGTGGCCAGACCACCGCATGCGGCGGGTGCCCGACAGGCCAGGTGTGCGACGCTTTGGACTTCACCTGCGGGGTATGCAACAAGCGCAAGTGCAGCGACTATCCCAGCGGCGTGTGCGGCACCCTTTCCGACGGCTGCGGCAGTGTCTTGACCTGCACCTGCCCGTCCACCCCGACCACGCCGCCCGCATCGTGCACCATCGCCGGGGTCGAGTGTGGAAAATTCTCGGACAACTGCATGGTCGGCGTCACGCACGATTGCGGCGCTTGTTTGCCCGGCAAGACCTGCAACAACAATCGCTGCGTGTCCTGCGCGCCCTTGACCTGCGCCAGCGCCGGCAAGAATTGTGGCAGCATCGATGACGGGTGCGGCGGCAAGCTCGATTGCGGCACTTGCAAGACCAACGAGATCTGCTCGTCGAGCGTTTGCAAGGCATGCACGCCCAAGACCTGCGCCACCGAGGGCAAGAACTGCGGCAGCCTGGACGACGGTTGCGGGAACAAGCTCAATTGCGGCACCTGCAAGACCAACGAGATCTGTTCGTCGAATGTTTGCAAGGCGTGCACGCCCTTGACCTGCTCCAGTGCCGGCAAGAACTGCGGCAGCCTCGACGATGGTTGCGGCAACAAACTCAATTGCGGCACTTGTCAGACCAATGAGATCTGTTCATCGAACCTTTGCAAGGCGTGCACGCCAAAGACGTGCTCCAGTGCCGGCAAGAACTGCGGCAGCCTCGATGATGGTTGCGGCGGGAAGCTCAGTTGCGGCAGTTGCAAGACCAACGAGATCTGCAGCTCGAACCTGTGCGCGACGTGCGCGCCCAAGACCTGCGCCAGCTTGGAACGGGCGTGCGGCAAGGTCGACGATGGATGCGGCCACACACTGACCTGCCCTGGCTGCGCCACCAGCCAAGTGTGCTTGGCCAACGGAAGCTGCTGTCAGCCGCTGACCTGTGACGATGTATCCGGGAAGGTCCCGGATGGCTGCGGTGGAATTATCACTTGCTACGGTCAATAGTCGCGATAGGAGCCACGATGCGCGGACATGCCTTGCTGTTGATTGGCTTGCTCGGTTGTTCCTCCACACCACCCGTCGGCGACCAGGTAACCGGCGCGGGCGGCAGCGCATCGGGTGGCAACACATCGAGCGCGATCACCCTGGGGGCGGGCGGCAGACAGTCCGGACCTGGTGGCGTCGCAACCTCGCCCACCGTGGACCAGAACTGCGGCAACAGCGCCAGCACCATGACGGCGGTGCCAGCGGATCTACTACTGCTGCTCGATCGGTCGGGCTCGATGACCAGCGACATCGCCAGTGACGATCCCTGCGATGCAACCACCGGGGCGTGCTCCGAACGCTGGGCGACCATGGGCCAGGCCATGCGCAAGGTGCTGGCAACATCCTCGGCGAACATTCACTGGGGCCTGAAGCTATTTTCCACCCCTGGCCTGTCGACCGGCCTCGGGGAAGTGCCCATGGGATGCGTCGTCCTGCCTGACATGGAGGTGCCCGTGGAGGTCGGAAGCAGCCACGCCGACGCCATTGTCGATCGCATGGGCGCAACCACGCCCAACTACAACACGCCAACCCGCGCTGCCGTGCAGACCGCAACGACGTACCTCGGGTCGCTGCACGACGGTCGCGCCAAGTACATCCTGCTTGCCACCGATGGACAGCCGAACTGTCCAAGCGCGGGTGACGTACCCACCGCACCCGACCTGCCGGCGGCGCTGCAAGCCATTGCGACGGCCCGGGCGGCCGGCATCAAGGTGTACGTCATCGGGGTCGGCCCTTCGGCTGGCAACTTGGACGAGATGGCCAGACAAGGCGGAACCGAGAAGTTCTACCCCGCACTCAGCCCGCAATCGCTGGTGGCCGCGCTCGACACCATCGTCGGCATGGTCGCCAGTTGCGTCTACACCATGAACAGCATTCCGCCCGACCCGACGAATCTCGGCGTGTACCTGGACAAGCAGCTCGTTCCGCAGGGCACGTCCGACGGCTGGACCTTGAGTGGCAAGAGCAGCGTGGTCTTCGGCGGCGCCACCTGCGAGCGCATCAAGGCGGGCAGCTTCAGCCAGGTGCAGGTATTGTTCGGCTGTCCCGGTAGCACCACACTGCCGACGTGGATTCCGTAGAGGGCGGATTTTTCACCACAGAGGCGCTGAGGGCGCGGAGACGAATGAGAGTCGAAGGGGGCGGACCGAGACGGAAGATCCATCGGTTCGGGGCTTCGTGGTCTCTGTGCTCTTTGTGGTGAAAGCTAGCGCGCGGCTCGCGGAGCGGACGCATGGCGCCTGCGCGCGAAGATCGGGTAGAGTCACGGCATGGCAGACATGTCCAGGTTTCGTGGGCCCACGCACAGGTTCGCGAACCCCGCCGCGGTCGTGGAAGGCTTTCGGCCGCCCAAGGAAGTCGAGAACATCACATTCAACGACAAGATGCGCCTGTTCGGCGACCCTCTCGACCCCAACTTCGAGCGAGACAACATCGTTGCGGCGGCCTTGCCTGGCTTTGGCCAGGGTAAGGCAAAGGAAGGGAACATCCTCTGTCATCGCCTGCTCGCGGAGAGCCTGCAGACGGTGTTCGAGTCGATCCAGGCACTCAACCTGCCTTACTACTTC
>Ga0302323_100001047_pt1 | contig 22393 bp, 17 predicted proteins | sample Fen_T0_3_FD_201950 | JGI IMG/M metagenome (GOLD analysis project Ga0302323, IMG submission 201950) | Peat permafrost microbial communities from Stordalen Mire near Abisko, Sweden - Fen_T0_3 | ecosystem: Environmental > Terrestrial > Soil > Wetlands > Permafrost | place: Sweden: Abisko... | reverse complement strand
TAAGTCGGCGTTGAAGATTTTGTGACGGCAGTGCTCGCTGTTGGCCTGGGCGAACATCATCAGCTCGACGTCGGTGGGATTTCGTCCAAGCGCACGAAAATTTTCCACCAAGTAGTCGACTTCGTCCGAAGCCAGGGCCAGTCCCATGGCGGCGTTGGCAGCTTCGATGGCGGCGCGGCCGCTTCCCAGCACGTCCACCGTGGCCAGCGGTTGAGGTGTGGCGTGCTGGAAGAGACGGGCGGCGTCCTCCTGGCGTTCGAGCACGGCCTCCGTCATACGGTCGTGGAGGGCCGCGCGCAGGGCGGTTTCGTCGGCGATCTGACCAGCCACCGTGTACCAGATGCCGCGCTCGATACGGTTGACTTTGGTCAAGCCGCAGTTGTGGGCGACGTCGGTGGCTTTGGAGGACCAGGGTGAAATTGTCCCAATGCGCGGTACGACTAGCAGGCGGTGACCGTCTACGCGGCGTACTTCGGCGCGGGGGCCGTAGTGCAGCAGGCGGTCGAGTACGCGCAGTTCGTCCCCGTCGAGGGGCTGGGCAAGGTCGGCAAAGTGCACGAATTCGGCGGCAATTTCGCCTACGTGCGGATTTTGCCCTCGCACCCTTGTCAGGCGCTTGGCGAGGCGGGCAGGGGTGAAAGCAGGAGCACCGTCGAGAACGAGCATAGACATCGTCAAATCGCCGTGAAGAGTTGCTCGTCCGGCTGTGGATTGCAACCGGGAACGGCACCAGATTGCAACCGGAACCGGACTGGACTTTCTCACCCCTACGGTGCTACGTGTTGCAGTGCCGTGCACACCAACACACTTCGAACAGCTGCCCAAGTGGGGTGGGGCGTACCACTCCTCGTCACCTTCGTGATTGCGCTTCCTGCCTGCATCATGCCGGGGCAAGTCCCCGCAGTTGGCGGCGCGGGCGAGACCATCGCGGCGTGCGGAGCCGAAGGTCTCATCGACGATTGCGAGGACGGTAACAACCAGGGCAAAGTGGTGGAAGGCCGTGGTGGCTATTGGTACACCTTTGCCGACCAGTTCGGGACCACGGTAACGCCCGAGGCGGGCGCCAAGGGCGGTACCTTCGCCATGTCGCTGGGCGGGGTCAACGGGTCGAAGTACGCGGCCCGCGCGCAGGGCCAGGTCACCCAGGGCCAGATCGTTTTCGGCGCCTTGGGCTTGAACCTGGTGGATCCCAAGGGGCCCTACGATGCTTCCCGCTACAAAGGCGTCGCCTTCTGGGCCAAGAAGGGCCCGGGCAGCTACGGCGTCGTGCGCTTCAAAGTGCCGGACATCAGCACCGACGGTGACGGTGGTGTGTGCAAGGAATGCTTCAACGACTTCGGTGCGGACATCACCCTGACCGAGGCGTGGCAGCACTTCGTCTTTCCCTTCAAGAAGTTGAGGCAATTGCCGGATTGGGGGACTCCCCGCCCGCACGCCATCAAGCCGGACAAGCTGTTCGGTCTGCAGTGGCAGGTCAACAAGCCGGGCGCCAATTTCGACATCTGGGTCGACGACGTGGAGTTCATTGGATGCGAATAATCGGGCTCTCCGCCCTCGCTTTCGCCCTGGCCGGTGCTTCCTGCATCCCGACGGTGCAGGACCAGCAGTCGGCACCCAAAGCTGCGCGCAAGCGCGTGCCCGGCTCGGCCGGGGCCAACGCCTCCCGAACGCCCCTTGGCCCCGTCGAGATCGCCCAGTTTCCCAAGCCGGAGCCGCTTGGCCCCTACGCGTTCTCGGGCAAGACCGGAAACGAGTATTCTGACCGCTTCATCTCGCTCTGGAATGACATCCACTCGCCGAAAAACGGGTACTTCAGCCCCGAAGGCGTGCCCTACCACGCCGTCGAGACACTGCTGGTCGAGGCGCCCGACTACGGGCACGAGACCACCTCCGAAGCCTACAGCTACTGGATGTGGCTCGAGGCCGCGTACGGCAAGATCACCAAGGACTGGAAGCCGCTGACCAAGGCCTGGGAAAGCACCGAGGCCTACCTCATCCCGACACCCGAGGATCAGCCCACGGCCGGGTCATACACCGAGACCCATCCTGCCGTGTTGGCCGGCGAGCAAGACCAGCCGAGCGGGTACCCGGTTCCCCTGGATCCAGGCGCGCCCAGCGGCCATGACCCGATTTCCAAAGAGCTGAAGGATACCTACCACACGCCCTTCATCTACGGCATGCACTGGATTGTCGACGTCGACAATTGGTACGGGTTCGGCCGGCGGGGCGACCACGTGTCGAAGCCGACGTATATCAACACCTTCCAGCGCGGCGAACAGGAATCGGTCTGGGAAGCCATCCCCCAACCGTGCTGGGACGACTTTCAATTCGGTGGTCCGAATGGCTACCTCGATCTGTTCGTGAAGCAGGACGGCGGCTATGCAAGGCAGTGGAAGTACACCACTGCCCCGGACGCGGATGCGCGTGCGGTGCAGGCCATGTATTGGGCCAAGCTGTGGGCCGACGAACAGGGCGCTGGCGCCACGGTGGATCCGTGGGTCAAGAAGGCTGCCCGCCTTGGCGACTACCTTCGCTACTCGCTCTTCGACAAGTACTTCAAGACCATGGGCTGTCAGTCGACCCAGTGTCCGGCCGGCGAAGGCTACGATGGCGCGCACTACTTGTTGTCGTGGTACTACGCCTGGGGTGGCTCTACCGCCAAAGCGGGCGGGTGGTCGTGGCGCATCGGTTCCAGCACCGCCCACAGCGGCTACCAAAACCCCTTCGCAGCGTGGGTCCTGGCCCAAGAAAAGGCATTCAAGCCCGAGTCCAAGAACGGCGCCAGCGATTGGGCCAAGAGCCTCGATCGTCAGGTCGAGATGTATCGCTGGCTGCAATCCGCAGAAGGCGGTATTGCGGGCGGTGCCACCAACAGCTGGCGCGGCCGCTACGAGAAGTTCCCCGCCAATGTTTCGACCTTTCACAAATTGGCCTACGTGGAAGCCCCGGTGTACGTCGATCCGCCCAGCAATCAGTGGTTCGGCTTTCAGGCATGGACGATGGATCGCGTGGCCCAGCTTTACTACGTGACTGGCAATGCCCACACCAAGGTCATTCTCGACCGCTGGGTAAAGTGGGTGCTTGCCAATAGCCGTCTGACCAAGAACGGCGGTTTCGAGATTCCCTCGGATCTCATCTGGACCGGCCAACCCCAGTTGACCTGGGACGAAAAAACGCAAAACTGGAATGGCAAGGACGCCTCTTTCAACAAGACGTTGCACGTCAAGGTGAAGACCTTCGGGCAGGACCTGGGCGTCGCTGGCGCGCTGGCGCGAACGCTGCTGTTCTATGCGGCCAAGTCGGGCGATGTTGCTTCGGCCAACCTGGCCAAGGAGCTGCTCGACCGAATGTGGAAGAAGTTCCGCGACGACAAGGGCGTGGCTGCACCCGAAACGCGCACCGATTTCAAGCGCTTCTCGGATAAGGTCTTCATTCCTGCGGGCTGGAAGGGCCAAATGCCGAACGGCGATCCCATGGATTCGAATTCGACCTTTGCCAGCCTTCGCACGCGCTACACGTCGGATCCCGACTGGCCCAAGATCGAAGCTCACCTGCGCGGCGGACCCGCCCCGACCTTCACCTACCACCGCTTCTGGGCGCAAGCGGATATCGCCCTGGCCAACGCCACCTTCGCCTTCCTGTACCCCGACGGCATTCATTCCGGGAAAGACAGCGCAAAGGCCCAAGGCAAGGGCAAGCCGGCCAAGAAGGGGCACAAGAAGTAGGTCGCCCCGCAAGCCCTTGGCGCAATTCCTCGCCAAGCGAGATCTGACGGGGTTTTTGTGGTATCGATGTCCGTCCTTTAGCCCAAGTGGAGATGACGTTCATGATTCGTACTGCATTGCTCGGAACCATCCTTCTGTCCCTTTTTGCGCGCCCCTTGCACGCCGAGGAAGCAAAACTCGGCTATGTCGATCTCAGGCGTGCGCTCTATGAAACCGAAGATGGTCGCAAGGCGCGCGCCACCCTGAAGAAGGATTTCGACAAGAAGCAGAAAGAGCTCGACGAGCAGCAGGAAGAGGTCAAGAAGGCCATCGAGGATCTGAACAAGAAGCGCACCTTGCTCCCTGCAGACACGGTTCGTCAGAAGGAAGCCGAGTTGCAAGAGCGCGTCGGCAAGGTCCAGCAAACCTACCTGCGCCACCAGCAGGATTTGGCTGGCAAGGAAGAGGAGGCGACCCAGCCCATCGTCGAGCGCCTCCAGCGAATCATCGGAAAGATCGCCGTTGCGGAAAATTTCACCATGGTCTTCGACAAGAGCGCAGGCGTGGTCTACGCGAAACCCCACCTCGACTTGACCAACGAAGTAATCCGCCGCTTCAACGCTGGCGAAGAAAAGAACGCCGGCACCGCAGCGGCCAAGAAGCCCGCTGCTGACGCCAAGAAGAAGTAGTGCGATTGGTGGGGACGGGCATGGCCCCAGTAACGACGGCGGCAATGGATAGCGTCGCTATCCAGGCAGTTCTTCCCCACCGCTATCCTTTTCTGCTGGTCGACCGCGTGGATACGCTGACCGACGAAAAGATCGTCGCGCGCAAGTTGGTCAGTGTCAACGAGCCGTTCTTCCAAGGACACTTTCCGGGCCATCCCGTCATGCCCGGCGTCTTGATCGTCGAAGCCCTGGCTCAGGCTGGTGCGCTCCTGGCAGCACCCCAGGTCGGCTTCGATCCAGCTCGCCACGCTATCTACTTCATGGCGATGGACAAGGTGAAGTTTCGCAAGCCTGTGGTTCCGGGCGACGTGCTGCTTCTCGAGGTTACTCCGCTGCGCAAAGGCGGCGCTGTTTGGAGAATGCGAGGAGAGGCGAAGGTAGGCGATTCCGTGGTTGCGGAGGCCGAGTTCCTAGCCGGAATTCGTGCCCTGATCGCACCATGACCGCGCGATGGCGAATCGGCTGTCTCGCGGCGCTGGGTTGCCTTGCCGCCATTCCAGCGTGCCATCGTCGTCGATTTCCTTCTCGAGGCGATGCAGCGGCGGTCGTTGTGCTTGCCCCCAGAAGCGATGAAGCGAGCCTGCCAAGAATCGTGGAGCAGGAGCCAAACGACAGTCCCGAACAGGCGCAGCTGCTGGTCCTCAATGCCGATTGGCCAGTCCTGACCGTGGATGGCTCCTTGGCGGGGCCGGGGCAGACGAACAATAGGGACGTGGACGTGTTCAAGCTCGTGGTGCCCGGCGGACAGCCGAACGGGGGAGCCGTTGCGCCAAGTGTCGATTCGGCGGCGGAAAAGGATCGGGGGCTTGCCCGGCGCTTGTCTCTGGAGATTGCGCCGGAAGGCTCCTCCAACCTTACGCTGCAACTCTTGGACGACGGGGCCAAAGCCTTGGCGACCGTTGCTGCCGACGCTGGCGACCGCGCGGGCCTGCCCAACATGGCGGTGATGCCCGGACGGGTGTATTTCTTCCGCGTGAAGGCCTTGGTCAAGTCAGCCAAGGCCGGTGCCGACTCTCTTTCCGTTGCTATCAAATACAAGCTGACTGTTCAGCTTGGTGACTTCGAGATGGGCGATGAACACGAACCCAACGACGCCATCGCTACGGCCGAATCCGTCGTCATGCTTGGTCCGGTGGAGCTAGCTGGGCTGCACGGCTGGGCGCATGACCAGGACGTGTATCGCATCGCTGCGCCGCAAGTACCCTCGGTTGTCGAGGTAGTTTTGGATTCGGTCAAGGATGTGGCGCCTGGTCTTCAGGTGTGGGATGGCCAGGGCGCCAAGCTAGCCCTGGCGCGGGGTCGCAGGGGTGAGCCGCTCGCGCTCCACAACGTGCTCATCCCGCTGGGAGCCGCGGACGCAGGGCCCGCGTCGCAGTTCTTCTACGTTGTGGTGCGCGGCGAGGTCGGCTCGAATCGCACGGACCGCTACGTTCTCCACCTTGCGATGGGTATCCCCAATGCGGGGGCGGAAGTCGAACCCAACGACAATCCCATCAATGCAACCTTGGTCCACGACGGTGTGATCACGGGCTACTTGCCCATGGGTGATGTCGATTATTTTCGCTACGTCGGAGATGGCCCAGCCGACGTGACCATCGAGGTTGCAAGTCCCGCTCATGTGCGTCCGAAGGTGGATGTCATTCGTCAGCGTAACGGCGAGACGATGGCCTCGGTCGAAGCTCAAAGGGCTCACCAATCTGTCTCTTTGGCCAATCTTTCCACCCTCGGTGAGCCCCTGCTCATTCGCCTCACACAAGGCAAGGGCGATGGCAATGCCAGCGAGGCCTATTCGCTGAAGATCAGCAGCGCGCCGACGCAATTACAGAAAGCAGGGTCAACAAATCCTAGTTCGCCCCTAAACCCGAACTGAAAAGGGGCCGAATAATTAGCCAGGAAGCTTTGGCAACGCAGTCGAGCCCGAAGCATCCAAAGGCTAGACCATGAATCCTGGACGGCACAGACGGCTGACCGCGAGCTCAAAGACCTGCAACTCTTTGCGGGGTGACTTCCCGGAGTCAGGGCAGAACTGTCATACTTCGTCGCGTGTGGCGGAGCCACAATCGGTGACCAAATCGGCAGGAAAGTGCGCCCAAACACGGATAGGCACAAAGATCGAGTCAAGTGTACGAGCGCGCCTTGACTGCCAGGCCACGATGTTGCAAGCAATAAGAATAGGTAGAGGCCTTCCGATGTTGGAGCCCTGGATCATCAATGAAATTCGTCGACGCGAGGAAGAGCGTCGGCAAGGTGATCGACCCCAGCTTGAGCTGCCGGTTCACGACGGCCAATGGCCTAGTGACCGCGAGCCTAACGTGGACCACGACGACCGAGGCGATCGCGCACCTGAGCGAGGGGTCGTCATCATCGGCATGTAAGTTCGGTGCTTGGCCGGGGCTTCTTCTGGAACTTCCGGTCAGATGGTGTGTTGCGTTGGGCGGGCGAATGTAGTCAGATGTCAGACTGCGTCTTCGGGGTTTTGATCGACTTTTTGGCTCTCGAGTGAAAATCACCTTATCAAGGTGGTATGACGCTGGAGCGATTGGGTGGAAGACGGGATTTTAGAGTTGAAAGGCTGATTGGTCGCGAGACCGAGAAGCGCGGGCTTGACGCGGCCCTGGACCGCGCCTTGAGATTCGAATCGCCGCAGTTTGTGACGCTGCTCGGCGGGGTTGGGATGGGGAAGACGCGGCTCATCGAGGCCTGGCTAAGCGAGGTCAGTACCAGGGCGGACTTTCAAATTCTCTACGCACCGTCGCCCATTGCTTGCGACGGCACCGAGCCAACGCCGTTTGCCTTTCTGGGGCGTTTACTTCGTGCGCGGGTGGGGGTCGATGCGACCGCAGACAAAGCCGCCACGCTGACTGCTTTTCGCAGGGAGTTGCAAGCCATCTTTGGCGATCGTCGCGTGTCCGAGATGGCCTGTTTCCTCGGTGAATTCCTGGGATTGGAGTTGTCCGGCAGCCCGCTCGCGCAGTCGCTGGCCATGCGGCCAGAGCAGAAAGCCGACTTGGCCCGCGCGGTTCTGTGTCGTTTCCTCGAGGAAGACGCACGCAAGCATCCTCTCTTGTTGGTCATCGACGACGCCCACCTTGCCGACCAAGCCTCGCTGGACGTGCTTGCGCACCTTCGCATCGAGCTAGGCGAGGGGGCGATGGTCTTCGTCGTGGTTGCGAGGCCCGAGCTGCTGGTTCGTCAGCCAAACTGGAATCGGGTCGAAGGCAGCCATGCTCGCCTCGATCTAGCGGCGCTGTCACCCTTGGAAATGGATGTGCTGATCCGCTGCGCCCTGGGAGCGCAGACCTTGGCGCCCGGCCTCGCCGAACGTGCGGCTGTCGAATCAGGAGGAAATCCTTCGCTCCTGTTGCAGCTACTCGCGGCCTATCTCGAGCACGGCATTCTCGCGAGCGACACGCAAGACGCGTGGTTCTTCGACGTGGCGCGCGCGGAACGGGAAGGCGCATCCCTGGGGATAGAGGCCTTGGCCGGTGCGCGGGTGGCCGAGCTATCCCTCAGCGAGCGCGGCCTCCTGGCACGCGCATCTGCCATGGGGCCGGTATTTTGGACCGGCGGCGTGGTGGCACTGGGGCGTCTCGGCGGCGATCCCTGGGATCCAACGCTGGTCTTTGCTCCGGATCCTTCCATCGAAGAGACCAAACGCCTGTTGGGGTTGCTCGACGAGCGCCACTACATCCAGAAGGTCGAGCCCATGGCTCTGGATAGCGAAATGGCTTGGTCGTTCGTCGATAGTGACGAACGCTTGTTGGTGGAAGTCAGCGTGGATCCCGAGCTCACCCGGCAACGCAAGCGCTTTTCAGCTCAGTGGTTGGAAGCTCGCGGCGGCAAGAGCCCATCCTGCGAGCATCTGGAAAGCGTTGCTATGCTTTATCAAGAAGGCGGAGATTCGCGCCGAGCTGGTCATCGCTTCATCGCGGCTGGCGACGAGGCCTGTCGCACGCCAGACCACGAGCGGGCGCGCGCCCTCTACAGCCGTGGCGTGTCTTTGCTCGACAGCGACGATTCTTTGCTCAAGATGGAAACGCTTCACAAGCTTGGCGATGTAGCCGCACGATTGGGACGGAGTCACGAGGCGCTAGCGCATTTCTCCGACATGCTCAAGACGGCCTGGTGTCTTGATCTGCCGGGAAAAGGCGGCGCCGCTCACGCGCGGATTGGCCGTGCCTATCGCTCGCTCGGGGACTATCGCCTAGCTGTCCAACACTTGGACATGGCCCATCTGTTGTTCGACTTGGCGGGTGATCGCCCCGGTGTGGCCGCCAGCCTGGACGATATCGGCCGGGTCTACTTCCTGGTGGGCAAGCCAGAGGAGGCCCTGCGCTGCCACACGGCTGCGCTTTCGATCCGCCATGACATCGAGGACGAGAAGGGTAAGGCGCTGACCTTGGCATGGATTGGACTCGTCCAAGCGCACATGGGGCACCTGGGGCCGGCGCAGCAGAGCTTCGAGCGTGCGTTGGCCATCAGCCAAACCACCCGCGACCCGCACGGCATCGTGTTCACCCTGCTCGATCTTGGGGCGCTGACCCGTGAAGCCGGCCATCCCAAGCTGGCCCACAAGCTTCTGTCGCAAGCACGAGAGCTCTCGAGCACCATGGGCGAACGTCTGACCGAATGCCACCTCGCCTTGGAAATCGGCGGGTCGTTGCTTGCCCAGGGAAAAATCGCCGAAGCAGAGAAGGAACTGCGGGCAGCGAAGGATATCGCACAGAAGTTTGGTGCCCGTCGCTTGGTTGCCGAGTCGGACCGTGGCTTGGCCGAGATTCACCTCGAGAAGGGGGACTATCTGGCGGCGCGAGACCACGCCAACTGGGCTGCCACCGAGGCAGAAAAGATGGGAGCTGCCCCGTTGGCCGGAACGGCCCTCCGCGTACTTGGTGCCGCCTTGTCGGCGGGGGCGCCCGGCGATTGCGATAGGGGAGGGGCGCGCGAGGTTTTCGACCGGGCTATTGAGCTCTTGGGGTCGTCAGGAGCGGAACTGGAGCTGGGACGAACCTTCACTGCTTATGCCGACTTCGAGGAAAAATCGGGGCGAGGCCCAACCGCCGAGAAGCTGCGCGATCGTGCCTTCGCCATTCGTCGCAGCGCCGGCTTGCAGCCAGCCGAGCGCGATCTTGTCGTCACCGGGGCGACCTTGCAGTAGCGGAAGGTCGCCCGGTTTTGCTGACCTACTTCTTCTTCAGGTCGTCCAGCTTGACCAAGACGCGGTCGACGTTCCATTTCGGCGCAACGAAGACGTTAGGCTGCCCGGCAACTTGAACGAAGTAGTTGCTCTTGTCGCTGGTCTCGCCGCCAACCTTGAACTGGCAGGTGTGCCCCTTGACACTGGACTTCACCACGACTGATGCCTTCGGTTTGGCCAAGCCAGTTGCTTTGGGCGAGTTGTCCTCGGCTATGCTTTGGGCCTTCCAGTCCGTGAAGGAACCCGTGATTGCCGAGACCTTGGATTCGTCTAGGGTGGTGCCAGCGGGCTTGGCCAACTTCCAGGCGCTGCCTTGCTTGGCCAGCGTAAAGGATTCCTTGTCTCGCGCCACGGCGACTTCCGTGACCTCGTCGCTCTTGAGGTTGCACATGGTCTTGTCGCGGAACTCGACGGGGCGCTTGTTGATGTTGGCGATGGCGTACTTCTTGACCAAGAAGACCTGAGGCTGATCGGCCATCTTGGCGTAGTAGTCGTCCTCGCCCTTCTTCTTGCCCACCAGCAACGTCTGCTGTTTGCCATCGTGCAGGCCTACGGCGACGGTCAGCTCGGGTGAATCGAGGCCAGTGTCCTCGGGCTTTGCGCCATCGGCGAAGTCGTTTGCCTTCAGGCCCGAAAGCTGGGAAGCCATGCTGCCTGCCACGCTCTTGTCGAAGGGCTCGACCTTCATCGACGACTCTACCACGTGCCAGTCGGTTGGCGCGCCGGCGTCCGTCGGGGCCGGCTTGGCCAGCGCGATCTTCGCGCCATCCTTGCTGGCCACCTGCAGCTTTTCGATGTCCTTCTCCTGGAACGTCGTGATGGTCTTGTCGCGCCAGCTGTTGGTATCTTTGTCGAACTGGTACTTCGAGATCCCCGTGACCGACCATACTTCCGGCTTCCCTTCGATCCGCAGCATGGTGAACTGGTTGGTCGTTCTTCCGATGCGCACGTCGGCTACGTCTTTGTCGCCCTTCTTGACCACCACGCGCAGACCGTCGCCACCGACCTCGAACTCCCCGTGGCGACTCTGCTGGTCCGAGACGATGTTGTCGAAGTCGAGCTTGGACATGGACTCGAAAGCCACCTTGGCCGCGTCCTTGTCGGCAGGGTACGCGATGGGCTTCGTGATCTTGTAGCTATCGCCATCCTTCTTGATGACCGTGGTGTCCTTGCCCTTGGTTACTTCGAGCGTGTCGAAGCTATCTACGCCGAACTTCGCAATCGGCCGGGGCGTAGCGTCGGATGTCCGGCTGCCCTTCTCGGGCGAGCGCAGGAGGAGGACAGTGGCTAGGATGAGGCCGGCAAACAAAATTCCGGCGATCAGGGTCTTCCGATTCATCGTCTACCTCAGTGGAATGGGCTAGAGCTTTTGGGTGGTGCGGTTGAGTTTGCGTAGTCGCCATCGACCAACGCCAAAGAGGCAGAAGGCGATGGGAAGGCCGAGAACGTTGATCCATTGGATGGCGCTGGCTTTGGCGTCCGTGATTGAAGCGATTTGGCGGCTGTCCATGGTCTTCGAACGTAGCGGAATCAGCGCTTCATCTTCGACGGTCCAACCAATGGCGTTGTAGAGCAGCTGCGCGCCAGCGGCGTAGATAGGCAAGAACCGGGCAAGCTGGGTCCATTCATCGTGCGCGAAGGCCGAGTCGCCGACCACCACCAGTCGGACCGGCTTCTGCGATTCGGCCAAGGGCTGCTTGTCTGCCGCAACGACGGAGGCGGGTGGGGCGGTCACGAAGGCGCTCTTGAGTTGACCTTGGTAGGCATACCCGAAAGCAAAGGGACCTTTGTTCTTGGTGGGCTCGAACTTCATCTCGGGGCTAAGAATGGCAAAGCCCGAGTGGGTGAAGCTGGCCGATGACGAAGCGGCTAGCCGCCAGATCTTCGCACCGGACGGAACGTTGCCGCCCGCCAAGGGCCCGACCAACTCGACCGGACTGGCAAAGGGGAAGATGACCCCGCGAACGCCTTCGATGACGGAGAGCCCCTTGCCTTTGTCCATGGCTGCTGCCACGAAGGCCGGCATGGTGACCAGGGCGCGCTTGCCGCTGCCGATGTCCATCACGCCTGGGGCGGCCCCTTGCTGATCGATGACGATGTCCTGGGTGACCTTGAAGCCGTAGGCTTCCAGAACCTTGCCAAGGCCCGTGTCGTTGCCTTGAAGCATCTTGATGTCCATGCCCCGTCCCCCGGCGCTAGTGCTGCCAGCAAACATGCCCGGGTCGAGGATGACAGCGCCACGGCCGGTCATCAGGAACTTGTCGATTTCGCGTTGCCCCTTCTCGTCGATGGCCTGATGGGGACCAGCCACCACCAAGGCGTCGACATCGGCGGCTATTTCGGCTGAGGAAGGATTGACCGTGGTGACGTCGTACTCCTGCTCGATGTCTTCCTTGATGGCTTGCAAGCCCTGGCTGGGCTCGCTTTCGCCGTGGCCGGTGGTGAAGGCAATCTTCTTCTTCTTCACCGTCATCTTCTTGATGAGCGACGAGACCTGATATTCGAGGCCCGCATCGTTGACGATTTGGGGTATGGATTCGCTCTTGTCACCGTATTGCAAGCACAGGCCCAGGTAGTAGGCACCCAGCTCGAATTTGGAATTGCTTACTTTCTGGATCTGGACCTTCTGCACTTTGCAGCGGCCCGCCTCTTCTTCCAGTTTCTTGTCGGCGCCGGGGTCCAGGGCTTCCCACCGGAACTTGCCGTTCGAGCTAGACTTGTACTCGTCCAGTTTGTCGCGGACATCGGTGGCCAATCGCTTGATCTCGACCGGCAGGTCCTTCGAAATGTAGGCCTTCACCGTGAGATAGTCGGGCAGCTTCTTGACCAGGTCCTTCGACGGCTGCGACAGCGTGTAGATACTCTTTTCCGTCAAATCTACGCGGTTGAAAACGCGGGTGCTGATGAGGTTCACCAGAACGACCGCGCCTGTCACGAACAGGACGTAGAGGAGGGCATTCGAGGCGTTGGCTTTCTTCTTGCTGGAAATTGACATGGATTGTCTCCCTACTTCCACTTGCGCGATTCGAGGGAAGCCGTGGCGATGACCAAACAGACCACCATTACGGACAGGTAATAGACGACATCGCGGGAATCGATGATTCCGCGGCTGAGCGGTTCGAAGTGCTTGCTGATGCTGAGGAAGGTAAGGATGGGGGCCAATCCTTCCGGCGCCAGCTGGGTGATTTGGCCGAAGATGAAAAGGGCAAAGGAGATGGCGAAGGCCAAGATGAAGGCAACGATTTGATTGCGCGTGAAGGACGAGGCCATGACTCCGATGGCGACGAAAGCACCGCCCATCAGCAGAAGACCCACATAGCCGGCCACCACAGGTCCCCTGTCCACCGGGCCAAGCAGCATGATGGTGATGGCGTAGAAGAACGTCATCCCGACGATGGCGGCCAACATGGCCATGCCGGCCAGGAATTTGCCGAGGACGACTTCCCAGTCGCGAACCGGCATGGTGATGAGCATTTCCAGCGTACCGCTGCCTTTTTCTTCAGCGATGAGCCGCATGGTGATAGCGGGGATGATGAACGTGAAGACCAGCGGGGTCAGGCTGAAGTACGAGCGCAGCTCAGCCTGCTTTTCGAGAAAAAGCTGACTGAAGAACAGGTAGCCGGCGATGAGCATGAAGACCATGACCACGATGTAGGCCACGGGCGAATTGAAGTAGGTCTTGATTTCGCGTTTTGCGATGGTGACGGTCGTGCTCATGATCGGCTCTCTTCCCCGGTGGTAAGGTTGCGGAAGACATCTTCCAGGCTGGCTGATTCGCGCGTGAGCTCGAGTAAGATCCAGTTGTTGTCGACCGCGACGCGATAGAGTGGCTTGCGTAGATCGTTCTTGGCAACGCCATCGATGGCGAAACTATGGGCCCCGTCTTCACCAGACACGGTCTTGCAGGCAGTGACGCCGGCCAGTGCGCCCACCTTCTGTTTGACTGCTTCGAGCGGCGTCCCGTTGGCCTCGACCACCAGCCGGTAGCGGGTGGCTTTTTCGCGGGCTCGCAGTTCGTCGGGCGTGCCGTCCGCCACCAACTTGCCGCCACTGATGATCAGCATCCGGCTACAGGTGGCCTGGACCTCGGGCAAGATGTGCGTGGACAGAATGACCGTCTTTTCCTTGCCCACCTCTTTGATGAGCGCGCGGATTTCGGCAATCTGGTTTGGGTCGAGGCCGCTGGTGGGCTCGTCGAGGATGAGAATGTCCGGGTCGTGCAGCATGGCTTGCGCCAAGCCAACGCGCTGACGGAAACCCTTGGACAGCTCACCCACCAGCTTGCCGGCCACATCTGCGAGGCCACAGCGGCCGCCGATTTCCTTGATGCGCTTGTGAACGTTCTCGCCCGTCATGCCGTGCATGTTGGCGGCAAACTCCAGGTGCTCGAGCACACTCATGTCTTTGTAGAGAGGTGTGTCTTCGGGGAGATAGCCAACGCGTCGCCGCACTTCTAGCGATTGATCGAAGGCGTCGAAGCCGGCCACGGTTGCACTGCCTGACGTAGGTGCCAGGAAGCAGGTAAGGATCTTCATGGTGGTGGACTTGCCAGCACCGTTGGGCCCAAGGAAGCCGAGAACCTCGCCCTTGTGCACATTGAACGTCACATGGTCTACGGCTCGGGTTAGGCCGTACTCTTTGGTCAGGTTCTCGACCTTGATCATCACGTCTGACATGGGTACCTCGCTCGATTAACCGGCGCATTAACAGGTGCATGCGACGGCTTATTCCCGAAGGGTTGCGGTTTCTTGAGGGTTTCCAGGTACAGCGGGAACGGGGCAAAAGTCAAGGTGTCGTCGCTGTCACCGGGTATGGAGCGAAACAATCGCTTAAAGTTTTTCCGACCCGAGCACGGGACCCAAAGGATGAAGGCTGGCGATCCAGCGCTGGGCCACGGCCAGCGCTGGACCCTCGAGAGCTCCCGAGTGCCAAGCTGACTGAAGGATGTCGAACGCCTGAATACTTGCGCCGGCGGGCAGTTGGTCGCCGCTGTTAAAGTCTTGCTTGAACTTGTCGATGGTGGCTTTGGGCAGGGCAAAGACGGGCGAAGAAGCATCGCCGAGCAAGCGAAGAACGAGCAGCGTTCGAGCAAGGACGCCGGTATCGATGGCGGCGGGGTCCAAAGTGGCGCTGGCGGATTTGCTGGGTGACCGGCCGGACGCTTGAGCGGCCCTCTCGGCCAACGCCTCCGGCGTCACGTGTTGCGGGCGTATGCCCAGTCCCGTCAGCAAGGCCACGGCGGCCGCCGCGCGCTCCACCGCCCGCGTCGCCGTTGCGATGTCGGCCAGGGTGGCGAAGGTGCGCGTGCCATGGGCGGGCGGCGTATCCAACAGACGGGGGTAAAGTGGTCGCAGCCGAGTCAGGCTGGCCAGGATATCCGCGTCGTCGCTTTCGAAGATGTCCACAGCCGGACGCAGCGCCGCGAAGGGATTGCCGCGAACGAGGGCCAAGGCCAAGCGACGCAGTTTTCCTACTAGACTCACGCCTAGGCGGTGAAGCTTGATCAAGGGGATGTTGCGAACAGCTGTCACCTCCAGCTCGCCATCGCCGCGGGCGAGAAACTCAATCGCCAGATCCAAGGTGGCGGAAACGCGGTCGAGCACGATCTTGATGGCGTCGTCGTCGCTGGGAACGATGCGGTCGGCGGAAAGGGCGCGGTTGCAAAGCGCGACCAAGGAAAAGTGCAACTCGGCAACCTCCTCGCGGGTCGACAGGCCGGCCACCGCGCGTGCAAAAGGCGTCTTTCCCGTCATGCGTTCGACCATGGCGGTGGGCAGGCGCAGATGCCCTTCGTTGTCACCACCGTCGCGCGGGCGCAGGCTGGGCTCAGGCTTGACGTTCAGATGAACCGAGGCGGGGTCGAGCTCGCGATAGACCTCCAGCGCCTCGTGGAAGTCGACAAATCCCAAATCCTCCATGCGGCCGGACCGCCAACGGTAGGAGGTTTCCTCCAGCTCGGCGTCGAACTCGGAGCGCATCCCCACCAAGAGCCGTCGCATCAGCACCGGGGAATAGCGGTACAAGCCGTCGAGCAGGTGTTGCGAGACGCGAGCTCGTTCGGGTTCGCCTAGAAGCTCGATGACGAACAGTCTGTCTGGGGTGTTCCACAAGACGCCTTCGGGCTCGTCTGGTTCTTCGTCCAAGGAAAGGTCGTAGATGCGCGCGCGCATGCGCACAAGCAGGGCAAGCAACTCGACATCCAGGCCTTCAGCCCATTTGCCCAGGACTTCGGGCGGCGCCTCGGCCAAGGCACCCAGCCATTCATCTGATTTCTCCAGCGACACCCGATCGTTTTCCCAGATGGAAAAATCAAGCACGGTTTGTATTTGTTCGGCGGTGCCCTGGACGAGAATATCCATGGCCTCGGGAAACCCGAGCTCGTGGATGACGTAGAAAAACTCATCCGGCGGCAGGGCGCGAATGGCTGCCGATGGATCGGGCGCGTCGAAGAGCTCGTCGGCCCGGCGCGAGCGTTGGCCCCGCACGAGTTGCGCACGGTAGCGGGAAAGAGCAATGACGTTGTCTGCGGTTTTGTTGGTCTCGTCCACGGCGTCACTATGCCATGTCGTTTCGGTATTCGTGTGCGAGACGGCTCTGCCCGCCGTTGCACGGCTCTCCGCGCAGGGGCGGCCATAGGATGCGGTGCCGAGGGCGACATCTTTTCGCGCTAGCTTCAGGCATTGACAGGGAGACCGGGTTCGGCGATACACCGACACCATGCGCCTTCTGCCCAGGGAAGAATCATTTTTCGACGATTTCGAGGAGCACGCACTAAAGACGGTCGAAGGGTGTCGTGCTTTTGTCGACATGGCCCAGGGGAAGTTGTCGAGTGCCGAGGCTTGCCCCAGGATCAAAGCCATCGAGAGCGAGTGTGACCACATCACGCATCACGTGGTCGAGCGTCTACACAAGGTCTTCATCACGCCCATCGATCGAAACGATATCTTTCGTTTGATTTCGAAAATGGACGACGTCATGGACTTCGTCGAAGCGGCTTCGCAGCGAATCGCCCTCTACGAAGTGAACGGCAACAACAAGGAGCTCTGGGACCTGGCGCGCGTCCTTCAGTCGGGTGCCGAGCGCGTTTCCGAAGCGGTTAGCGGGATGAGAAATCTCAAGCACCCCGAGCTGATTCTGGAGAAGTGCGTGGAGATCAATCGGCTGGAAAACGAGGCCGATGTTCAACTGCGTGGGGCCATCGCCAAACTCTTCAAAGAAGAAAAGGACCCCATCCAGGTGATCAAGTGGAAAGAAATTTTCGAGCTGCTGGAGACGGCCACGGATCGGTGTGAGGATGTAGCGAACATCATCGAGGGCGTGGTCCTCGAGAACTCATAAGAGAAGCACGTGGATCACAAGCTCGCCCTTGTCATCGCGGTGATTTCCGCCGCGTTCATTTTCGATTTCATCAATGGCTTTCACGACGCGGCGAACTCGATCGCCACCGTCGTTTCGACCCGCGTTCTAACCCCCTTCCAGGCCGTGCTGTGGGCGGCCTTTTTCAATTTTGTGGCCTTTGCCGCTTTCGACCTTCACGTCGCCGGTACCATCGGCAAGGGCATCATCGATCCGGGCATCGTCGATGTCTCCGTGATCATCGGTGCGCTGGGCGGCGCGATTGGCTGGAACTTGCTTACGTGGTGGTGGGGGTTGCCTTCCAGTTCGTCCCATGCGCTGGTCGGTGGCTTGATTGGTGCGGGGGTGTCGAAGGCCGGGCTCGGCATCTTGGGTTGGAGCAAGATCAGCAGCACCGCCCTGTTCATCTTCATATCGCCGGTGATCGGCTACATCGGCTCGGCCATCATGATGGTGGTGTGCTCGTGGCTGCTCCGCAGAGCCAATCCCGGCAAAGTCGATCGGTGGTTTCGACGCCTTCAACTCCTGTCCGCGGCGGCTTTCAGTCTCAATCACGGCGGCAACGACGCGCAGAAGACCATGGGAATCATCGTGGTGCTGCTCTATTCGCAGGGCTATCTCGGCGACCACTTTCCCGTCGGGCACCAAATCCCCAAGTGGATTGTCGTCGGCTGCTACCTTGCCATGGGGCTCGGAACCATGTCGGGCGGCTGGCGCATCGTCAGAACGATGGGAATGCGTCTGACCAAATTGCGACCCTTTGGTGGCTTTTGCGCTGAAACCGGGGGCTCGGTTGCGATATTCGTCGCGACCATGATGGGCATTCCGGTTTCCACCACCCATACAATCACCGGCGCCATCGTCGGTGTCGGGTCGGTTTCCAGGCCGGGAAGCGTGCGTTGGGGGGTAGCCGGACGGATCGTCTGGGCGTGGATTTTCACGATTCCGGCCTCTGCCGCGATCAGCGCCATCACCTACTACGTGGCCCGCGCTTTGGGGGCGTGATCCCAAGGCCCGATGCTAGGATCGCGCCGTGCTAGCTCGCGTCCTCGCCACCATTCGCGAACACGACCTGATTCACGAACGCGATCGCGTTCTGGTTGCCGTCTCGGGAGGTCCCGATTCGACTGCGCTCTTGCACGCGTTGGTGAAGCTTTCGCGGCGCCTGGGTGTGACGCTGACCGTGGCCTGTGTCGACCATGGTTTGCGCCAGGAATCGCGTGATGAAGCGCAGATGGTTTGCCAACGCTGCCGTGCCCTTGGCCTTGCCAGCGAAGTTCTAGAGGTGGACGTCGCCCGAGCGCGCCACGCCCACGTTTCCTTGCAAGAAGCTGCACGGGATGTTCGCTTGGCGGCGCTGGAACAGGCCGCCGCGCGTTTGGGTTGCAACAAGATTGCGCTGGGGCATACCGCAGACGACCAAGCTGAGACCGTTCTTTTCCGCATCCTTCGCGGCACGGGGCTGGCCGGTTTGGCCGGCATACCCTACCGTCGCGGCTGTTTCGTCCGGCCTCTCCTGGATGTTCGCCGAGTGGCCCTCATCGCCTACCTAGCCAAGCGGAAGATCGTTTTCATTTCCGATCCATCGAACGCCAATCCCCGCTATGCCCGTTCACGCATTCGCCATGACGTGCTTCCCATGCTCGCGCGCGAGAACCCGCGGGTGGTTGAAGCCTTGCTGGCCCTGGCGGCCGAGGCGCGGGGCAGGGGGGTGGTCAAACCCTGGCGGGATGATTTGCCATCGCACCTGTACCTGTCCAAACGAACATCCGATGCTGTCGACCGTCTGGTGCGGCAGGGCTCGGGGACGCGGCGGATAGCGGTGAAGCAAGGTGACGTGGTGGTCACCTACGGCAAGGTCGAATGGCAACCTGGGGAGCCGCGCATCCAAACCGAGGGTGAGCTGCCCGAGGGCGGCGCTCGGACGGCACTCGCCCTCGCCATCTCGGCGCCGGGAACCTACCGCCTTGACGCATCCCTTGCGCCCGCTGTCGAGATTCTGGCAGTTTCTTCTCTGTCGATCGGGCAGGGCGCAAGGGCTGTTCTCTTCGACAAGTCCAAGCTGAGCTGGCCCCTCTGTCTGCGGCTAGCACGCCCTGGCGATCGCATGGCGCCTCGCTCCGGTCGAGGCACGCGCAAACTCTCGGACCTGATGATCGATGCCAAGATTCCAAGACCCCAAAGGGCACGTCTTCCTGTGCTTTGCGACGCTTCGGGGGCGATCTTGTTCGTACCAGGGCTAAGGCCTTCTCACCTCGGGCAGCCGGACGCAACCACCCAGGAATGCCTCGAGGTGCGCTTGACGCGTTGACGACTGCCCATTTGGTGTCAATATCTGAACGACAACCTGCTAAAAGGACACTGGGTGCGTAACAGCCATAAGACCGTGCTCGTCTGGGTTATGATGATCTTTGCCTTCATCGTTGTTTGGCAGCTCATCAACCCACGGCAAGTCGAACAACAATTGACGTTCTCGGATTTCATCCAGAAGGTCGAAAAATCACCGGGTGACTTCAAAGGATCGCCTCCGCTGGAAATCCGTATGAACGGCAGCCACGCCGAATTCCGCGGGACGCTGAAGAAGAATGACGAAGCCTTCGTCACCACGGGGTTCATCGGCGAACAGATTCTGGAGAAGATGAACAAGGCCGGTATCTCGTACAAGATCGTACGCGAAAGCGAGGGTGGCTTCTGGCAGCAGATCCTCATCACCTGGCTGCCAATTCTGGTCGTGGCCGTGGTTTTCCTGCTTTTCATGCGGCAGCTGCAGGTAGGTGGTGGCAAGGCGATGAGCTTCGGTAAGTCGAAGGCCAAGCTATTGTCGGAGAACCAGAAGAAGGTCACCTTCGCGGACGTCGCTGGCATCGAAGAGGCCAAGGACGAGGTCGAAGAAATCATCGCTTTCCTCAAGGACCCCAAGAAGTTCACCAGGCTGGGTGGTCGCATTCCCAAGGGCGTCTTGATGATGGGGCCCCCAGGTACGGGCAAGACCCTGCTTGCGCGCGCTATCGCGGGTGAAGCCGGCGTGCCGTTTTATTCCATCTCGGGCTCGGACTTCGTCGAGATGTTCGTAGGCGTGGGCGCCAGCCGCGTGCGGGACCTTTTCGAGCAGGGCAAGAAGAACGCCCCGTGCATCATCTTCATCGATGAGATTGATGCTGTTGGCCGTCACCGTGGCGCTGGCCTGGGTGGGGGACACGACGAGCGCGAGCAGACGCTGAATCAGCTTCTGGTCGAGATGGACGGTTTCGAATCGAACGACGGCGTGATCTTGGTTGCGGCGACGAATCGGCCCGATGTTCTCGACCCGGCTCTCTTGCGTCCCGGTCGCTTCGACCGGCGCATCGTCGTTCCCCAGCCAGACGTCAAGGGCCGAACCGGCATCCTCAAGGTTCACACCAAGAAGACACCCATGGCAACCAACGTGGATCTGGAAGTCGTGGCGCGCGGAACGCCGGGATTCTCGGGCGCCGACCTGGCCAACCTGGTCAACGAAGCGGCGCTGCTGGCGGCCCGCAACGACAAGGATCAGCTGGATCGGCACGACTTCGAGCAGGCCAAAGACAAGGTCTTGATGGGCCCCGAGCGACGCTCGTTGATCATCAGCGACAAGGACAAGCGCGTGACGGCCTATCACGAGGGTGGCCACGCCCTGGTTGGTAAGATGATGAAGGGCTCGGACCCTGTACACAAGGTGACCATCATCCCGCGTGGCCGGGCCCTTGGCCTGACCCAGCAGCTGCCCGTCGAGGACCGCCTGAATGTGTCGAAGGACCTGGCCAACGACCAAATCGCGGTGGCCATGGGTGGTCGCGTGGCCGAAGAGCTTATCTTCGGGCAAATCACGACCGGCGCTTCGAACGACATCCACACAGCCACCGATCTTGCCCGCAAGATGGTTTGCGAGTGGGGCATGTCGGACAAGCTGGGACCGTTGCACTTCGGTCGCAATGACGAGATGGTCTTCTTGGGACGGGACTTCGTCGAGCACAAGGAATACAGCGAGCAGACCGCCCTGGAGATTGACTCCGAAATCAGGCGCATCGTCATGGAAAACTACGAGCGCGCCAAGAAGGTCGTGCTCAACAACCTGGATAAGCTGAAGGTTCTCGCCGAGGCGCTGCTGGAAAGAGAAACTTTGGATGCTGTCGAGATCGACGTGCTCCTGGCAGGTGGAAAGCTCGACAACACGCCGCCCGTGGCGACGTTCCCGAGCCTCTCCAAGAGCTCGGAACAGCTGAAAGCCCAGCGTCCGGAAAATTCCGGTTCGTTTCCGTCGATTCCTTCACCGACGCCCGAAAAAGCCTGACCTCGTTCCCGGGCGGCGCCATGCCGGTAGTACTTGCAGGCGTTCTCAACCTCACGCCGGATTCGTTCTCCGACGGTGGACGCTTCAGCTCGGTCGAGAGCGCCGTGGCGGCCGGGCTGGCCATGGTCGAGGACGGCGCGCACTGGATCGACGTTGGGGGCGAATCCACGCGACCCAATTCGACGGCGGTATCAGCCGAGGAAGAGATTCGTCGTGTGATACCCGTGGTTGAAGGGCTGGCCAGGCAGTTGGCGGGCCGCGCGCGTATCTCGGTCGACACTTACAAAGCCGAAACGGCCCGTGCTGCGCTCGCCGCGGGGGCAACGGTGATCAACGATGTTTCCGGTGGTTCCCTGGACCCTACGATCCTGACCGTGGCGGCCCAGGGTGGGGCCACTATCGTCCTCGGCCATTTGCGTGGGCAGCCCGCCACCATGATGACGGATATCCACTTCGATGATGTGGTTGCCGACGTGGCCAGGGAGCTTGGGCGAACCGTGCAAGCCGCTCGGGCCGTTGGGTGCCGGGACATCTGGGTCGATCCGGGCATTGGTTTCGGCAAGACGCTTCAGCACAACCTGCTCTTGTTAGCTCACCTTGGCATGCTGCGCGAGAAGCTGGGCCTGCCCATGATGGTCGGCGTTTCGCGAAAGCGTTTCCTGGGCGATTTGAGCGGGCAACCCGTCGACCAGCGAACCTTTGCCACGGCCGCCGCGGTAACCGCGGCGGTACTCGCTGGCGCAGATGCCGTCAGGGTCCACGACGTGAAGGAGATGCGTGACGTAGTTTGTGTGGCAGAAGCCATCGCGGGCGTTCGCCTGGACCGCGAAAAGAACTACAATGTGCCACGCAATGGCTGAGACCAACTTCGAGCGAAAACTCTTCGGAACCGACGGCATTCGTGGCGTCGCCAACCAGTATCCCATGACGGCGGAGGTCGCGCTGGCCCTTGGCAGATCTGTCGCTGAGCATTTTCGTCAACGCGGCCAACGCTGCCGGGTGGTGATTGGCAAGGACACGCGGTTGTCAGGCTACATGCTGGAAAGCGCACTCGAAGCTGGCATCGTCTCAGCAGGAGCGGACGTCATGTTGGTCGGCC
>Ga0302323_100001045_pt1 | contig 22409 bp, 23 predicted proteins | sample Fen_T0_3_FD_201950 | JGI IMG/M metagenome (GOLD analysis project Ga0302323, IMG submission 201950) | Peat permafrost microbial communities from Stordalen Mire near Abisko, Sweden - Fen_T0_3 | ecosystem: Environmental > Terrestrial > Soil > Wetlands > Permafrost | place: Sweden: Abisko... | reverse complement strand
CGCATCGTTCTCGAAACCATGCGCACAGGCGATTTCTTCGGTGAAATCTCGCTGCTCGACGGCGGCCCACGAACGGCATCCGCGCTGGTGCTCGAACCGCTGGAGGCGATTTGCGTGGATCGCGGTGACCTCGACGAGTTGCTGAAGTTGAAACCGCACGCCGCCTTCGACCTTCTGACGGCGACAGGCAAGCGGTTGCGCGAGTCATCGCGGTTGCTGCGGCACACGGCTTCCCGCAACGTCAACAAGGAACACGGGGACAACCGAACCCGTGTGATGCGCGTCGCGGACTGGATCAGTGATTTTTCGGGCAGCTTGCCGTTCTTGTTCATTCACGTCGGGCTATTCTTCCTGTGGATCGTGCTCAACGTGTCACCGTTCGTCCACAGCAAATTCGGCGGTTTCGATCCGTTTCCCTTCGGCCTCTTGACAATGGCTGTCTCGCTCGAAGCTATCGTTCTCAGTGTTTTCGTCCTGCTCAGCCAGAACCGCCAAGTCGAGCGTGAACGCGTCCGAAATGACGTCGAGTTCGATATCAATCTCAAGGCCGAGCTACAGATTCATCACATGCATGAGAAGGTCGACCAGTTGCGCGAAGACCTTCTTGAGAGGCTCATGCGGCTCGAACGCCAATCGGGTGAGGACCGCCGCTAGAGCGCCACTACCACGGGCACAACGCTATTCGTGGTCGTTCCAACACCGAATTTCTGTTGGGCACGCGGCAGGCCGGTCGTTCCCCTGGCAACGAAACGCAAGCTGTAATAGACTCACCTAGTCGGAGAGTTTGGGCAATCCTTGCGACAAGGGTGAATCGGATGGCAACGGAGTCGAAGAGCCGCAATCTCGTGTACCAAGTGCTCGCGGACAGGCGGCTCGTGATCTCGTGTCAAAATAGGAGCTTCCCGTCCGATGCGGAGTGGGACAGTTGGCTTGCCGCGGTATCGAACCTCGAGCAAAAGACGAAAGAGTTTCGGCTGCTGGTGACAACTGATGGGGGGCATCCCACAAAAGCTCAATTGGAACGCCTTCGAGCGAAGAATGGCAGCAACCCGCCCACGGCAATAGTCTCCTCATCGCTCGCCTTCCGCTTCATGGCCTCGGCGATGACGTTCATCAACCCGAAAATTCGTTGCTTTTCGCCTTCGGAATTCGAGAAGGCGCTGGATCACATCTCCATTACGCAAAGTGACCGTGAGCACGCCAAAGAAGTTGCCGAGAACCTCCGCCGGCAACTCACGGTTCCCTCTTCGACCGATTGAAATACAAGGCAACGGAGCTTTCGCCCGAATCCGCGTAACTCAATTTAGGCTCTTGAGCAGTTCTGAGCAGCCTTGGCGACGAGCCAGGCCGTTCATTTCACGCCTACCTGCCCGGCCACGTCACTCGGTGACCATCGGCGCCACCGGCTCAGCGCGAGCCGCGACGGCAAACTGTGCCAGTTGTTCAGCGATACCGCAGAGCTCAAGCGCTTGTTCCGGCACGCTGGGCAAAGTATCTAGTGCCATGGTGGATGCGCTCGCGTGCAGACCGCCGCCATAGCTCTTAAGCGAATAGCCTGCGGCGCCCAGCCGGTTCCGCAAGCTTTCGAGCTGAGGCCCATTCGACAATTCGCCGTCGTCAATGCAGCCCGAGAACCGCGCAGCCAGCAGGACTTCCGCTTCCGGCCTGCCTGCCTGCGTGCCGCTCGGGCGGACCGGGTTGACCAGCAACAACACTGGGAAACTTTGGCAAATGCCCAATGTCGAGCTGCCGAGATCGCAGAGCATCAGATCTTGGACTGGAAACGGGCAAGCCCAGAACACGTCCAACCAGTTCATTGCCGCATCGGAACCTTTGACTGTGACACCGTTGAGGCAAGCAGCCAGTTGGTCTTGCACATGGCGCCACTGGTCGCGCCTCTTGGCTCGCATCGTCAAGTAAAGGACGGCCGCGATGATGAAGCCCAGCGCCATTGCCCAGGCAAGGACGAGTACACCGATGGGCTCTGACTCCTCGCCTGTAAGAATGCTGTACGTAGCGTATAGCGTACCGCCAACAACGGGTAGCCCGACGGAGATCCCGATCACATAAGGGTAGATTGCTGCGGTTGAATTCGCGATGTTCGTGTAACCCGAAACAACGCGTCGCTCGGCGCGATAGCGCTCGAGGCGAGCAAGCCGTGCCGCAACCTCGGAGGCGTCGAGCGCAGCCCTCTGCAACGCAGTGCCAGGCACCGCCGCGGCGCTACAGAATTGGCAGCGCCCGAGGACTTGGCCAGGGACGAAGGCGGTGGGGGCACCGCAAGTGGGGCAAATGGCAGCCTGCGTCGCACGCGGGAGTGTAACCGCCTTTTTCGCGCCGCCATAATACCAAATAAAATACCCACCCACTGCAACGAAGAACCCAACCATTATGATCGTATTGGCAACGCCCTTAATCATGTCGTTCGAAACCCCACTCGACATGGCCACGGCAACGTAGGCAAACGCAACGAGAACAGGCGAACTCGTGCACGCCATGAGAACCCAGAGCACGTTGCGCGACTGCGGACCGCGAACGCCATGCAAGGCCTGCATCTGCGAGATGGCACTAAGTTCTTGCTGTGCGCTCGAATTCAGGCGCATGGCGGCGCTCTGATACTGGCTCAGCTGCGCGAGTTGAGCTGGGTTCAGCAGCTGCTGATGCCCGCAGAAAGCGCAGCGGACATTCGCTGCCACCGCGGACAAGGTGCTGCCGCAGGCTTCACAGCGCACGGCGACGGTAGTATTGCGTTCGGGTGGGTTCATAACACTAGCGAGTTGGAAATGGCCTGTGCCAGCCAGGTCATTTCAGTGTGCGAGCAACCCACGCCAAAGGAGACCAGTGACTGATCAGCGATTGCGAGCAAACGTTTGGAGCCCTGCGCAAAATTCACGCTCAGATTGCGGCGATGTCCGAAACCCAGTGATTCGAGAACCTCTGAAGACATCGCTTGCGTTCGCAGCCCGAGTGGCCCGCGCGTGGACACAGTAATGCCGCGAGGCGAAGCCACGACGGTGGTCTCGAGTTCGATGGCGCGAAGCTCCGCAATTAGATATCGCACTGGGAAAATGGCGATGACCAGCGAAAGAATGCAGATTCCATTGATCACCAAGAGTTCCGTCGGTGAATCCAGGAACACAGGGTTGAGAGCCGTCAGGCGCACTACCGGCAGCATCAGCGCCGCGCACACCCCGAAGACTGCAAGCCAGACTGGACCCAGCTGATCAAAAAGTGCCGCTTTCGGCAGCCTGACGGAAATCTGCTCGCGCGTGCTGCTTACGGCAAGCCTTGGCGGTGCGGGGCCCAAGGCGGGAACACCTTGGCGCTTTAGCCGCTGACGAAGCGGTTCGTTCATCGCTCCGGCTTCCCGGAAACCGGACAGCGTTGCCTCATCGTTGACCCCAAGGCCCGAGCAATTCGAGAGTTGTTCCGAGAAGCGCCGCGCTTCGAGCAGGTCGGAGCACGCGAGCACTTCATGATCGCCCGTTGCGCCGTTGAGCCCGACGATGTAACCGTTCGACTCGCCCTCGCTCCCTTCTCGGTAGCGAATCCAGATCGATGTGTGCTGTTGCAACCGGTATGAACGCCATGGCAAAAATGGGATGATGAAGCCGATCATGTGGGACACACACGGCGTGGATTCGTCCAACACAACTTGAAAGCGTCCAAGCGTCATGACAACGCCGACAAGGGTGCACGGCACGATGACGCTCAACGCGGCAAACATCTGATTGACGATGATGACGTCGTAAAGGAAAAACAGACCCGCCCCAAGAAATGGAGCCCCAAATAGGCGAATGAACCAGGGAAAGCGTTCGTACCGAGGCAAAGTGCAGCTGAGCGTACCATGTTCTTCTAGCTCAGAGTCAAGCTCTCGCTCCTTCAGACATTACGGCACATGGCTACGGTTCAGGTTGCAACAGCCGCACCGTTGTGTTCGTGTTCTTTGCCTTTCTCACGCCATCTCGTGGTACACCTTATGGGGGCCGCAATGAACTTGCAAGATTCCAAGCCAACCGGTAGGAAAAGCGTGCCCTGGATCATTGGGCTTGTTGCCGTTGCTGTTGTCGTTGCGGGCGCCTTGGTATACGTAGGGCAAGCCGGATCTGAGGCCCTGTTCAGTAACTGGCTGGCATTCGTACTTGCCGTGTCCGGACTGGGGGGCACAATTTTTCTTTCCCTGTGGGGATACCGGCGTAATCGGGAGGCGCACAATGCGGCTGCCCTCGAGCACGATCTTGCCCTTCAGGAGATTGCGCGGATTTTTACTTGGCACTTCAAGCTCGGCTATGACTACGACACACCGATGGGAGGGCACATCGCGGGTTGGGGTTGGGTTGACGGCACGCTCGATGGCCTGCGTTTTCGGGTTGGGGCGGAGAGCGATTCGCCTGGGGAAAGTGCGACCAGGTATGAAACGGTAATGATCGTGAAACCCCCAATTGAGTGTGGCTTCTCGACGGGCACCACGCGCGACCTCAAATTCACCCGAAAGACAGGAAAGCTCGCTTGTCGTGAAGCGCCGGAATTGTCGCTGGAGGAACTCGAGCCGGTCGTCGTTCGTGCCGTAATCTCCAGGGCGCAGCTGGCCGTGACCTTGGCGCCTCCGGCCAAGTACTGGAAGAGCATGTCGTACGAACTTGCAACCCAAACGGACATCTCCACTCTTCGAGAGGCCATCGCCGCCTGCGCTATCGTCGCGAAGCGATTGTTGGTCTGAGCGGAGGGCGATTTTTACCGAATGTTGCAGGGTCGGGGGAACAAGCATGACATCAATGAGTCGTGATCGTTGTGGCGCCATTTCGTTGCGCGTTGAAGCGCGTCGGTCTCGCCGCCGTGCAGCCGTCGCCGGCCTGGCGTACCTAGGATTTTCTACCGTTTACTGCGTCGCTTTCTGCCGATTCGGTAGTCTTGAGTGCTCACGCTCCGCCGGCCTCGTTACCTGCGTGCAGCGCACTGCCCTGTTAGGCCTCGTACCGCTCAGTGAGCACGCCGTGGATGGTCTTCGCGGCGCCCGAGTCACCGAGAGGTGCGATGAAGGGTGTGCGTACCGTGTAGAGCTCGATACGGGACAAGGGGTCGTCGCACTCAATGAACTGTGGATTGGTAACCGTGACGCTCAGGCAGACAAAGCCAGCGCAATTAACGCGTACATTCTAGGAGGGCAGCCGAATCTTGGAATCGACGTCCGCGTCAGCGATCTCGCAAACGTCGTCGCGCCGTGGAGCATCTTAATGGCACTCAGCGCGCCCCTCGTGTGGCGATGGATTCGACCCACACGACGCGAGTGATCCGTCTTCGGCTCACGTGGACGTGAATCCTTCGGCATTTCGGACGCGCCGATGCGCAGGTGTGCTAGACCATCTGTGGCCTCACAAGCGATACCTCAGCCGTACGGTTGGCAATGAGACTACGCGCCCACCTGCGCCGCAGGCAACGAGCACGTAAGGAGCCTAGCTTCGACAAAGTGTTGTGCCTAGCGAGGATGCTTTTTCGACATCGGCAGCATCCGATCCCCATTCGGTATCGAGGGGATCCCAGACGAGCAATACGCCATCTGAGTTTAGAATGAGCCAGCGCAACGGAGGGCGTTCTTGACAGGCTGGTGCTCGGCGTCGAGTTGGATGCAGACCTGGAGATTGCATCGAATGAGCTCGAGCTTTCTGCCTTGGCGCGCATTTCGCCGGCTGGCCCACAGCCATAGTTGAGTGCCACGACGTAGGGCAAGGGTAGCGGTCCACTCACGTCAATGAGGCCGAGCCTGCAGGAGTCGGCGGCCTCGATGATGACCAGGATGGCAGCGGTATCGACGATCTCTCGGTCCTTGCGACGCATGAGTGCACCAATGGTAGCCTAGAAGTCCAAGAGTCCGCCAAACCCCAGCATAGTTCGCGTCGCGAACCCTCCTCGCTGCAGTAGCGTTGCGTGGCCTTCGTAGGTCGCCAGGCGCAGTGTCTCGTACATGGGTACGGGACGCGTGTCGAATCGAAATCGGAGTCCGCGAGAGAACGGCGCCTCGAGTTCGAACCAACGCTGGATCTGCTCAAGGCTGCGGGCAGCACTGCCGGGGGGCGCCTGATCGGTAACCGGTGCCTGCGCCCACGCACTCGAATTCGCCCAAAGGACGAACGATATTGCCAGAAGCCGTCTCGCCTGCAGAGAACGCGTGGCCCATGAACTATGGGTGTTGGATGCACCCCAAGCAAGCCGGAACGCGAAATTGGCGATCACGCAGGATTCTGGCCTGGACGGTTACGGAGAAGCTGAACCCGTACCGGACGAGCTTGCTGCACGACGACGAGACGCGCGAAGGGACCGCGTTGAGCATAACCGAGACATCGCCTGCCCCGACTGCTTGTGCAGTCGAACCGACTTTCGGAAAGACCTAGCGGCATGAAGGGTACTGCATTCTGAGCCCGAAACGGGGCTTGTGCAGTTGCGTCAAGGCATTCCGAGTGCGGTCCTCGCGCGTCGCTCGTCGGGAACACGCTTGAGCACCTCGCGAAACTCAATCGCTGCCTCAACGGGTTGCCCGGCACCGGAGAGCGAATAGGCACGCCCCAGTCGCATTTCGATGTCTCCGGGATACTGCTCGACGATCGAGGAGTATTCGTCGACCGCGGTGGAATATCTTTCGAGGCGATAGAGCGCCCAGGCCTTGCGCGAGCGAGCCAGGTAGTTCTGTCGATCGAGATTGAGGAGTTCTTCTGCCACTTCGAGTGCGGCCTCGTATTCCGACTCAGCAATCAGAGCCTGCAATTGTCCGAGTCGAGGTTCAATCGTCTTTGGAGCGAGCGCGGCTGCTGCCGCGTAATGTTCAGCGGCGCGCCGGAAACGCTGCGCCGAAAACTCGAGGTGCGCCAATCGCAGCAGGGGAAAATACTGTCGTGGATGCGCGCTTGCTGCCTCTTTAGCTGCCTGAATCGCACGCGACAAGTCACCCGATGCCTCGAAGCGGTAGGTATCGGCTAGGGGGTTTGAGATCGCTTTGGCCTTAACTGGTGCCGCAGCTAGTAGCAGTGATACTGCGGCCACGACGGCTGCCAGGGGAACTGCGAGGGCAGCGACAAGCGCATCGAGACGAAATCGCGGAAGTCTCCAGCCATCGGACCCGCGGCCTGCCGCGCTTAGTGGCTCGCACGACATCTGGACAAACTTCTTGGCGCCGCTGCCCAGCTCCAAAGACGTCACTTGATCGCCTTCGATTCGAAGCGACGCGGTCACACTTCGAGCTCGATACCAAAACCAGCGAATCTCATAGCGAGTCTCCGCCGATAGCCCGGCATCGTCGCGCGTCACGTAGCTCGTTCCTACGAGCTTTACACCAAGCCCAAGCGCACGACAAAAGTCGTGAACTGGCAGGCACCAACGCGACAGAATCCATTCGACGGGTACCGACTCCGTCGATTGCATCACACCACCAAAGGGCGGTATTCGTGGCATGGCGAGCGCGATGGCGGCGAGCGGACTCCGCGGCGTGCCGCGAAGCACAGTGAAGGTGGCAACGCCGTCCAGCGCAGAGAAACAGAGACGTTCTGCGCTTTTTAGATCACATAAGGATCGCTCGCCGACCGGTGATATTTCGGAACGGATGTGATGCACTCTGCTGCGCCGATCCCGGAGCGCGAATTCGCCGCCCACTCGCAATGGCAAGAGCTCCGGTACCAAGAAGGGCGAGTCTCCGGACAGCCGTTCGCCACGCTTGGGTACCCCAGCAGGCACGTATTCCGTGACGCTACCGCGCAGCACCGCGTAATGTGCAACCTCGAAGGCAATCGTCGGGACACCTAGCTCAGCCTGTGCCTGCATCTGCAGGTGCAAATGGGGACGGGGGCTGCGTCCCGAGGCGCCGACACGTGCAATCAACTCTGCGGTCGTGACGTGTTGGCCCGCACGTACCATCACCGAGCCGCGTTGAAGATGCGCCAGCACCGAGAAGAGCCCGACTCCATGTTGAATGACAATGACGTTTCCGTAGGGGTACCCCAGGTTCTGGCCGCCGGGACGGTTGTCCTCGTGCTCGGAGTAGCTGAACACCACAGTTCCTGCCATCGGTGCGTACACCGGCGCTCCAAAACAATGGTAGTCGGTCACTTCAGTTCCATTGCCACGAAACGGAAAGCCCTCGACGTCGGTAATCTCGAAGTCCAGCGCATGGCGCAGGCTTCCTTGGTGGGTGTGTTCACCGTCGAACCCTTGAGTGAGCGTCCAAGTTCCGCGGACGGGCAGGATTACTCGAGCAGGACACGGAAGTCCGAAGCGGCAAGCCAAGGCGCGGATATAGCGCAAATTCACTTCGGGACTTGCGAACAGAAGCGGCGTCTGAGGGCCACGCCTTGGATCTCGTAGTCCGAGTGCGCGCAATGTCACAAGACTCACCAAGACAAAGGGCCATGCCAGTACTGGCCAACCGATCCTCGCGGCAACGGGTTCAATGGCGAGCGTGAGCCACACCGAAAGACCACTAGCGATGGCTGCCCAGAGCATCGAACTGACGCTTGGGACGAAGAACACTGCGCCGATTGCCATGCTCGTCAACATCGCATTGTATCCAGCAGCTTCACGCCACGCAGGGTCGGCGTAGGGAAAGATCCAGCTTCCCAACACCGCCGAAAGGACCACTCCCATCAGTCCCATCGTGGCGACCAATCGTGAATGGGCGATGATGGCCAGCAGCACCAGGAACCCCACTGACGTCGACGGCAATAGAACAATCCCACCACAAATCCGGAGCGCGTAGTGAACGAGATAAGGCAGATTGAATGGCAGATCCGGGACTCGAAACGGCGACCCAGCCGTTTGACCACCGACGTAGCCGTTCAGGACTGGCCAGAACAAGCTGGTAGTCGCTACGAACGGCAGCGCCAAAACGGGTAGGCTTGCAAGGCGATCGAACAACTCTGCCAAGACAGCTGTAAGAAGAGCCGCAACAATGCCAACGAACGCGGCCATCAGCAGAAGCCCTGCCGACAGTGTGCGACCGTGGCCCAGCACTAGGCCACTGAGCAGCGCATTGATCCCGTAGAACCCCGATTCCACGAGTTCGCGCCGGTAGCCGAGCCAACTGACGATAGCGGTTCCAGCAACAGCTGCTAGGAGACCACAAACAGCGACCGTCGGTTCGAAACACGTCGCAGCCAACACGAGTAGCCCGGTCGCGGCTTTCGGGACGAAGAGCACAGCGGCGTAGGACCGCAGGAGCGTTCGCCCGCAACAAGCGCCGGCTGCTAGAATTCGCCGGAACGCGACGCGCCTGCCGTCCGCTGCCATGCCGTTAGCGGCCATGACCTATCCTCCAACTGCCATACCCGCATTCGCTTCAGGCGCTACGAAATTCACCAGTGAATTTTGCGTGCGTCCCAACCCGAGACGCGCCGGTAACAGTTCTGGGCCAATCAGATCGTCGAGGACCTCGCGGCGCCGAATTACCTCCACGAGTCCGCGCTCATCGATTAGGACGCAGGCGGGCCGCAGATGAATGAACTGCATGGACTGGGTGAATGCGTACGCCCCAACCGGGCGAATCGACAGAATATCTCCGGCAGACATTGGTGGCAACGCAATGGCTTCGCGGACGCAGTCGATGTTCATACAGAGTGGTCCGTAGACCGTCGTATCCTCGACGAACCCGTCGACTGGGCGCTCAGGTGTCAATTCAAGGCGATACCACCACGAAGTGAAAAGCAAGTTGACTCCGGCGTCGATAACGATTGAACTGCGCCCAGTAGGCAAGCGCTTGTTCGCCAGCACTGTCGAAAGCAGAGTTCCAGCATCGTCCACCAGGGCGCGCCCCGTTTCCAGGAGGATGGGGTAGTCCCTCGCGTCGGCTTCACTGAGCGCACGGCTGATTTCGCGGACGTACTCGTCAGGACGCGGCACGAGAGCGCCAGAGTGATACTGACTCGCTAGGCTATTGTTGGAGGCAAAGCCGCCACCGAAATCCAGATGTGTCGGTCGTTGTCCGTGGCGAGCCCTGATCTGGTTGGCAAAATCCGCCAGTTTCTTGGCCGTCCTTCCGTATGCCGTGGGATCGAGGATGTACGTACCGATATGCGTGTGCAGCCCACCTAGGTCGAGATGTGGACTGTCCATGATCTGCTGAATGGCCTGCGCTGCAGTTCCTGACTCGAGTGAGAACCCAAAACGGTCCCAACGAGGCACGATGCCAGCGTCCAGCGCCACTCGAATTCCGACGGGTACTCGCACGTTCCGTCTTCGCGCAACCGCCTCGAGAAGCCTTAGTTCCTCGAAGTGATCCGCATGGATGATGGCACGCTCTTGGACCGCACGCGCCAGTTCCGTCTCGGTCTTGGCTGGACCGTTGAACACGATTTCATTCCCAGGAACGCCGAGTCGACGTGCCATTTCGTATTCCATGCCTGATACCACCTCTGCTAGAGATCCCTCTTGGTGGTAGATTGCGCAGATCGCCCCGAGGTAGTTGGTCTTATACGACCAACACAATTGGGATTGAGGCAAGTGCTGCGACATCGTCGCTCGCACTTCGCGCACACGGCTACGCAGCGTCGATTCACTGAACACGAACAGCGGAGATCCGTAGTCGTGAACGAGCGCAGCGATTTCAACCCCATCGATATGCGTCTTCGACAGGAGACTCCCGCGCCGGCCCACCTTGTTCATCAGGCCGAAAGCATTGCGAACGATGGTGGGTGGTTCGTATCGAGGTTTATCTTTCATGGTGTATACTGCGAGGTAATGTTGGCAATTGGGGGCGGGGGAGCCGAAGGACGCATGCCCCGCGTCACAAGCGCGTCAACGTCCGCCAGCGTTCCTGTGGTCTCGGTAGCGTGTCGTACATAGAACACCCCGGGACGCGCCGGAGTGAAGCTGGGAGCGCGGCCTTCGAGTGCGAGCCTGAGCAGACCGAGGGGCAGGTTGACCCCGGCAGCAGTGGCCAGGTACACCCACGCCGGAAAACGAGGGTTAATCTCGATGAGGTGGATGTGACCGCCTCGTTCACGCAATAGTTCCACTTCGCACCCGCCACGCCAGCGCAGACTCAAGATGACTCGACGTGCTGCCGCAATCAACTCGGGATCGTCGATCGTGACCGCGCCCCAGGCCTTGCCCAGCCGAGTTAGCATGGTTTTGCGCATTGCCACTGCGCCCGGCATTCCCCCCTCCCCATCTCCGAGGCACACGACATCGTATTCCTCACCCACGACATAGCGCTGGGCCAACAGCGGCAAGCCCCAACGTGTGGCGAGCCGCGCGAATATCGATGCTGCCTCGCCAGGGCCACGTACAATCTCGGCGTCGCAATAGGGTCCCTTCAAGACGTAGGGATATCCGAGCCGATCTCCCATCGCGGCGAGAGAGCCGTCATCGAGGATAGGGTGGGTCTCCGGAGTATCGATGCCCACCCGTTTGGCCAATTCAGTTAAGCGCGCCTTGGAGCGGTCGAGGAGCTGCTCCCGTCGAGGTAAGCAAGAACGAATCCCAACGGACTGCAGAGCGTCCGAGATCTCCACCAAGACCGGCAGCTCGACGTCGAGGCAAGGGATGATGGCGTCGAGTGGGACTTGGGCATGGATCTCCAACAAACGCTGAAGATACGCGGTTGGACCGGCGCTCGGGAAGGGAACCAGGAATGCATCGTCGAGGAGATCAGGCGCGTAGAGCGACGAGTCCATCGCGTCGTAGGCAAGCCCAACGATGCGAACCGATGTCCCGAGTGCTTCACGCAGACTACGAACGACACCAGGTCCGGGCTGGGGATTCTCGCCCAGATTAATACCAGTTACAGCGATCGCTGTCTGCCCGTTCATGTTGCCCCCTCGATTGGATTCGTCTTATCGACTAGGTCGTAGTTGTGCAGCGCTTCGACGAAAGCCAGCAAGTCTTCCGTGACAGTCTGCGGGCAGTCGAATTCGCTCTGCAGTCGCCGGAGCGACGTGGAAAGCGGTTCCCCACGCTTGAGGTCGTTGAGGACAGTCAGCCCGGTGGCGTTGACGGTGTACGAGTGTCCAGTTCTGGGATCGAAGACAAACCCGGTCTCGCTGACCGCGAGCATGTCGAGTCGAAGTGTGTCCATGGTTCCTGTTTTCGGTTCGGCCTTGAACCCCCACTCCAAGCGTGGATAACAAGACGAACTCACAACTACGGTGTCTTCAGTGGGTGTTCTGCGGCTCACCTTTCACCACCGAAACCGTCGTTGCCGCACGCGAACGAGAGACACATACTCGCTTCGAAGCTGTCACTTTGTGAAAGTTTCTGCACCCTCTCGCGCAGAATGTTTACAAGAGCAGCTGAGCCATCTCGACCCGCTCAAGGCACGCGGTGCGGGCTCGCTACCAACCCAAAGCCCGAAACTCACCACCCCAGCCAAGAGCCAAGAACGGTGCTCCCCAGGTTCTCACTTCACGCTCACCAAACCGCAGTGAAGCATTTGGAACGGTAACACCTACGATCAGCACGCCGAAGAGGTGCCACCGTGGGTCTTGTGCTCCGGCAAACCGCAAGTACGCTTGCGGTGCTTGAGTCAATACGGTCTCGCGAACCCCTTGGTATCCCGAATTACCTGTTCCACGCATCGACATGACGACTGCAGTCGCACCGAGCCCGATCGAGGCCGAACCAAAAGGACGGCGCAGCCAGGTTAGTTCTGCCGCGCCACCGACCGTCACAATGGCCACGCTGGCCTGTCCTTCAGGTTCATGCACTGCATGCGAGTCGAAAGGTACGGTGCCCATGGCGCTCAGAGACCAGAGCGAGGACAGCTCAACGCGCAGCCCCACAAGCCCCGCAACATCCAAGCCGAATCCACCCGGACTTGCGACAAGGCAGGGCGCCAACTCTAGCCAGGTACCTCGCGAGCCAGCCTGGAAACGCCGATGTGTCTGATCAGGGACGATGGCCGCCGTGGTCTTCGTTGCTACCGGTACTGCGTCGGTGCGCAGAGGTGTCGGCACCGGCGATGCCGATCCCGGCGGTGGCACGTTGGCAAGGCCAGGCGTGGCACTTTCAACCTGGTCGATTGCAAAACCGAGGTCGAGCCCATGGGCACGCAGCGCTTCGGTAGCGCGAAGCGCGAGTACCTGACTGTCGACCCGACCACCTTCGGCGCGCAGCGTCTCCTGCACGTTGCCCCAAGTCCGTACAATGTGGAGCTCGACCTGTCCCTTTTCGACGTCAACCCGCATGGCGGCCGTGACATGTCGTTCCGAAGCAGCCTCCGCCAGAGATCCGACGTGCATTCCTTCGTCGGAGAGTATTTCGATTACGCTCCAGCCGTAAGCGCGCAATTCCATCCGCACCCGGGCCATGACATCGCTGTCTCCCGCGGTACGAACCAGAAGAATCAATCGGGACGACGCCGGGTCGCTGCGTGCTGGGTCTGGCTCGCGCGAGGCACGACTTGCTTGGGCGAGCGCCGAGCCGGCAATGCCCAGGAGCAATAGCAACCATGCGGTTGGTACTCGCGAATGGGCTCGGAGCCTCCAGGAAATTCGCACGTTACTGTGCGTCAACGATACGTTGAGCAAGCTCGGCATGCGGACCCGTAGGATAGTCGTGGAGGTAATCCGCAGCCAGTACCCTTGCGTCGGTACTGCCCGCTCGGTGCATGGCCTCCATCAGCCGCCCTCGTGCTTCGCGTGTCAGAGGCCCAGACGGATTTTCGGCAAGATAGGTTCGGAACCAGGAAGCCGCGTCCATGTACGCCCCGATTTGGTCAAACTCGAGAACCCCGAGCTTGAAAGCAGCAACCCCGGCTTGACTCGTGTCAGGGAACCGCTGGCGTAGCACCAAGAACGCTCGACGCGCCTTCTGCGGTTCGCGCGCGCTTCGCGCTGCATCGGCCAACAATGCTAGATCGTCTACCTGGGCACGCGAGCATTCAGCCGCAAAGCCAGTGCGATCAACGGCTGCCAACGCGTCCTTGAACCTTCCCTGCTCAGCCAAGAGCATCCATTGGCTTGTCGTGGATGATGAGTGCAAGACCGTGGTGGAGTTCGCACCCGCAGCTATTTTCGCGTCTGCAGCCGGACCGGCGTGGCTCGTCGAGCCGGGTGGCGACGTAACGTTGGCGCTCTTTGGCGCGGAAACGGATGAGGAGATGACAGCTGGCCCATTCTTCTCAGTGCTAGTGGTAGCTGATTCGGTGGGCCATGGCACCGCTCGACCATACGCGATCTCAACCGAGCCATCGCGGCAAGAAGCGCGAACGGTCTGACCGGCAACCAGCCTGCGGCCGGTGCTAAAACCACAGCCGGTGAGTTCGACCTGGCCTTCAGTGAGCGCGAGGTCGAATCGATCTTGTGCGGGATCCCAGGCCACATCGAACCGAGTACCCGTGATGTTCACTGCAAAGGGCCCGGCCCGAAGTTCCCACCGTCGACGTTCCGCGTGAACCACAGTGAAGCCAGCGTGTCCTGATTCCATAGCCAGGCGAACGTCGCGCCGACCAATTGAAATCACTTTCATTCGCGAACGTGGCGCAACTTCGATCTGGGTGCCGTCGGAGAAACGCACTGGAATTGATGCGTTCTCGGGTGCGTCCAGCCGGGCGTTGGCGGAAATGGGTGAATTCGACTCACCGGTAGTTGCCACAAGCTCGTCTGGCGCCAAAAAATGCGAGAGTAGGGCTCCAGTCGTAACCGCAATGGCACTAGTTCCGGCGACGGCCCAACCGACCCACGCGGGAACCCGCCGTCTCGGAAAACCGACGTCAGTGGTGAGTAGTCGGCGACGCGCGTTGGTCAGGCGATCTCCGCGGGACATTAGCTCGTCTTGCTCGCGCGCGATCTCGGCGGAGAGTCGGTCAAGTGTTGTCATTGCGGCACCGTTCCGGGTTCCAGCCATTCGGCCAGAGTTTCGTTTTGACGTGCCAAGGTCACGAAGGTCTTCTGTGCTCGCGCCACCCGACGCTTGACCGTCGCGAGCGATACCCGGGTCTGCTCTGCAATCGCCAGAAGCTCCATGCCGTCTATTTGTCGCAGCGTAAACGCGATTCTCTCATCGGTCGGCAGTTGTGCCAGGACTCGGTAGGTCTGTCGCAGCGCTTCGCTCACTTCCGCGGTGGCGGAGGCAGCCTCGTAGTCATGAAGCTCATGCGGCGCGACCAATCGAACCAACCTGCGGATCTTGCGTTGGCGAATGAGCTTCCGCGCTTTGTGTACCGCGATGCCGATCATCCAGCTGCGTAATCTGCCGGCGTCTCGCAATGTGTCAATCGACGTTATTGCGACGATGAAGACCTCATGCAATAAGTCATCAATCTCGGAATCCGGTCCGAGAATACGACACAACACCCGTTCGACATCCGCAGCGTAGCGATCGAACAGCATGGCGCGTGCGCTCCCGGGATCGGTGCGGAGGTGGGACACAAGAGCCGCATCAGATTCGGGCAGCGGTAGACGAACGACCCTGCTCTCGAAAGCGCCTGGGTGTAAACTACGCAATTTAGCCAATGTACGGGACGCCATGGGCACCGAATTCGTCCTAGCAGTGCCTTTGTGGCATCGCGATGGCTCACCTTCTCGTTGCAGAGGAAAAGCGGCCAGCCGCCACAGACCAATACCAGAGTTGCACTTGGCGGCGACGCATCGCGGCGAAACCCTGCCGCACTACCCACTACTGTGTGGCAAGTTCGATGGTCCAGTAGCCTACGGAACCGCCCACCGCAAAGCCGATCCCAACGGAATTGAAACGAGAATCCATCAAATTGACGCAATCGGTGCCGCCGGAAACTAGCTTCTGGAGTAACCCGGCGATGTTTGGGTTCGTCGCTTCGGAACTCGCGATGACTTCACCACCGGCTTGGCCAATGCGCGCTGGAGGACCGCCCTCCACTCCGAAACTAGTGAGTGCCCCCTTCGACAGCATGTAATTGGAATGCATGCGGGCGAGACACCGCAACTCGTCCGACATGACCAACGTTGGTGCAACGACCGCGGCGGTTCCCGCGCCGCAAATGACATTACCCAATAGCCGTGTGTTATTGAGCTCCGAGAGGAGCGATTCTTCAGCGGCTGCCTGCTCCGACGGTGATGGCTGCGTCTCTCTGCAAGCCATAGGCGGACCGCCAGGCTGCCCTCCGGACCAAGGACCACCCAGACCGTTGCTCTGGAACGGCGGACCGCCGGCTTGGGCAGTCTGGCCACTCGATGTCATGGCGCCGCTACTTGCCGTCGAGTTGCCTCCCTGCGTTGTGCCGCCGCTTGCCGCCGAGTTGCCTCCCTGCGTTGTGCCGCCACTTGCCGCCGAGTCGCCTCCCTGCGTTGTGCCGGCATCCAATCGGCCAGCACCGGAGGCCTCAGCGCGGATGGGTCGTCCAATTCCGTCCCAGCAGCCGCCGAGCTCTGCCCCGAGTGCAACTAAGAAGAACCACGCACCCCCACCCCTGCGGATGGGAGCAAACAGTCCAGCTAGACAGCAGAGCAATGACATCGGTGGTTGATACTAGTGCCTGTCGAGGCGGATGCCCAGGTATCACGCCTAAGGTTGGAGCGGTCCCCAATCACCCGCAGGTTCCAGTTGACGTATTGCAGGTCAGGGCGGTGCCGCAGCTCCAACCCTGCCGGCAATCTGGGAGGCATGCGCGCACAATCGCGGCGCAAACGTAGTCCGTGCGACAGTCCGAATTCACCGCACAGGAACCGGCGCAGTAGGAGCTGCCATCCGCATAAGTGATGCATGTTGCCGACGCTGGGCAGGCCGTCGTGGTGCTGCACTGCTGCGTGCAATACCCGCCAGCCCACTGTTTTCCGGAGGTTGTGCTCTGTTCTGGTGTGCACAGCGACGACTGACACTCTGCGTTGAGTGTGCAGTTCTCTCCGACAGCCCGGGTACCAGCAGCAACGACGCAGTTGCCTGTGGACTGATCACAGGTCAGACTAGCTCCGCAGCTGAAGCCCAAGCGGCAATCCGGAAGACATGCGGCGACTGCGCCCGAGCAAACGTAGGCGGTTCGGCAGTCGCCACCTGCGGCGCACTTGGTCAAGCAAAAGCTCGTGCCGTCGCTAAAGGTTACACATTCGGCGCCCTCAGGGCAGGCGGTGGACGTGCCGCACGACTGGCTACAAGATCCGCCCGTCCAAGAGACGCTTGTCCCGGATTGCGCTTCCCTGATGCAGAGTCCAGAGCTGCAGTTCGTGTCCGAAGTGCAAGCCTGTCCCACGGCAACAGTTGCTGGGGTGCTGTCGGCCGACGAGCACGCCGCAAGCGTTAGCAGCAACAAGGCTGTGACGATTTGTCGAGTGCACATGGCACAGAAGCGCTCGGCAGTGGGGTGCGAAAGCCAGAGATACTGCATGATATTGCTGTTCGGTGGGAAGTCCGCTCGCTGTCCGCAAGCGGCTCTCTGTGGGCCGATAGACAACGTACTGTGTCCCTGCGCCACGCGGCACGGCTCACATTTCACCTTCAGGTCCGGAAACAACAGCCATGACTTTGATATGGCAACGGCCATTTGAGCTGAGCCGTTTGTAGCCTGCTAAGGCACGGCGTATCCGCCGTGACAGCGCTGTCAAGCGCCTGTGCTGGCTGGTTTCAGCGCAAATGTAATCCAATTCGAACATTTCGGCATCGTCAGGCCCCTCAATGCCGATGCCGATCCAGCGCATCCGGCGCTGCGAATGGCCGTGAATGAGCGCGGTCGTGACGGAGCTTGTGGCCGTGCGCCGCACCAACAACAAAATCATCAGGACCGTGGTCGTGCCGATGAGCGACCTAGCGGTCGTTCATGCCGAGGCCCGCGAGGATCATCGGGATACACTTCTGGATGCGCGCGGTTCGAGTCTGCGATTGCTTCGCGCCCGTGAAGTGAAGGACGTAGGCGCGCTGTCGCCCGGGGGTCAAGGCGTCGAAGGCTTTGGCGAGGCTTCGATTCTTCTTGAGGATCTGGGTCAGCTCGTCGGGCATTTCGAGCTCGCGCTTCGCCTTGAAGTCGACTTTGAGCCCTGCCTGTTCGACCGCAATCGCCTGCTTCACATAGGCCTTCAACACGGCCTTCGTGATTTGAGCCTCACGCGTGAACTCCAAACGCAACGCAGACTGTGTGTTCGCGCCTTGACTGCGCAGAAGGCCGTGGGTGTCCTCGAGCAGAGCGCCCTTGAAGAACATGAGAGAGCAGTGTTCTTTGAACGGCTGGATGATGGCTACGTTTGCGCCTTCGAACGAGAAGCAGGGCTTCCCCCACTTGATGTCTTCGTCGAGCCCGCAATCGCGAAGAATCGACCGCAGCTTCTCGATCTCGCCTCGCCAGCTCTTGGCGCGGCACAAAAATGCATCAACACTGGGGTTTGGTGTACTCATGGGCACTACCGAACGGATAGGGATGCGAGCTTGAGTTGGCAAGTGCTCGCGACGTGACATTGCGCGGCCTTTTGGACGGAGAGGCGTGGCTTCGTCGAGGCAGAATTGGCACTTGTTTCTAGAGTAGTGTTGGAGATTTGCCGCTGCGCCAGCGGAGTTTTCGTGCGCCGCGTGCTGGCTCCGGCGAAGGCGCTCCTGGGACGACAAAAGAGCTGCGTTTCCAAGCGATCTTATCGGGCCCCACTAACCCGCACGTGCCCTCGCTGACGCTTTGCCAGTTCCCCGCGCCTTGCCGCGCCGCGGTCCGACACCTCGAAGCAGCTTTCGGGCGATGTCACTGATGGGCGCAGCTAGCTCATTCGGTGAGAGGAGTTCAAAGTCGCCGCCCGCTTGAATGATCATTGCCGCTAGGGCTTCGTGACTGTCCGCTGAGACCGTCAGGACGCAAGAGTGAACGCCCTCCGGGGTGAGGCTCCCCATCCACGAAGAGATGCGTTTCTTGGCCGATTCGAGCGATTCACGTAGGCGTATTTGGGCTTGATACCGGTAGGGTATAGCCGCGATGGAGCGCGCGACGTAGGCCGCAAACCCGCCTGGGGGCTCACGCGGGACGAAGGGACTGGATAATTTTACGTCCCCTTTCGAATCGATACGATCAACGCGAAAGGTCCGCCAATCGCTACGGTTATTGTCCCACGCGACCAGGTACCAGACGCGTCCCGTATGCACTAGGCGCATGGGTTCCACTTCGCGGATAGTCAGTTGCTGCAGGCGATCCTGGTATTTGAATTGGATGCGCACCTGGTCGCGACAGGCGGTGGCAAGTAGGGTCAAAACATTTGGATCAACCAGGGCATGTCCGGGAGACAAGGAAAGCGTCACCTGGTGTAGCGCCTTCCACTTGCGACGCAGGCGCGAGGGCAGCAGCTGATCTAGTTTGACGAGCGCGCGAAGTGCGGCGTCCGAATTGCCAGCAATGGACGCGGCGGCGGCTGTCAACGCGAGGCCCACGGCCACGGCCTCCTCGTCGTCCAGGAGTAATGGGGGCGTTGAAGCACCTGCTCCCAACCGGTAACCACCACCAGGCCCCGCCGAAGCTTCGATGCCATAGCCCAATTCGCGCAAGCGTCCTACGTCGCGCCGAATGGTTCGCACATCAACCTCTAGCCGCGAGCTTAGTTCCTCGCCCGACCACTCACGTCGTGACTGCAGCAGGGACAAGAGTTGCAACACCCGGCTTGAGGCGGTCAGCATTCGATTGTTATAATCGCGGACACATCCTGTCCGCAACACCCGCTAGGCTTTACTCATGCAAAAGCGAACGTATCATGGGAGTTGTCACTGCGGCCGGGTCAAGTTCGAAGCAGCTTTTGACCTTTCACAGGGAACCAGCAAGTGCAATTGCACGAGCTGTTGGAAGAGTAGGCAGTGGAGTGTGCGCGTTGCGCCGGAGGACTTTCGCGCCCTTGCGGGGGAGGCTGAACTCGTGACGCCAACGTCCCCCTTTACTACCAAGGGTGGCGGGTTCTGCCGTCACTGCGGCGTGAGGACCTATGTCTGGATCGCCAAGGCGGACTGGAACCAGGGCGAGTACGTCTCGGTCAGCATAGCGGCCTTGGATGATCTCAATCCGTCCGACTTGGTGACCGCGAAGATCCAGTACATGGACGGGCGAGCGGACAGCTGGTGGACCGTGCCCGAAGAAGTGCGGCATCTTTAGTCCTTGAGGCTCATCTCTGGGCAGGCTAAATTGTGTGGATGATAACCCTTAATCTTGCTCTTGTTGCCACTGCTATTCTCGCAATTTCTGCCTGTTCGGAGACGGACGTGGCATGCACCACCGAAGCCCGGGCTTCCACCATGGTTACCGTGGTCGATGCAACCGGTGCCTCAGTCACCGACGCAACCGTGACTTACTCGGTTGACGGTGCTGCCGCGCTAAACTGCGACCTTGTGGGCTCCGTATACGACTGCGGCTTCGAACAATCAGGAACCTTAACCATCACGGCAACGCGCGGAACCACCTCCGCCACGAAACCGGTTGTGGTGACGCGGACAAACGACGGGTGCAGTCACGTTGTCACGCAAAAGGTCACGCTCACGCTAGTGTAGCCGCCAAGGACATTCGCAGCCAATTCTAGCGAGTTGGTCTACACGTCGCGCAAACGACAAACACGTTTGTCCGACGTGTGGACCTGCCCGTTCACCGGCGTGCTGAACGCCAGGACATCCAGGACTTTCCAGTGCGGTAGTTCGCTGTTCTTGAAATTATTGGATAAGTGTCTGTAGCCCGACGCGTGGCGCGCGCAGCACGCCTGACCGCCAACCGAGCGACGACTTGCGAAACGTGCCGGGGGAGCCCGGCTTCGCCGACAACCGCCATTTCCGAAGCCGTCTGAACCGGCAAGGGAAGGGCAAGAGTGTAGGAAAGTCCAGCGAAACGAACTACCGCGTGAAAAGATGCAGGATGTCGTAACGCACAGCCGGGCAGCGTGAACCCAGGGGTCAGGCATGGGTGCTCAAGCACAACAAGTAACCAGCCTTGCGCCTCGGCCGGTGATCAGAAGATAATGCCCGAACGATGGATCCCCCGCTGCCGCCAGGCCCCCTCGGGGACGCCCCTCAGAGATCTCGATGCACTTGACGTGGAGCCCCATCGCGAAGCGGCTCTCGTCCCTGCTCGTCCTAGCGCTCGGTTTCGTGGCCGCGCGTGCGGGGGCGTCCGGGAGTGTGCGCGTTTTGCAGTTGGAGCAGGCGCTGCAACGCAGCTCAGCGGTATTCGTCGTCGAACGAGGCGAGCCATTCCAGTGCGAGGTTCCACTTCGCCGGCAGTCACCACGGGCTCGGCGAGGCCTGGGGGGGTCGCTCAGTATCAAATACCTGTCCTTCATCATTCGGGAGACCCTGTTCCTCTCCAATCGAAACCGTTCGATTAGATCCTCTGCGATCGAAGCAGCTCCGCCCACCAAGAGGGGTCGCTCTAGGCCGTCGGAAGAGCTCGGCCTGTACCAACTGGAACTACCAAAACAACCACTAGAGCTCATTTGGCTGATCAATGATTCCGACGTTCAGAACATACACCTGACGCGGATGCGCATGGACCATGGCGCCAACAAGATCCCAATCTACGAACGACTCGAAGGTGGGCTCCAGCCCGAAGCGATCGTTGTCGGCGAATTGTACCTGCTGCTCGCCGTGGCCGCGCCGGAGTATCAGTCGTACGAAGGAATTGGTGGCTGGGGGTTGCTCGATAGCAACAGGCGCGAAGAGGTCGAGCGGCTGCTCCAGCAGAAAATGCACACGCCAGCGCTGCCCGAAGTCGCCGGCTTCGATCCAGTGTCAACGCACGCACCGAATACTGTGGATGATGCGGACATCCTCGAGACGGTGTTCCGCTACCAGGTTGAGCATAATGATTCAGCCCTTCAGCAGAAGGCGGCCGCCTACTGCATCCAACTCGATAGCGAGCTCGAGCTCCCCCAGGAGTTCATGCGACGATTTCGCAACATGCCCAAGGTCAAGAATGTCAGCGGCTGCACGCTGACCTATCGCGACCGTTGCGACTTCATAGCGGATCGACGGACACGGCAGCCCGCCTTGAGACTCAGCGTTCAATCGATCCGTCGCGTTTCGCCCGACACCGTGGTTGTCGTGGGCGGCTTCGTCGAGAATTGTCAGAATATCGCATACTACGAGTACGTCTTGAGGCGAGATCGGATGCGGTGGGTGATTATCCGGAATTCAAAGATCGGGGCTACCTAGTCGATGAATCCCGCAGAAGGCCCCAGGACTATCCGCTGCGGGGCTCGGGGAAGGCGAGGCGAGCCATGGACACGGCGACCGTTGCGTGGCGTTCCCGCCTGTGCGGACTCTCGCGTCCTCCCGCCCGCGGCCGAACATCACTGGCTTGGTCGGAGATGACTTGCGTTCACGGCAGGAGCTTGTGGCTGAGAACATGATGTTGCGGCAGAAACTCATCGTGGCATCGCGGAGACTCAAGCAGCCACGCTTTCATCCGCACGAAAGAGGCTTGCTCGTATTCCTGTCGAGCATCGTGCGTCGCTGGTGGGAGGCAGTTCTCCTCGTGAAGCCGGACACGATCGTCCACTGGCACCGTGAAGGATTGCGGCTGC
>Ga0302323_100001041_pt1 | contig 22430 bp, 23 predicted proteins | sample Fen_T0_3_FD_201950 | JGI IMG/M metagenome (GOLD analysis project Ga0302323, IMG submission 201950) | Peat permafrost microbial communities from Stordalen Mire near Abisko, Sweden - Fen_T0_3 | ecosystem: Environmental > Terrestrial > Soil > Wetlands > Permafrost | place: Sweden: Abisko... | reverse complement strand
ACGACCGACGAGGTCGAGACCGGCGAGGAGTCCGGCGGTTCGCTGGCCTCCGACGAGGCTCTGCAGGCGCTCCGCGAGAAGCTCACGGGCGGCGCCAGCTGACCCGCCGCTGACACTCACAGCACCCCGACGGGCCCGGCCTCACGGCCGGGCCCTTCGTGGTCTCCGGCACGAACTCGGGTGCGCGCCGCGCGACGGCGCGCGACCATGGCTGCGTGATCCTGCTGCCGTTCGAGGTCGCCCGTGCCGAGCTCGTCGCCTCCTGGGCCGTCGGGAACGAGGTGGTGCGGGCGTGGTGTGCGGCCGAGGGCGACCGCGTCCCGGCGGAGGTTGTGGCCGGCTGGTCGCAGGCCGACGACGTCGAGGCCTACCTCCTGACCGATGACGCGGGCGACCCGCGCGCGTACGGCGAGCTGTGGCTCGACGACGCAGAAGGTGAGGTGGAGCTGGCCCGGCTCCTGGTCGCCCCCGAGCACCGGGGCAGGGGAGTGGGCACACGCCTGACCCGGGCCCTCACCGCCCGTGCCCGGCAGGCGCACCCGGAGCTACCGACGGTGATCCTGCGCGTGCGGCCGGAGAACGAGCAGGCGATCCGCTGCTACACCACGGCCGGCTTCGTCGCCCTACCCGAGGAGGAGCAGGCGTCGTGGAACGAGGGCCAGCGGTTCGCCTACCACTGGATGGTCCTGCCGGCCTGACTCCGAGATGTGGCGATGGCCCGGACCGAGGTCCGGGCCATCGCTGTGGTGGGTGCTGTGATCTGACCTTCCGTCAGGAGGCCGGCGCTCCGAAGACCGCCAGCTCCGTCAGGTCGGAGTACGTGCATCCCGAGTAGGCGCCGAGCGGACAGTTGTTCGCGAAGTCCGGCGTCTGGTTGCTCTCGATCGTGAACCGGACGTACTGCACCGCGTCACCCGTGCCCGCGGTCAGGTCGACCTCGTTCAGGTGACCACGGTCGGCCAGCACGAAGGTGCCCGAGGCAGCCTCCTGGAACGTCCCGCCGTCGGTCGACGTCTCGATCTTGTAGTCGCCCGTCGAGGCACTACCGCCGTCACCACAGGTGGCGGTCGGGTCGACCTGGAACGAGTCGATGTCGACTGCCTGCGGCAGCTTCACCGTGATCGACTTCGGCACGAACACGTTCGTCGGGCTCTCAACGCTACCGGTAATCGTGCCCCAGCCGAGGCTGAGCGAGGTGTCGAACGCATGGTCGGGACCACACCCGTACGGAGTGAAGTCCGGACCGTCGAAGTCGACGACCTGTCCACCACCGGAGGTGGCGGCCCAGTCACGGGTGATCGAGAAGTTGGTGAAGTCACCCGGAACACTGAAGTCCCCGATGGAGACCGCCTTGCCGGAGTGTGCGTCACCGAAGTAGCCCGGTCCCGTTGCCTGGACCTTGGCGTAGGTCCCGACCACCAGGTTGTCGATCTCGTAGACCCCGTTGGCACCCGTCGTGTCGGTGTACTGGTTGCCCTGACCGGTCACGGTCACCACCGCTCCCTGGACCGGCTGACCGGTCGTCGGGTCGGTGACGATGCCGGCCACGGTGCCGTCGTGCGGCCGCCCGGTCGGCGGCGGGGTGTGGAAGTCCTCACCCGGTGTGGTGTCGGCCGAGTCCAGCGAACCCGCGAAGAAGCCCATGCCACGGTGGGCGAAGATCTTCCAGAGGGTGGCCGTGTGGCTGCGGTTGTACGCCGCCAGGTCGGCCCGCAGGATCGCGTTCCGCATGTCCAGCATGTCGGGGTCGTTGGCGGACAGCGACATGCCGCGGGTGATCAGGGTGTCGGCCACGTTGTGACCGAGCGCCTTGCGGATGTCCCACAGGGTCTGGGCCCACACCTCGCCACTGCCGTGCACCTCGGGGCCGCCCACGATGGTCGGGAAGTCGCCGTAGGTGTAGCCACCCTTCGAGCCGTCGAAGGCCGAGGTACAGCCGGCCACCTTCGAGCCCACGGGGCAGTCGATCGCCATGGTGCGGAACGGCGCCTTGGCAGCCATCAGGTACTTGCCCTCGAAGACCTCGCCGGCCTTGTTGCTGTCGGGCACGAAGCCCTTGGTGACGAGGTAGTCCATGGCGTAGTAGTCGCTCCACGCCTCACCCATGGAACCCGCCTGGACGTCGTTCAGGGTCGAGTTGCCGTTGGCGTCGATGACCAGGCGGTTGGACAGGCCGTGGGTGTACTCGTGGTACTCCACGCTCGCGTCGAACGCCGAGCTCGTGGGCACGAACGGGTCACCCGTCTGGGGGTCGTCGCTGGCGCCGGGGAAGTGCCACAGGTACATCTGCATGGTCGGCGGGATGCCGTCCGGAGGCGTGCTCATGTTGGCGTTGTCGATGTGGTTGCCGTCGGGCAGACCGGCGTTGGTGTCGGCGCCGTCGAGCGCGTTGAGCAGGACCGGGTCACCGCCGTCGAAGGAGAAGTTCCCGGCAGCCTTGTTGAAGCCGATCGGGCCCTTGGCCAGGTAGTCGTGGAAGTTGCTGGCGAGGTAGAACGCCTGCGTGGTGTCGGCCTTGCGGTTCTTCTGCCACGAGAACGGCGTGTTGGGATCCCACGTGCACTGGAAGTGCTTCGAGCACAGGGTCGAGGAGTGGAACTGCGTGAGAGGGAACTGAGCAGCCTTCTTGGTGCCGGGCAGCGGGGTCTTCTCACCGGCGTTGATGCCGTTGTCGTCGTTCAGGTCGTCCCAGGCGATGACCGAGGAACCCTGGAGGAAGGGGGCGTTCTTCTTGATCCAGCCCTTCTTGACGAGGTTGACCACCCGCGGCTTGCCGCCCTTCGGGGCACCCGGGTAGTTGTCGTAGACGAACGCGTCGCCCGTGGCGTTCTCCGAGTTGGAGTGTCGGTAGAGCACACGGCCGGTCACGGCGTCGACGACGTGCTGGTAGGCGCCGGCGGAGCTCTGGACGTAGGTCGACCAGCCCGGGCGCAGACCCTGCGGGGTCAGGAACCACACACGCTGGGCGAAGTCGTGGTTGGACCACACGGTCGAGGCGGACGAGCCGGCCTTCGACGAGGTGACCGAGGCCTTCGCGACGGTGCCGTTCACGTCGTGCGCGGACGCGGTACGGGCAGCGGTGGCGCTCATCCGGATGCCCGACGGGGCGGCGGAGGCGAGCTTCGCGAGGCCGGAGACCGGGCTGCCCTGGACGGCCAGGACGCGGCCGTCGCGGGTGACCTTCACCTGCAGGCCGTTACCGAAGACGGTGGCGCCGTCGACGGACTGGGTCCAGGACAGGTTGTGGACGCCGATGGTGTCGACGTAGTCCTTGCGGAAGCGGAGGGTCGACAGGTCGGCTGCGGTGAGGCCGAGCGCGCCGAGGTGGCCGCGGACGTAGCTCAGGGCGGCGGCTCGGGCCGACGCGGACGAACGCCCGCTGAGGAACCCGTCGAGCCGACCGAAGTCGCGGGGGGTGTGGGTCAGCGGGTCGATGGACACGACCGCGCGGCCACCGAGGCTGCGGAAGTAGGCGTTGTCGGCCTTGGTACGGCCGTTCACCTCCGCACGGTTGGCCTTGACGAGCGCCGTCCCGCTGAGCTGACGGACGTCGAGGTCGGCGGGAGTGCGGACGGTGGACTCACCGCCGCGCGGTGCTCCGTGGGTGCGCGCGGTGCCGCCGCCGGTCGCCGCTTGGCTTGGTAGGCCGAGCATGGTGACCGCGAGGACGGTGCCGCCGATGGCGGCGACCGTCAGCGACCTGGTTCTGGTGGGATGCACGAAGGTTCCCTTCATGATGGGTGGGCTGAGCGCCGGTAGGCGCGTGGGGGCTGTGTGACCCACCGCACCCTAAGCACTGCCGATCCCGGTGGGAAGACCCCTGCGTAGGGTTCTTACCGTGCGTGTGGGTCTGACAGGTGGTGTCGCCTCAGGAAAGAGCGCCGTCTCGGCGATCCTGAGAGAACTCGGCGCCGTCGTCGTGGACGCGGACGCGCTCGCCCGCGAGGTCGTCGGTCCTGGCACACCGGGGCTCGCCGACGTGGTCGCGGCGTTCGGACCCGAGGTGCTCGGTTCCGACGGGGTGCTCGACCGAGCCCGCCTCGGCGCGCTCGTCTTCGCCGACGCCGAGCGGCGTACGGCGCTCGAGGCGATCGTGCACCCGCTCGTGCGAGCGCGGGCCGCGGAGCTCGAGGCGTCCGCCCCGCCCGGCGCCGTGGTTGTCCACGACATCCCGCTGCTGGTCGAGACGGGACAGGCTGCCGCCTTCGACGCCGTGCTGGTGGTCGACGTCCCGGTCGAGGTCCAAGTCACCCGCGCCGTGCGCGACCGCGGATGGTCGGAGGAGGAGGCACGCTCCCGGATCGCGGCCCAGGCGTCGCGGGACGAGCGGCTCGCGGCGGCGACGTACGTGATCGACAACGCCGGAACGACCGAAGACCTCCGCCAGCGTGTGGCGGAGGTCTTCGCGCAGCTCACCGGTGGTGACCCGGTCAGCTGAAGGCCGGCTCTCAGGCGGCCAGCCGGCTCTCAGGCGGCCAGGTCGGGGTCGCCGAGGCGGCGCAGCTTCTGCAGGGCCTCGCGCTCGAGCTGGCGTACGCGCTCAGCGGAGATGCCGTGGCGGGCGCCGATGTCGGCGAGCTTGTGCTGGCGGCCGTCGAGCAGGCCGTAGCGCGCCCGGATGATGTCGGCCGCCCGGTCGTCGAGCTGACCCACGAGGCTGTCGAGCCGCTCCCGGGCCTCGACGTCGAGGACGGTGTCGTCGGGGCCGGGCGCGGTCTCCTGGGCCATCAGGTCGCCGAGCGAGGTGTCGCCGTCCTCGTCCACCGGCGTGTCGAGGCTGACGTGGTCGCGACCCCAGGACATCAGGTCGAGGACACGCTCGACCGGCATGTCGAGCTCGTTCGCGATCTCCTGCGGGTCCGGGTCACGCCCGAGCTGGCGCTCCAGGGTGCGACGGGCGCCGCCGACCTGGTTGAGCTCCTCGACGACATGCACGGGCAGGCGGACGACGCGTGCCTGCTGCGCGATGCCGCGGGTGATCGCCTGACGCACCCACCACGTGGCGTACGTCGAGAACTTGTAGCCCTTGGTGTAGTCGAACTTCTCGACCGCCCGGATCAGGCCGGTGTTGCCCTCCTGGATGAGGTCGAGCATCGGCATCTGCGCCCGGCCGTACTTGCGTGCGATCGACACCACGAGGCGCAGGTTGGCGTTGATGAACTGCTGGGTGGCCCTCCGGCCCTCCTCGGCGAGCCAGGTGAGCTCCTCCTCGGTCGCCGACAACGGGGCGCCACCCTTCTTACGGCCCACGCGGCCCTCGGCGAGCAGTGCCTCGGCGTACAGCCCGGCCTCGATGGTCGTGGACAGCTCGACCTCGGCGGCGGCGTCGAGCAGCGGCGTACGGGCGATCTCGTCGAGGTACAGCCCGACGCTGTCGCGGCCCTCGATCTCGCGGGTCGCGCTGATGGTTCGTGCTGCCATGTCGCCCTCCTACCTCCGGCGGGCCTACTCATCAGTAGTACCCACATCGACTCCAACGCACCGGATGCCGGGAGGATTCCCGTGGCGGGGGCGTTTCGGACCCTTCACTCATGCCAGACGTGTGAGGGGCACGGGGAGTTGCCTGAGCGTCGAACTCTCAGGGAGTTCTCAGGGCTGATCCGTAGCCGACCCCCGCGGCGGATGGGTCGCCAGGCCCATCCGGTCGAGGACCCAGGCGTGGGTGAACGCACGGTCGTGCCAGGCCTGGTAGCGACCCGAGACACCGCCGTGGCCGGCCGACATCTCGGTCTTGAGCAGGAAGTCGCGTCGCCCGGTCGCCGAGGCGCGCAGGCGAGCGACCCACTTGGCGGCCTCGACGTAGAGCACCCGGGTGTCGTGGAGCGACGTGGTCGCCAGGATCGGCGGGTAGTCGACCGCCGCCACGTTCTCGTAGGGCGCGTAGCCGGCGAGGTAGTGGTACGCCTCGGGCTCGCTCGGGTCGCCCCACTCGTCGTACTCCGTGACGGTCAGCGGCAGGCTCGCGTCGAGCATCGAGGTGAGCGCGTCGACGAACGGGACGTCGGCGACCAGACCGCCGAACAGGTCGGGGTACTGGTTGGCGACCGCCCCGATCAGCAACCCGCCGGCCGAGCCGCCCTCGGCGACCAGCCGATCGTGCGTCGTCCACCCCTCGGCGACGAGGTGACGAGCACACGTCGCGAAGTCGGAGAAGGTGTGCTGCTTGTGGAGGAGCTTGCCGTCGTCGTACCACTGGCGGCCCATCTCGCCCCCGCCTCGCACGTGCGCGATCGCCATCCCCGCGCCGCGGTCGAGGAGGGAGAGTCGCGACACCGAGAAAGCGGGGTCGCTGGAGATCTCGTAGGCGCCGTAGCCGTAGAGGAGGAACGGGATCGGCCCGTCCGCGGCGGCGCCCGTGCGGCACACCAGTGAGATCGGCACCTGGACGCCGTCGTCGGCGGTGGCCCAGAGCCGGTGCTCCTCGTACGCCGTGGGGTCGTGGCCGCGCACCGGCTGCTGCTTGAGCAGGGTCAGCCGACGGGTGCGGACGTCGTAGTCGTAGACGGAGGAGGGCACGGTCATCGACGTGTAGCCGACGCGCAGGGTGGGGGCGTCGACCTCGGCGCCGCCCCAGCCGCTGACGGTGTAGAGCTCCTGGGGGAACTCCACCAGGTAGTCGTCAGCGACCCCGGCGTCGTCGAGCTCGAGGATCCGGAGCTGGGTCAGGCCGCCGCTGCGCTGCGGCACGACGAGGTGCCCGGTGTACGCCGAGACGTCCTCGAGCCGGACTCCCTCGGCGTACGGGACCAGTGGTCGCCACGCCGCGGGTGGCGTGGCGGCGACGGGTGCCGTGCCGATCTCGAAGTCGGTACCGGTGTGATTGTGGAGCACGAGGAAGACGTCCTCGCCGCCGATCACCGCGTGCTCGAGTCCGTACTCGAGCCCCTCCTCGCGAGGATGGAACACCACCCATCCGGGCTCCGGCTCGTGGGTGTCGAGGAAGTGGGTCTCCGAGGTGTTCTTCGAGCCCGACACCGCGACCAGGAACCGGTCGGTCCGGCTGCGCCCGACGCCCACCCAGAAGCGCTCGTCGGTCTCGTGGAGGATCAGCTCGTCGTCGGCCTGTGCCGTGCCGAGGCGGTGCCGCCAGACCTTGTCGCGGCGCCATGAGTCGTCGACCGTGCAGTAGTAGAGGTCGCGTCCGTCGGGGCTCCACACCCCGCCGCCGAGCACGCCCTCGATCCGGTCGGGGAGCAGCTCACCGCTCCCGAGGTCCTTGACCTCCAGGACGTAGCGCTCGTTCCCCACGGTGTCGGTGGAGTAGGCGAGCAGGGTGCCGTCGGGGCTGACCGAGACGCCGCCGACCGAGTAGTAGTCATGGTCCCGCGCCAGGGCGTCGTGGTCGAGCAGGACCTGCTCTCCCGGCAGCGCGGGCTCGTCGGGACTGCACTCCTCGGCCGGGACCGGCGGGCTCCAGTCGGCGTCGTCGGCGACCGCGACGCGGCACGCAGCGCCGTACTCACGGCCCTCGAAGGACCGGCCGTAGTACCACCAGCCGCGGTTGCGCGACGGCACGGACAGGTCGGTCTCCTTGGTGCGCGCCCGGATCTCCTCGAACAGCTGCGTACGCAGGTCAGCGAGGTGGGCCGTCCGGGCCGAGGTCCAGGCGTTCTCGGCCTCGAGGTACGCCGTCACCTCGGGGTCGTCCTTGGCGCGCAGCCAGTCGTAGTCGTCGGTCCGCGTCCGCCCGTGGAGCTCGGTGGTCACCGGCCTCCGGTCCGCGACGGGTGGTCCGTCCTGCGCGGGCCGGTCGGGAGCGGGGCGGTCGCCCGGAGAGCTCGTCATGCTCGCGACACTAAACGGTGCTGCCCGAGCCGCCCGGCGCGGCTAGCATCGCGACGTGCTCGAGCTCCACGACGTACCTCCCGACCAGGTCTCCGTGCGCCTGACCGCCGTGGTCGACCGGGTGGCCCGCGTCCGGGCGGCCGCGCGCTTCCTCCCTCTCGAGGTGGCGCGGGAGCAGGTCGAGGAGACGGTGGACCAGACGCGAGACCGATCCGAGCTGCTGGACGTGGTGGACGGCGACGACGTGGTCGGCGTTCTCTGGCTCGCGCGCGCGGGCGGCGGCGAGCTGATCGTCCACGACCTCCTCCTCGACGACCCGGCCAGGGTGGCCGAGCTGACGCCTCTCCTGGTCGACCGGGCGCGCACCGCCGGTTCACAGCTCCTCGGCGTCGGCGTACACCCGGGTGACCCGGGTCGCGCCGCGCTGGGCGCCGAGCCGGGCTTCGTGCCCCGCGCCACCAACATGGCGCTGTCCCTCGACGGTGAGATCGCCGACCCCGGTGGGCTCGCGCTACGACGGATGACCGACGTCGAGTTCGAGGCGTTCCTGACGGGCAACGCCGACGAGTACGCCGGCGAGCTCGTGGCGGCCGGCATGACGGAGGAGGCGGCCGCGCAACAGAGCCGGGACCAGATGGCACAGCTGCTGCCCGACGGCCTGACGTCGCCCGGCATGCACTTCTTCACGGCCTGGGTCGGCGAGGAGCCGGTCGGAAGCCTGTGGCTGTGCACCCTCGACCCGATGGCGTTCGTCTACGACATCGTGGTGCGCGAGGACCAGCGGCGGAAGGGCTACGGCGCCGCGATCATGAACGCCGGCGCGCTCTGGACCCGCGACCGGGGGCACCAGGTGCTGGGACTCAACGTGTTCGCCCACAACCCCGGCGCCCGCGCGCTCTATGACCGACTGGGCTACCAGGTCACGCAGGAATACCGCGCTCTCGACGTGCCGGATGCCGGCTGAGCGGCCCCGCTCGGTCGACCTCAACGCCGACCTCGGCGAGGAGGTCACCGATGACGCGGGTCTGCTCGAGGTGGTGACCTCGGCCAACGTCGCCTGCGGCTTCCATGCCGGGACCCAGGACACCATGCGCGAGGTGTGTGCCGGGGCCGCGCGGCGCGGCCTCGTGGTGGGCGCCCAGGTCTCCTACCGTGACCGGGAGGGGTTCGGGCGGGTCGCCCGAGACGTGCCGTTCGAGGTGCTCCGCGACGAGGTGGCCGAGCAGGTCGCGACGCTCGAGGCGATCGCGCGGGAACAGGGCACTTCTGTGCGCTACGTGAAGCCGCACGGCGCGCTCTACCACCGGGTGACCGACGACCAGGAGCAGGCGGCAGCCGTCCTGGCCGGCTCGGGGAACCTGCCGGTGCTCGGCTTCCCCGGCTCACGCCTCCTGGCCCTGGCCGCGGCCGCCGGCCGAGCGGCGTACGTCGAGGGCTTCCCCGACCGCGGCTACCGCGACGGCCGCCTGGTCGACCGCGGCGAGCCGGGCGCGCTGCTCTCGGACACCGAGGCCATCGCGCGACAAGCCGTCGACCTGGCCGCGGAGGTCGCGTCCGTGTGTGTGCACGGTGACTCGCCCGGAGCGGTCGACCACGCGCACGCCGTACGCCGGGCACTGGAGGCGGCCGGGTATCGGCTGGCCCCGTTCCTCGACCCGTCGTGAGCGGGGAATCCTCCACAGGGTGTCTGCCGATCTGTGGAGAAGCGCGGCGAAGCTGTGGACGAACCGGGCCGGTCTGTGGAGGACACGCCGACCGCGAAGAAATATCGAAGATCGTGGGCCGGAGCCTCTTGCGCAGCGTGCTCGGTCGGGCATAGAACTCTCCTACCAACCCGCCGCTTGCGGAGGGTCGGGGTGGAGAAGCAGGAAGATCCGCACCGCGAGCTTGCTCGCGGCGCCGGCCGGTGGCGGTAGGCGGGATCGGAGGGCTTGTCCGCGATCGGGCGCCACCGCGCGATCACCCGAAGGGCTCTTGGTGCTCATACCATCGAGAGCCCTTCACCTATTTCACGGCCCCTTGTTGACCGAGCCTGCGAGGTCAACGATCAGGCGGGAGGCTGAGGAGCGCTCGGCTCGGACCCGAGCGCAGCGTCTCGAAGCCCGGTGGGTGTACTGGACTCATGAGGATCCTCCCTGTCGGTCGCGACGCCGTGCTCGTCGAGGTCGCCTCACCGCAGGATGCCGTCGCCCTCGCTGCCTGGGCGCGTGCCCGCAGCCTGGCCGGTGAGGTCGTCCCGGGCGCGGAGACGGTCCTGTTCGACGGGATGGTCGACGCCGACGCACTGTCGGCGGCGCTGGACATCTGGACGCCGGGTGAGGCACCCCTGGGCCGGCTGGTCGAGATCCCGGTGGCCTACGACGGCCCCGACCTCGAGACCGTCGCCGCCTGCTGGGGCTGCGGCGTGGACGAGGTGGCCGCCCGCCATCAAGGCACCGAGCTCGTCTCGGCGTTCTGTGGCTTCGCCCCCGGCTTCGCGTACCTGTCGGGCCTCGAGGTCTCGGTCCCTCGGCTCGCGACGCCCCGGACCCGGGTCCCGGCGGGGTCCGTCGCCCTGGCCGGCACCTGGTGCGGCGTCTACCCGGTGGCCTCGCCCGGCGGCTGGCAGATCATCGGCACCACCGACGCGCTGCTGTGGGACCCCCGGCGGGCGGAGCCGGCGCTGCTCGCCCCGGGCACCCGGGTGAGGTTCGTGGCCCGATGAGCCTCCAGGTGCGCGCGACCGGACCGTCCGTCCTGGTCGAGGACCTCGGTCGCCCCGGCTGGGCGCATCTCGGCGTCTCCCGCTCGGGTGCTCTCGACCTGCCGGCGGCCGGTCTCGCCAACCGGGTGGTCGGCAATGCGCCGGAGGCGGCGTGTCTGGAGGTCCTGCTCGGCGGTCTCGAGCTGTCGGCGGAGCACGGGGTCTGGGTCGCCGTCACCGGGGCCCTGTGCGAGGTCGTCGTCGACGGACGGCCACGTGACTTCGGCGCGGCGGTCCGGGTCCCCGCCGGCGGGACCCTGCGGCTCGGCCGTCCCGCCTCCGGTCTGCGTACCTACGTCGCGGTGGCCGGCGGGATCGCCGTGGAGCCGGTGCTCGGCTCCCGCTCGACCGACACCTTCGGACGGGTGGGGCCGCCGCCGGTGCGGATCGGGGACGTCCTGCCGGTGGGGGAACCGGCGCGGGCACCCGTCCCCGTGGACACGCCCCGGCCGCCGTCGCCGGGCCCGCTGCGTCTGCTCCCAGGGCCGAGGGCGGACCGCGTGGCCGGTGACCCGGTCGACCTGCTCTGCCGTACGTCGTACACCGTCTCGCCGGACTCCGACCGGATCGGGCTGCGCCTCCTGGGTGAGCCACTGCCGCTCGCCACGAAGGGTGAGCTGCCGAGTGAGGGGATGGTGCTCGGCGCCGTGCAGGTCCCACCGGACGGCCGACCCGTGGTGTTCCTCGCCGACCATCCGACCACCGGCGGCTATCCCGTGGTGGCCGTGGTGGACGAGCGGGACCTGTGGCAGTGCGCGCAGCTGCGGCCGGGTGAGGCCGTGGGCTTCACGCGGGCTGCCAGGGGCTGAGTGCAGGGTCGTCGGCCGGTAGCGAGCGGACCGGACCCGGCGCCGTGTCCGCCGTCTCGAAGCGGACGGTGACGATGCCCCGGCCTGCGCCCCAGACCCAGCCGCGCCCGTGGTCGTCGTGTACGACGTCCATCCCCGGCCACCACGTGCGGGTCTGGGGGACCTCGGGAAGCTCCTCGACGGGCTCGTCGTCCGTCGGCTCCTCGTCGTCGCCGAACAGGTCCTCCTGGATCCAGTCCGCCAGTCCCGACACGCCCACCCCGAGCAGGCGGACGCCGCCGGTGGTGTCGAGCTCGCCCAGCAGGCCGCGCGCGAGCTTGGCGATGGTCGGCGCGGCGTCGGTGGGTGCGGGGAGCGTGGTCGAGCGCGACAGCGTGGTGAAGTCGTGGAGCCGCACCTTGAGGGTGACCGTGCGGCCGGACAGCCCATGTGTCCGCAGCCGCGCGGCGACGTTGGTGGCCTGGCGGGTCACGAGGCCCGCCATCAGGCGAGGGTCGGTGAGGTCGGTGTCGTAGGTGCCCTCGACGCTCACCGACTTGGTCTCCCGCTCCGGGACGACGGCCCGGTCGTCCTCCGCGCGCGACAGCAGATGCAGCCCGTGGCCGTGGGCCTTCCCGAGGAGCCGGACCAGCTCGTCCTCGCTGACCCGCTCCAGGTCGGCGACGGTCGTGATCCCGGCGCGGCGGAGGCGCTCGGCGGTCGCCGGCCCGACGCCGGGGATCACGGTCACGTGCATGGGTCGGAGCAGGTCGAGCTCCGTGCCGGCGGGCACCACGACCAGCCCGTCGGGCTTGTCGAGGTCGGAGGCCACCTTCGCCACGAACTTGGACGTCGCCACCCCGACCGACGCGGTCAGCCCCCCGGTCACCTCGGTGACGCGCGCCCGCACCTGCTCGGCGAGGGCCCGGACCGACTGCTCGTCGTACGCCGTGAGCTCGGAGACGGCGAGGTCGACGAACGCCTCGTCGAGCGACAGTGGCTCGACGAGCGGGGAGACGGCGCGCAGGACCGCCATCACCGCCTGGCTGGCGTCGCGGTAGGCCTGGAAGCGGGGGTTGAGGAACGCCGCGTGGGGGCAGCGGGCGCGCGCCTCGCGGGTCGACATCGCCGAGCGCACGCCGTAGCGACGGGCTTCGTACGACGCCGTGGCCACGACGCCGCGGCCGCCCACACCGCCGACGACGACCGGCTTGCCGCGGAGCGAGGGCTTGTCACGCTGCTCCACCGAGGCGAAGAAGGCGTCGAGGTCCAGGTGCATCACCGACGCGTCCGGACGCATGGCCGCAACCTATCGTCGCCGACCGACAGCCGGGTCCGGCGCGCCCCAGCGGCCCGTTCGTGGTCCACATCGTGCCGCCGGAACCGATCCGCCCACAGGGTCTCGGACGACCGCCACCCGGGGTCGGCGGCGCGGGGAACCGTCGGAGCCATGACCACCACCCTCACCGCCCGCGGGCCGGCCGACCTCCTGGCCGCCGTCCCGGTCGTGCTCGGCTTCCACCCGCGCGACTCGCTCGTCATGCTCACCTTCGACGCCGTGCACAGCTTCCATGCCCGGGTCGACCTGCCCCCTCCGGACGAGGTGGCCGACTCCCTCCCCGAGCTGGTCGACGCGCTCCTGGCTCCTGCCCTGAGGCAGCGGGTCCGGCGGGTCGCCTTCGTCAGCTACAGCGCCGACGCGCTCGTGTCGGCCCGGGTCGCGGCGGCGCTGTGTCACGCGTTCGTCGGGGCCGGCATCGGCGTGCTCACCGTGCTGCGCGCGCACGAAGGCTCCTGGTGCCTGGTCCCGCCTCACCCGGGGCTGGACGAGACCACCCCGGCGCCCTACGACGACACCAGCCACCCGTTCGCGGCGCAGGCCGTGTTCGAGGGCCTGGTGACCCACGCCAGCCGCGACGCTCTGCGCGACACCCTGGCCACCCGACCGGAGGCCGTGGCGCGTGTGCGGGAGCTCCTGGCGGGCCGTGCGGAGTCCGGTCCCGAGGACGTCGGGTGGGTGCGCGACCTCGTCACCCGCTGCGCCACCACCGGCGGGTCTCCCGGCGACCCGGAGGCCGCACGCGTCCTCCGGGCCGTGGTCCGAGCCGACGTCCGTGACGCCGCGCTCTACGCGGTCACGCGCGAGACCGCGGCCGACCACCTGCAGGTCTGGGCCGACCTGCTGCGGCGCGCGCCGGAGGCGCAGGTGCCCGACACCGCGGCCGTCACCGCCTTCTGTGCGTGGCAGGCGGGCCACGGCGCGATCGCGTGGTGTGCGATCGACCGTTGCCTCGACGTCGACCCCCACCACCGCCTCGGTCTCTGCCTGGCCGAGTGCCTGGCCCGGGCGGTGCCACCGTCGGCCTGGGAGGAGGTGGGTGACGGACGCCGGCCGCGCAGCAGCTCGGCGTGAGCAGAGCGGTGGACGACAGGTGAGACCACCCCGTCGGACCTAGGCCGACACCTTCCGCGGACCCTAGGGTGAGGCCATGGGAGAGGACGTCGACGCACAGGAGTTCTCTCGGGCCGACCGCACGCGCTACCGCGAGAAGGTCCACCGGTGTCTCGACGTGTTCGAGCGGATGCTCAGCGAGGAGCTCTTCCACACCGACGACCCGATGACCGGGCTCGAGGTGGAGCTCAACCTGGTGGACGACGCGGGTGATCCTGCGCTGAAGAACGCCGAGGTCCTCGAGGCGATCGCCGATCCGGCGTTCCAGACCGAGCTCGGTCAGTTCAACATCGAGATCAACGTGCCACCCGCCCGGCTGCGTGAGGGCGGCCTGGGCACCTTCGAGGACAGCCTGCGTCGCTCCCTGAACGACGCCGAGTCCAAGGCGACGGAGGTCGGTGCTCACCAGGTGATGATCGGGGTGCTGCCCACCCTGGCGCCGGCCCACTTCGCGCCGCAGATGATGAGCGCCAACCCGCGCTACCGGCTGCTGAGCGAGCAGATCCTGCATGCCCGCGGCGAGGACATCAGGATCGACATCACCGGGCCCGAGCGCCTGATCACCACCGCAGACTCGATCCTTCCCGAAGCCGCCTGCACCAGCACGCAGTTCCACGTGCAGACCTCACCGGAGCAGTTCGCGGCCTACTGGAACGCGTCCCAGGCGATCGCGTCCGTACAGGTCGCGGTCGGTGCGAACTCGCCGTACTGCCTGGGCAAGGAGCTGTGGCACGAGACACGGATCCCGCTCTTCGAGCAGGCCGCGGACACCCGGAGCGAGGAGCTGAAGTCGCAGGGCGTGCGCCCGCGGGTGTGGTTCGGGGAGCGCTGGATCAACTCCGTCTTCGATCTCTTCGAGGAGAACGTCCGCTACTTCCCGGCCCTGTTGCCGATCACCAGCGACGAGGACCCGGTGGCGGTGCTCGAGCAGGGCGGCACCCCCCAGCTCAGCGAGCTCCGGCTGCACAACGGCACGATCTACCGCTGGAACCGGCCGGTCTACGACATCAACGACGGGACGCCTCACCTGCGTGTCGAGAACCGCGTGCTGCCGGCCGGGCCGACGGTCGCGGACCTGATCGCCAACGCGGCGTTCTACTTCGGGCTGGTCCGCCACCTCGCGGAGAGCGACCGGCCGCTGTGGTCGCAGATGTCGTTCCAGGCCGCGGAGGAGAACTTCGAGACCGCGGCCGAGGACGGCATCGAGGCGAGCCTCTACTGGCCGGGCATCGGCGAGGTGAAGGCGACCGAGCTGGTCCTGCGCCGGCTCCTGCCGATGGCTCATGCCGGCCTGGCAGCGTGGGGGGTCCCCACGGCCGAGAGCGACCGGTTGCTCGGGATCATCGAGCAGCGCTGCCTCACCGGAGTCAACGGGGCGAGCTGGTTCGTGGACCGGATGCACCGCCGTACGGGCGAGGACCGGTACGACGCCCTACGGACGACCCTGCGCGAGTACCGCGAGCGGATGCACAGCAACGAGCCGGTCCACAGCTGGACCTAGGGCCCGTCTCCCTACTCCGTGGCCCGCCACGCGACGGCCGAGAGGGGAGACACGCCCTGGTCGACGCGAGCGGAACGAGCGTCGCTCTGGTCGACCAGCACGCGAGGCCGCGCAGCCGGCACGCGTGACCGTCCTCAGCGCTTGCGGATCCGGCGCCACTGCCGGCTCACACCCGAACGCGGGTCGCGCCACCCGTGTCGGGTCACCACCACGAAGGCCGGGTCGGTCCCGCGTTCGTGCGCGGCAGCGACCGCGGGTCCCAGCCAGGCCGCGTCGACGTCCTGGAGCGTCAAGGTCCCGACGCGGGTGACCCAGACCCAGGGTGGGTCGTCGAGCGACCTGAGCGCAGCACCCACGACCTCGGTCCGCAGCCCGTGGTCCCAGCCGGGGTCGTCGGTGACGGTCACCGTCGGGCCCCCGGGGGTCCCGACGTGCAGCACCGGCGGGAAGTGGTGACGGTGCTCGGTGGTGGCCAGCGCGAGCACCGCCTCGCGCAGCAGCCGCTGGTCGCGGGCGGGGAGCGGGTCGAGCAGCACCGGCACGAGGCCAGCCTGCCGTAGGGCACCGGCGCCGGCTCGCCGTCATCCACAAGCAGCGACCCGGGCCGTAGGAGCCGGAGTGGGATAAGTTGCGCGCATACGACGGAAGGCCGCGACCGGCGCCGGAGTCGGTGGAGCAGAGGGAGGGCCTGTGGGAGCGGTGGTCGTGGGATACGTGGCGAAGCCCGAGGGCGAAGCCGCGGTCGAGCAGGGCATCGCCGAGGCGAGGCTGCGCAACGCCTCGCTGATCGTGGTCAACTCCCACCGCGGCGGCCGGGAGTTCGACGACGACGCGTCGGTCCAGTCCGATCGCGACCTGAGCGCCCTCGAGGCGAAGCTGAAGGAGTCCGGGCTCGAGTACGAGGTCCGCCAGCTGGTCCGCGGCTTCGAGCCTGCGGAAGACCTGATCGGGATCGCGGAGTCCAGTGGCGCGGAGCTGATCGTGATCGGCCTGCGCCGGCGTACGCCGGTGGGCAAGCTGATCCTCGGCAGCAACGCCCAGCGCATCCTGCTCGACGCCCACTGCCCGGTCCTGGCGGTCAAGGTCGGCTGAGATGGCTATCCAGATCACCGGTGACGCCCACGCCGACGCGGTGCTCACCGACAGCCCGTTCGCGCTGCTCGTCGGGATGATGCTCGACCAGCAGTACCCCATGGAGCACGCCTTCCGTGGGCCGGCGAAGGTGCTCGACAGGTTCGGCAGCCTCGAGCCGGCGGCGATCGCCGCGGCGGACCCGGAGGCGTTCAAGGCCCTGTGCTCGACGCCGCCGGCGATCCACCGGTTCCCGGGGTCGATGGCCGAGCGGCTGCAGACACTGGCGGCGATCGTCGAGGAACGGTACGCCGGTCACGCCGAGCGGATCTGGACCGAGGCGTCGTCGGGGGCCGACCTGCTGCAGCGGCTGATGGAGCTCCCCGGGTTCGGCCGGCAGAAGGCCCAGATCTTCACCGCCCTGGTCGCCAAGCAGGTCGGTGTACGCCCCGACGGGTGGCAGCGGGCGGCCGGGGACTACGCGCTGGAGGGCTACCGCTCGGTGGCGGACGTGGTGGACCCGGCGTCGCTGCAGAAGGTGCGCGACTTCAAGCAGGAGAAGAAGCGGGCGGCGAAGGCGGCCCAGGCCTCCGCATGAGCGGGTCGTCGGCTCGGAGGGTGACCACCGCTTCGTGGAAGCGACCAGGTCCGTGGCAGAATGACGACTGCGGCTCTTGACCATACCGGGCCTTGCCGCGCCCATGTGTCCTTGACGAGAGGTGTTCGTGTCCTCGACCGCGCGTAAGAAGACGACGACGAGCCAGGCGAAGACGACGGCGAAAGCGCCAGCGAAGAAGACGGCCACGAAGACCAGTCCGGCCAAGAAGGCACCGGCTGCGAAGAAGGCAGCGGCCCCGGCCGCCAAGGCCGTCGCTGCCAAGGCGGCGGCGAAGGCGCCCGCGAAGAAGGCTGCCACAGCGGCCGCGGCCGTCACGCTGGACAACGTGGAGGTCGTCGGTCCCGACGGCAAGAAGATGCTGCCCGACATCCCCGACGAGAAGTTCGAGGCGGACGTCAAGACCGACCCCACCATCGTGGAGGACGAGAAGGAGGCGACCTTCGTCGTCTCCGACGCCGACGACGCCGGTGAGCCCGAGCAGCAGGTGATGGTCGCCGGTGCGACGGCCGACCCGGTCAAGGACTACCTCAAGCAGATCGGCAAGGTCCCGCTCCTCAACGCCGAGATGGAGGTCGAGCTCGCCAAGCGGATCGAGGCCGGACTCTTCAGCGAGGAGAAGCTGGCCAAGGGCGGCAAGATCTCCGCGAAGCTCGAGGAAGAGCTCGAGTGGATCGCCGAGGACGGCCGCCGCGCCAAGAACCACCTGCTCGAGGCGAACCTCCGCCTCGTGGTCAGCCTGGCCAAGCGCTACACCGGCCGCGGCATGCTCTTCCTCGACCTGATCCAGGAGGGCAACCTCGGTCTGATCCGCGCGGTGGAGAAGTTCGACTACACCAAGGGCTACAAGTTCTCGACGTACGCCACGTGGTGGATCCGCCAGGCGATCACCCGCGCCATGGCCGACCAGGCCCGCACCATCCGGATCCCGGTGCACATGGTCGAGGTCATCAACAAGCTCGCCCGCGTCCAGCGGCAGATGCTCCAGGACCTCGGCCGCGAGCCGACGCCCGAAGAGCTCGCCAAGGAGCTCGACATGACGCCCGAGAAGGTCGTCGAGGTCCAGAAGTACGGTCGCGAGCCCATCTCGCTGCACACGCCGCTTGGTGAGGACGGCGACAGCGAGTTCGGCGACCTGATCGAGGACTCCGAGGCGATCGTCCCGGCCGACGCGGTGAGCTTCACGCTGCTCCAGGAGCAGCTGCACGCCGTGCTCGACACGCTCTCCGAGCGCGAGGCCGGCGTCGTCAGCATGCGGTTCGGCCTCACCGACGGCCAGCCGAAGACCCTCGACGAGATCGGCAAGGTCTACGGCGTGACCCGCGAGCGGATCCGCCAGATCGAGTCGAAGACGATGTCGAAGCTGCGGCACCCGAGCCGCTCGCAGGTCCTGCGCGACTACCTCGACTGAGGTCCTCGGGCGCGACGGTGCATCCGTGCAGGTCAGACGCGATTTCAGCCGCTCAGGCGGCGACACGCTACGGGCCACAGCGCTTCTAGTCCAGATATTCGGCTAGGCTGGGTGTCGTGGACGAGCCGGTGGTTTGCTGCTTCTGTGGGGAAGGGCTCGCTCAGGCGGCTGCGACCCTGGTCTAGCAACTCCGCGGGCAGCCACTCCTCGACCACGATCCACTCCCCGGCCTCGAGCGCTGGCCTGACAACGTGGCCCTGCCAACCCGAAGCGGTACGCCGCCACTCGAGCAGAAGGCCCGGCAGCCGGCCCTGACGGTCTGTGACCCAGCAGTGTTTGACCCGTGGCTCCCGCGACGGCGGGGTGCCGTGGATGCGCTTGTGAAGGGAGGCGCGGTCGCCCTTGCGTCCCATCCCGCCGGCCATCCCGCAGGGTATCGAACGTGTGTTCGACCGTGACGATTTGGGGACAGCAAGCGCTGAATGGAGTGAGGCCGACACGGGGCGGCTTCCCCTCGGGATTGGCGAAGCCCGCCGGCCCGGCCATGGGGACCGCCGGCGGGCTTCGCTCTCGAAACGACGCACCGAGCGTGAGTGCGCCCCGTCGGCTGTGTGCATGACGAAGCCCGCCGGAGACAAGGCGGCATCCCCGACGGGCTTCGCGGCCCCCCACATGGCAAGCGCGGGAACGGAATTGGGCCGCTAATTCGACGCTAGAGCCTGCTACCTGCCAATGGCGTGACTAAGACCTAGCGTGACGAAGCGTGCTAGGGCTCGGACGTGGTCGCTCGCTTATCGCCTGGTCGGGCGAGTGTTATGAGCACAGCTTGAATATGAAGAACGCCGTCCCTGTATCAACGGCGAGGATCGCCTTTCCATAAGAAGCAGCGCCTACCACTAGGTCGGCGCCAGAGAACATGGTGGTGCCAGAATCCCATAGCATGGGCCCGCCGGCGTATTGCCAGAACTTCACATCCCCGTTCGGAGCGACCTTCACAAAAGCGTCAGGCCCGCTCAGATGTGTGTTGGCCTGCCATGACCAGCAAATGTTTCCGTTGTGGTACAGGTTGAGGTTGTAGTTCTTGCCGACACAGAACTTTGCCGAGCCGTTCGAGCCGGAGTCCGTGATACAACTCCCCGCTATCAGCTTGTTGCCGTTGGGTAGGCGATTGGATGCCGCCTGCGCTGGGCTCGTGGAGATGGCGAGCCCAGACATGACGAGCACCGCGCATACCAAAAGTCTTGCCATCGAAATACGCCGAGAGATCCATAAGGGAGTTCTTGCCACGGCCGTCTTCCTCCTAGGTGGACGTCGTTACTGCGAGTCTCGGCTCGCCTCCCGGGCGCGTCAAGAGCCCGCATCGCCCCTTCCGGGGCTACGAAAGGCGCACTCTCAGCGGGTCGTGGGGCCGCATGACGAAGCCCGCCGGAGTCGTGGGTCTCCTGCGGGGTCATCCCTGATCTAGCAGCTCGGCCGGCAGCCACTCCTCGACGACGATCCACATGCCTGTCTCGAACACCGGCCGGACGACGCGGGCCTGCCAGCCCGAAGCGGTGCGCCGCCACTCGAGCAGTAGGCCCGGGAGTCGGCCGTCACGGTCTGTCACCCAACAGTGCTTGACCGCCGGCCGGGCCGAGACGGCGGGCGGTGGGTCGGGCTCCCGCGACGGAGGCGTGCCGTGGATGCGCTCGTGAAGCGAGACGCGGTCACCCTTGCGTCCCATCCCACCGGCCATGCCGCAGGATATCGAACAGGTGTTCGATGCGCCGGTCGACCGGACCGCTGTCCGGTCGTGCGCACAAGGCGATGCGCGGAAGATCCAGGGTCAGAAACCGCTCGTCTGGTCCCGGTTGTTCTGAGCCAGGCGCTCGATGACGTGCTCGTCAACGCTGGAGTTGCCGACCTGGCCATCACGGCTGCGGGTCAGCGTGCGTTTGCTCTTGTGCCCGGCAAGCCACCAGTCGAATGCGAGGTAGCCGCAGACGAGGAGGGCGATGCCGACGATTACGAGGAGAGTGGTCACGGGCCTGTCCTTCGAGGAACGAGCGCGTCACCGTGGCGCCCCAACTTGAGCATACGACCCAACAGCCGATCGGTACCCCGCGTCAGCGCCTCGTCATCTCGCGTGGTCTTCGCGAACGTCCTCACATGATGAGAGGTCGTCCATCGAGGGCGTTGCGGCGTCCGCGCACTTGACACATATCCATATGGAGATATGTTCGAGGCATGGCCCGAGCCTCGACGACGTCGGATGTGTTCAACGCAGTCGGTGACGCCCAACGCCGCGCCATCCTCGACGTGCTGCTCACCGGCGAGAAGGCGGTGGGGGCGATCGTCGGCCAGGTCTCGATGTCTCAGCCCCAGGTCTCGAGGCACCTGCGCGTGCTTGGTGAGGTGGGACTAGTCAAGTGCCGGGCGGAGGGCCGTCACCGGCTCTATCGCCTGGACCCGGGGCAGCTCCAACCCCTGCGTGACTGGGTGACCAAGTACGAGCGGGCGATCAACGAACGACTGGATCGGATCGAGGACTACCTCACCGAGTTGCAACGACAAGGAGACGACAGTGACACCTGATCGGCATGGTTCTGCAGTCATCACATTCCCGAACGAGCTCGAAGTGGTCATCACGCGAGAGTTCGACGCCCCGCTCGCTCTCGTCTTCGATGTGTTGACGAAGCCCGAGCACGTGACCAAGTGGGGTGCGACGCTCCCGGACCGGATGACGGAGTGCTCGATCGACCTGCGTGTCGGAGGCGAGTACCACTCCTCTTTCGCGACCGAGGAAGGAACCGTGTGCTCGTTTCGTGGGACCTACCTGGAGGTGGAGCCGCCAATCCGGACCGTGGAGACGTGGGTGTTCGAGGCCAACCCGCCCATGGAGGCGATCGAGACCATGGAGCTGCAGGAGAGTGACGGAGTGACGACGCTGTCGTGGAGGCTGAGGTTCCGCGACAAGGCCAGCCGTGACCGCATGACCAGTTTCGACGGCCAGCAAGACAGCCTCGATGAGATGGAAGACATCCTCAGGTCACTTCTCAACCCGAGCCGCGCCTGATCCGAGCGCACGCTCATGCCTGCGAGTGCGTTCGAGCCCAGACATGACGACGCCCGCCGGTCTCGGGGGCCAGCGGGCGTCGGGTCAAGCGTAGAGCGGCTACACCGCGGGGGCGTCGGCCTGCGGGATGAGCCCGAGCTCGCCGCTCTGGAGCATCCCAGAGAGCTCGTCGGAGGCCTCGCGCAGCATTCTCGCGACGTCGCGCAGGTGCTCCACGGTCTCGCGGGTCACGGGGTAGCGCTTCGGTCTCCGTCGCTGTGGAAGAAGCACACCTCGAGTGGCTGGCCGGGGCTGACGGCAGAGGGAGACGGAGCCGCCACTGGCGAGCTGGGCCAGGGCCCGCGTGTGCTCGCCGGGGTCGACGTAGATCTCGCCGGCGTGGTCGAAGTTGCACCAGGACGGACAGCCGTAGAGCGCGCGGTCCTCGGTGGGGGTCATGGTGGGGGTCATGGGTCGCCTCTCAATCCAAGGTATTTCGGCCCACACCGCTCCTGACCTGCACGTTTGGAACGCTCAGGGGCACAGCGTTCACGCGTCCCTTGTGCGCGACTACCTCGACTGAGGTTTCGGGCGCTCCGGCGCCACCGCCCGCACCTATGGACATGAGTGCGAGCCGGACAGCGGCGTGTGAGTGCATCGGGGCCGCTGTCATCGACGGTTGCTCGTCCTGGCCGGACAGGGGACAGGAACCCTGGTTCCATCGGCTCGGGTGCGGCCACGCCAGCGTACGTTCGAACTTGTTGAGTTGCGTTTCACTTCTCCTTTGGCAGGACGCGCGTCCGCGGGAAGTACCGGAGGGTCTGTCCTGTCGCCTCCACCTGACGCCCATGTCCGATGCCGCGACAGGGACCTCCGAGCCCCATGGCCAGGCACTGTTTGGGCACGTCGATGCAGTCGTCGGACGTAGGGTTGGGGAAGTGTCGGGGGAGCGAGAGTCAGGCCCGACCCCCAAGCTCTCATCTCGGTGCGGATGTCTCCGACCTCCTGGATTCTGGCCGGCCAAAGGTC
>Ga0302323_100001038_pt1 | contig 22452 bp, 18 predicted proteins | sample Fen_T0_3_FD_201950 | JGI IMG/M metagenome (GOLD analysis project Ga0302323, IMG submission 201950) | Peat permafrost microbial communities from Stordalen Mire near Abisko, Sweden - Fen_T0_3 | ecosystem: Environmental > Terrestrial > Soil > Wetlands > Permafrost | place: Sweden: Abisko... | reverse complement strand
GCGCCCACCGCGGCCGCGCGCGGAGCTGGACTTGCACGACGCTGCGTCCGAGAACTCAAGCCCGTCGCGCGCCCCTCTAGACCTGGCGGCTGCGCGCGCTCAGCGTCAGGCCTGGCGCGCCGCAGGGCTCCGCGTCGTACTTACGAACGGCTGCTTCGACCTCCTTCACGCGGGGCACGTGAGCCTGCTCGAGGCCGCACGCACACTGGGCGACCGACTGATCGTGGCCATCAACACCGATCGGTCGGTGCGCAATCTCAAGGGTCCTGAGCGGCCCGTTCTGCCTGAGACCGAGCGCGCCGAGACCCTGATGGCCATGGAGTGTGTCGACGGCGTGGTCAGCTTCGACGAGCCCACGCCGGCAGAAGCGATCCGCGCCCTGGAGCCGGACATCTTGGTCAAGGGCGCCGACTGGGGCGAGGATGCGATCGTTGGCCGCGAGACCGTCGAGGCGCACGGTGGCCGTGTCGTGCGCGTGCCGCTGGTGCCAGGCCAGTCGACGACGACGCTCATCGACCGCATTCGCCGGAAGTGACTGCACGCTGGATCGACCGGCTGGCCTCGAACGAGGCGCTGCAGGCCCTTCGCGGCCGGCTAGCGTCTGGTGAGACCGTCATCCTTCACAGCTTGGTCGGTCCGGCGCGGCTTCTGCTCCCGCTGCTGCTGCTCGAAAAACCGCTGTTGGTAGTCGTGGCCCGCGAGCGCGACGTGGAGCCAGTGGCGCAGGACCTGCGTACGCTCGCCGCAGAGGCTGGTGGTCCAGGCGATGTGCTAGCCTTTCCAGCCCCGGGGCCGCTGCCCTTTCGCGGTCTGTCTCGCCATGCGGACGCGTCCTGGCGCCGCGCGGCAGTCCTCTTTGCTGCGGCGCGCGGAACGCTGCGCGCCTGTGTGGCGTCGCCTGCGGGTCTCCTGAGGCCAGTTCTGCGTCCGGACCTCCTCGCGACACGCGTCGTGCGGCTCGCGCACGGGGAGGAGATGACGCCGGAGATCCTACTCGAAGCGCTCAACGACGCGGGCTACGTGCGTGAGGACCCGGTCAGCGCACCCGGACAGGTCTGTCAGCGTGGCGGCATCGTGGATGTCTTCGCGCCAGATGCAGCCTGGCCGGTGCGCGCGGAGTTCTTCGGCGACACCGTCGACAGTCTGCGCTCGTTCGATCCCGAGACGCAGCGCAGCGCCGCAGCGCTGGATTTTGTCGAGCTGCCGCCGCTCGCAGACCTCTTCGTCACGTCGTCGTTGCGGCACACGCTGCGGGCAGCGTTGGAGGCACGCCTCGGCCACACGCGCGACGCCCGTTGGCTGATAGACCGCCTCGCCCGCGGTCCGATGCCCGATGACGCTGCCGAGTACCTGCCACTCGTGCCAGAGGCCACGGTACCGGCGTGGGAACACCTGCCTGACAGCGCTTGCGTGCCCGTCGAGCCTGAAAACGTGTTGGCCGAAGCCAGCGGACTTCATGAGCGCGCTGACCGCGAGCGACCAGCGGGCCGCAGTGGCGCTCTGCTTGAGCCGGCGGAGTACCTGCTCGGCGTTGACGCGCTCGCGCAGCGAATGGCCCAGCCGCCCACGCTCTGCGTGAGCGAATTCGGTGTCGGGGCCCCGCCACCTGGTTTGACCTGTCGGCCGGTGGCGCGCTTCGCCGGCGATCTGCGTCGCCTGGTCGAAGACCTGTTGCCACGCCGCGATCATACGGTTGTCTTCCTTGGCAGCCCGGGCCGCGCCGAGCGACTGCACGAGTACCTCGAAGAGCAGGGCTGCGCCGTGGCCGAGACGGCGGCCGTCGACGTGCGTGTCGGCGCGCTCAGCCAGGGCTTCGAGCTGCCGGAGCTCGACCTGCGTGTCCTGGCCGACGGCGACGTCTTCCCAGAGGAGGTCCATCTTCACGCCCGCGGTCGTGGTGGCGCCCTGCGCCGCGCGCTGCTCGACTTTCGCGACCTCCGCATCGGAGATCGCGTCGTCCACCAGGATCACGGCGTCGCGCGCTTCGAGGGGCTGGAGACGATCGAGGTGGGGGGCGTGCGCGGCGAGTTCATGGTGCTCTCATACGAGGGCGGTGATCGACTGAAGGTGCCGATCGACGCGTTTGACCGCGTCCAGAAGTACAAAGGCGCGGACAACGCACGCCCGTCCCTCGATCGCCTCGGCAGCGGCCGTTGGGACCGCGTCAAGAAGCGAGTACGCCGCGCGATGCGCGAGATGGCGGCCGAGCTGCTGCGTCTCTACGCAGAGCGCAAGGCCAGACCAGGCCACGCCTTCACCGCCGAGAGTCCGTGGCTGCGTGAGTTCGAGGATTCGTTCGACTACGAGGAAACGCCTGATCAGGCCTCAGCCATCGCGGACGTGCGCCGAGACATGGCGGCCACGTCGCCCATGGACCGCCTCGTTTGTGGCGACGTGGGTTACGGCAAGACCGAAGTCGCCATGCGCGCGGCTATGCGCACGGTCGTGGACGGAAAGCAGGTGGCCTTGCTCACGCCCACCACCGTTCTGGCATTTCAACATTGGAAGACCTTCCGTCGGCGCTTTGCGCCCTTCCCTGTCGCCGTTGAGATGATCTCCCGCCTGCGCACCGCGCGAGAGGTGCGCCAGGTGTTGCGCGGGCTCGCCGAGGGCAAGGTCGACATCGTCATCGGCACGCACCGCCTGCTCTCCAAAGACATCCTCTTCAAGGACCTCGGCTTGCTCATCATCGACGAGGAGCAGCGCTTTGGCGTGGCGGCCAAGGAGCGGCTCAAACACGTTCGCACGACAGTCGACTGTCTCACGCTCTCAGCCACACCCATCCCACGCACGCTCCAGATGGGCCTGGCCGGCCTACGCGACATGTCCGTGATCGAAACCCCTCCCAAAGACCGCCTGGCGATCCAGACTTCCGTTGTTCCGTTCTCCAAGGAAGCCATGGCCGCGGCCATCAGACAGGAGCTGGCGCGCGGCGGCCAGGCCTTCGTGGTGCACAACCGTGTGGAATCGATCTACGCCTTGGCCCAGCTCATCGGCCGGCTGTGTCCCGAAGCACGCGTGGCTGTGGCGCACGGACAGATGCCGGAGACGGAGCTCGAGCGTGCGATGCTCCAATTCGTCGAGGGCCAGGCGGACGTACTCGTGGCGACGACCATCGTTGAGAATGGTCTGGACATCCCGCGCGCTAACACGATCATCGTGAACCGCGCCGACCGATACGGCCTTGCTCAGCTCTACCAACTGAGGGGCCGCGTCGGCCGCTCCGACCGCCGGGCGCACGCGCTCTTGCTCGTGCCGCCCGACACGGTCCTATCGGAGCTGGCCGGGAAGCGGCTCGCCGCCATCCGCGACTTCTCGGAGCTCGGGTCAGGGTTCCGCATCGCAGCGCTCGACCTGGAGCTGCGCGGCGCCGGCAACTTGCTCGGCGGGCAACAGAGCGGCCACGTCGAGGCGGTCGGCCTCGACCTCTACATAAAGTTGCTCGAACAAACCGTGCGGGAGCTCAAGGGAGAGGCTCGCGCCGAAAGCGCGAACGTCGTCCTCAACGTCGGCCTCGACCTGCGCATCCCCTCTGACTACGTGCCGGAGGCTGAGCAGCGCATGTCGCTCTACAAACGCCTGAGCCAGATCTCAAGCGCAGACGAAGCCCCGACCATTCATGACGAGCTGCGCGACCGGTACGGACCGCTGCCCGCTGAAGTCGAACAGCTGCTGCACTACGGCGCCACCCGCGCCCGTGCGGCCGGCCTGGGGATCCTCCAGGTGGACCGCGCCGCCGGGGCACTCGTGGTCCGCTTCGACCCAGAGGCCGGCCGCTGGCGCGAGGCATTGGGCGAGTTGGTCAGACGGCGCGCTGGCGCGAACCTGACTTCGAGCACAACCGTGCGCTGGCCGCTGGCCCCCGGGGAGGTACCGCTCACAGGTCTCGACGCTCTGTGCGCGATCCTCGACATCTCAGGCGCGGGACCGCGTGCCCTATAATGACCGGATGAGCGCAAGGCCATCGGCGGCTCCGGCGGTGCTCGCGCTGATTGTCGTGCTCGGCGTCCACTGCGGGTGGGACAACAGCGGGGACCCAACGGTCCTCAGATTGGGGCGCCAGGTCGTGCGTCGCAGTGACTTCCAAGGGCATCTCGGCGCCCTGAAGGCCCGAGGAATGGACACCGTCGATCCTTCCATGTCGCGGGCCCTCTTCGACGCCTTTGTCGAGGAGCGCGTGGTTGTGCTCGAGGCCCGCGCGCGTGGCCTTGTCGGCGCCACCGCAACCGCGGACGACGAGGAACGCGCCGTTCAACGGCTGCTGTCCGAGGTCGCGCTGTCAAAGGTGTCGCTCGCCCCGGGCGAGGCACAGGCCTACTACAACGCCCATCTCGACGATTTCACGCTCAAAGAGATGGCCGTCGTGCGCCAGATTTTGGTCGGCAGCCAGAACGAAGCCCGGGACCTTCGGCGTCGCATTCTTCACGACCCTAAGAACTTCGAGGTCCTTGCGCGCACGCTTTCGCGCTCGCCTGAGGCGGCCCAAGGCGGCCTGCTTGGTCGCTTCGCCCGAGGTGAGCTGCCCCCCGAGCTCGACCGCGTGGCCTTCTCGCTCGTGCCGCGGACACAGACCGAGATCGTCGCCACCCCGCACGGCTTCCACGTTGTGCGCGTCGACGAACGCACGGCCGGCCGCGTCTTATCGTTCGAAGAGTGCGCTCCACGCGTCGAGGCGTTGGTCCGACGCCAGAAACAGGAGCAAGCCGTCCGCGAGTTCGTCCGGGAGCTGCTCACCCGGGCTGAGGTGAATTATGCAGCCGCGCAGGTGCCTCTACGTCGCTCTTAGCTTGTGTCTGCTGACGGCGCCGCTCAGCGCGGAAGTCGTCGAGCGCGTGCTCGTCAAAGTCAATGGCGCGATCCTGACGCTTTCGGATTTCCAGGCGCGCCAGATCGCTGCGCTGCGTGAAGCGCAGGTGCCGCCCGCACGGCAGGAGGCATTCCTTCGCGAACATGGCCGGGAACTACTTGACGCGGCCATCGACGAATTGCTGCTCTCACAGGCGGCCGAGGAGGAAGGCAAGGACGTGCCAGAGGACTACCTCAAACAGGTTCTTGAATCGATCAAGAAAGATTACAACATCCAAAGCGACGAGGAGTTCGAGCGCCGTGTCCGCCAGGAAGGCCTGACGCTTGACGACGTCAAGCGCGATGTCAAGCGCTCGCTTCTGACCCGCCGCTACGTCGGCGAGCAGGTGGAACGCAAGCTCACCACCAGCGACCTCGACGTGCGCGCCGAGTACGAAGCGCGCAAGGCCAGCGAGTTCACCACGCCGGAGTCGGAGCAGCTGGCAGAGATCCTGATCTCCGGAAAAGAGCCGGACGCGCGCGCTCGCGCTGCTCAGGTCGCCGCGCGGCTCAGGGCGGGCGAGGACTTCGCTACGATCGCAAAGACGTTGTCGATCGCTCCCTCAGCGTCGTCAGGCGGCGACATCGGGACGGTCGCTCGCAAGAACATGAACGCGAGTCTGGTCGAAATCGTGTCCAAGCTTCAGCCAGGTCAGATCTCGGACCCGATCCCAACGAAGGGCGACTACCGGATCCTCAAGGTCGTCGCGCGCGAGGCAGCCAAGCAGCAGCCGTTCGAAGAAGTCGCAGACAAACTGCGCGCCGAGCTGCGTGACCGGCGCCGGGGTGAAGCCACGGCAGCCTTGACCAAGCGCCTCCGAGAACATGCCGACATCGAGGAAATGGTGCGCGAGGTGCCACTCGAGGCGCAGTTCAACCCGTCCGAGATCCAGTCGCAACCGTCTCTAGGCGCGGCAGCGGCCGCCGCCGGCGCGGAAGGCGCGCGGCAACGTACGGGCGGCGAGGACGAGTTCGTCGCCACACCGGGAAAGACGCGGCGTGTCGCACCGCCCTCAGGGGCTGCCGAGCCGTCCCCCACGCCGGCGACGCCCTAGGCGCGTACACGCGAAACGGCCGCACTGGAGGAAGGAGCGACACACCCGGCATGTCTGGTGCGGCGCTGCACGGGTCTCTGGCAGGGACGAGCTTCGCCGCGCTGGTGCGTCCGCTCGTCCGTCGCCGCAAGACAGGCGTGCTGCGCATGATGCAGCATCAGACCACCAAGACGGTCTACATCGACGAAGGACAACTGATCTTCGCGACGTCCAACGACCCGGACGACCGTCTCGGTGAGATCCTCTTGCGCAAGGGCACGATCAGCTTTCGCACGCTGGAAGACTCGGCGCGCGCGCTGGCCATCGGCAAGCGTCAGGGTACGATCCTGGTGGAGAACGGCGCCATTCGAGCGCGCGATCTGATCGAAGGCGTCAGCGATCAGGTGCGCGGCATCATCTGCAGCCTGATGGCGTGGGAGAGCGGCACCTACGACTTCGAGGAGGGACCTCTGCCTTCGCGCGAGGTCATCGTGCTGCGAATCTCGACCGCCGATCTGCTCATGGATGGCATTCGCCGCGTGGAGCGCTGGAGCCGGATTCGCTCCGCAGTCGGCGAGCTCGACCAGCGCTATGCACTTTCTCAGAACGCGGCGGCCATCATGAGCAGCCTACCGCTCGACAAGGACGAGTTTGCGGTGATCGCCAGCATCGACGGCCCGACGAGCGTGGAAGACATCTGCGCGTCGGCCCATCTGTCGGATTTCTGGGCGTGTCGCACGATCTGGGGTCTGTGGGCGGTGGGCATCCTCGACCGAACCCCGCAGGACGTCGAACCGCAGGTACCTGCGCCAGACACGACCGCGCCGGGCGCACTGGCGCCGCGTGGCTATGCCATCGTCCGCGAGATCGAGCGCTTCAACGAGCTGCACCGGCTGCTGTTCGATCTGGTGCAGTTCGAGCTGCGCGAGGCGGCACGCCCGTTTTGGGAGCGCACTTTTGCGACGATCTGCAGCGAGATGCCGGCCCTCTTCGACGGTGTGGCAGTTGACGCGGCCGGTGAGCTGGACCCGATCGCCCTGCGCCGCAATATCCTCGACGCTGAGATCGCCGACTACCTGCACGGCCTGGACCGTCTGCTGCAGATCGAGATCGATCTGGCCCGAGACATGCTCGGCGAGCGCAAGGCGGCCATCATCCTGGACGGGGTTCTGGCAGTCAAGGAAGAGCAGCAGCTTCGCGGACGCCAGGATCGCTAGCGGTGCGAAGGCAGCGCCACACGGACGCGTGGTCACGCCCTGCGAGATCGCCTGGGACCATTTGTCCTTGAGAAGTCGCCGCTTGCGGCCATCCCAGCCGAGCCATTTCTCACGCGACTGAAGAAACTTGTGCCGTGCGGACCTTGACAGGCCCGGGTGCCCCCCTACAATGTGGCGCCCTCGGCGAAGCCCGAGGCCGAACGCGAGGCTTTCTGTGATGCAGGTCGTTGACGCACTTACTTTGTCGCTGCTACCGAATGTCCACCCGCGGCTGCTGCGCGCAATCTGCGCCCGCGCGACGCCCGCGCAGGTGCTCGCCGCGCCCGGGGAACACGCGGACCTCCTCACGCCGCGGGCCATGGCCGCCGCGCGCTCGGGTGAGGCCCGAGACAGCGCGGAGCGCGAGATCGCCGAGGCCGGCAGGCGCGGCTTCGACATCGTGGCCCTTGACGACTCGCGTTTCCCGCCCCTGCTGCGGGAGATCCACGACCCGCCACTGGTGCTCTACGTATGGGGCACGCTCGAGACTGGCGAAGGGCCGCGCGGCGTAGCAATCGTCGGCTCGCGCGCGGCCACACCCAACGGATGTGCGCTGGCCCGCGCGCTGAGCCGCGATCTTGCCGAGGCCGGTCTTACGGCAGTCTCGGGGTTGGCGCGCGGTATCGACAGCGCGGCGCACCTCGGCGCACTCGACGCGCGAGGCCGTACAATCGCCGTGCTCGGCTCAGGGCTCGGCTGCCTCTACCCGAGGGAGAATGCGGCGTTGGCCGAAGCCATCGCCAAGAGCGGGGCGGTGGTCTCGGAGTTCCCGCTCTCGGCGTCTCCGCAGCGCCAGCACTTCCCGCAGCGCAACCGCCTGATCGCCGGGTGGACTCCGGCCGTCGTCGTGGTGGAGGCTGGGCAGAGGAGCGGGGCCTTGGTCACGGCCCGCCTGGCCCTAGACGAGGGCCGAGACGTGTATGCTGTCCCTGGGGGTCCGTGGATCGAGACCGCCATGGGAACGAATCAGCTCATCCGGGACGGCGCTGCGCTCGTGCGCGGCGCAGGTGATGTGCTCGAGGAAATGGGAATCGAAGCGCCGGCTGGCAACGACGCAGCAGAGAGCCGAGATCCGTTGCTGTCGCTTTTGGACCGCAACGCACCCTGCTCCCTCGATCAGCTCCAGAGGCAGAGTGGCCTTGCGCCTACGCTGCTACTACAACGGCTGACTGAACTGGAAATGGAGAGCCGCGTGCGCCGTATGCCCGGTTCGCTCTACGTGAGGAGCTAGAAGAGCGTGGCGAAGAGCCTCGTCGTCGTCGAATCGCCGGCCAAAGCCAAGACCATTAACAAGTTTCTTGGCAAAGGCTTTGAAGTCAAGGCCTCGATGGGACACGTGCGCGACCTGCCGAAGCGCAGCCTTGGGGTCGATCTCGAGCACGGCTTCGCACCGAACTACGAAGTGCTCCCGACGCGCAAGAAGATACTCGACGAACTCAAGGCCGCCGCCAAGACCGCGACCATTGTCTACCTCGCGGCCGACCCGGACCGCGAGGGCGAGGCCATCTGCTGGCATCTTGCCGAGGAGCTGCCGGCCAAAGACCGCAAGAAGGTGCGACGAGTCGCTTTCAACGAAATCACGCGCAAGGCCGTAGAGGAGGCATTTCGTAACCCCGGAGATCTCGACCAGAAGAGGATCGACGCGCAACAGGCGCGCCGCATCCTCGACCGACTCGTGGGCTACAAGGTCAGCCCGCTGCTGTGGGACAAGGTGCGGCGCGGGCTTTCGGCCGGCCGAGTGCAGTCCGTCGCGCTCAAGCTCATCTGTGACCGCGAGCGCGAGATACGCGCATTTGTCGCAGAGGAGTACTGGACAGGCCGCGTACTGCTGGAAGGCGCAGTGCCTCCGATCTTCCCGGCCAACCTGGCAAAGAAGAACGGCAAGACGATCGAGCTCGGCAACGAGACAGAAGCCCAAACAGCGCGCGCGGACCTGGAGCAGGCGACCTTTCGGGTGCAGAAGGTCGTAAGCCGCGAGCGCCGGCGCTATCCAGTGCCGCCGTTCATCACCTCCAAGCTCCAGCAGGAGGCGTTCAAGAAACTGCGCTTCGCCGTGCGCAAAACCATGCAGGTGGCGCAGCGCCTCTATGAAGGCATCGAGCTCGGGGACGAGGGGAGCGTTGGCCTGATCACGTACATGCGCACCGACTCGACGCGCGTGTCTCAGGACGCACTGGTGGCCGTCCGGGAGCACATTGCCGCAGCCTACGGCGCAGACTACGTGCCTGAGAAACCGATCGTCTACCGTAGCAAGCAGGACGCACAGGACGCCCACGAAGCGATTCGGCCGACGGAGGTGGCGCACGAGCCGAATGCCGTGCGTCGCTTCCTCTCCAAAGATGAGTTTGCCCTCTACAAATTGATCTGGGACCGCTTTGTGGCCTCGCAGATGCTGCCGGCCGTGTTCGACGAAACAGTGGCCGAGATCGAGGCAGGCGCGTATCTCCTGCGGGCGCGAGGATCCACGCTCAAGTTCCAGGGCTTCCTGGCGGTCTACTACGAAAGCCCAGACGACATCATGCCGTCCCGCCCCAAGGCCGATGGCGCGGCCGAGGAAGCCGAGCCTGAGGCCAGTGCCCAGGCCCTGCCGCCGCTTTCCGAGGGTGAAGCCCTGGCCTGCCGCAAGATCGAGATGGACCAGCACTTCACACAGCCGCCGCCGCGCTTCAGCGAGGCCAGCCTGGTCAAGGAGCTTGAGGAAAACGGGATCGGCCGTCCCTCCACATACGCCTCGATCATGGCCACCATCGAGGCGCGCGAATACGTCGAGAAACGCGAGGCCCGGCTCTTCCCGACAGAGCTCGGCTTCCTTGTGACAGATCTGCTGGTCAAGCACTTCTCCGACATCATGAACGTGGAGTACACCGCGGCGATGGAGAAGAAGCTCGACGCCATCGAGGAAGGGCGGGACAACCTTCTCAACACGCTCGTGCAGTTCTGGAAGAAGTTCGCCGCCGCTCTCGATCGCGCGCAAGAAAACATGGAACACGTCAAGGCCATGGAGGAAAAGACCGACGAGGTCTGCGAGCGCTGCGGTTCGGCCATGGTCCTGAAGTGGGGGCGCTACGGTAAGTTCCTCGCGTGCTCGGGCTATCCGACATGTAAAAACACGCGACAGATGCCCGGAACGGAAGGGCCGGACGCGGATGTCTCGGCGGACGTCGCCAAGGCCACCTGCGCGAAATGCGGCCGCGCCATGGTGTTCAAGAAAGGTCGCTTTGGACCGTATTTGGCGTGTGTGGGCTATCCCGAGTGCCGCTCGACGCAGCGACTGGTGCGCGGTTCAGACGGCAAGCTGCAGGTAGAGATCTTTGCGCCGATCGACGAGAAGTGCCCTCAGTGCGGCCAGCCTCTCGCGCGGCGGCGCGGCCGCTTTGGGGTCTTCGTCGCTTGCGGCACGTATCCGACCTGCAAGTTCATCAAGAAGAACGAGGTGAAGGAGATCGGCGTCGTCTGCCCCGACTGCGGCCAGGGCCAGCTTGTGGAACGCAAGGGCCGTTGGGGGCGTTCGTTCTTCGGCTGCCGCCGTTACCCCGAGTGCCGCTTTGCCTCGCAGCACCTGCCTGTGGCAGAGGTGTGCCCGGACTGCGGACGCGCCTACCTGCTCCAGAAGGAGACGCGCAAGCAGGGGAAGACCATCTACTGCGGGAACGAGGCCTGTCACTACGAGCGCGCCGTCGAGTCCTGATCGTCGTGCTCGGGAGAATATCTCCGGCGACTGGCTGCATGAGGACGACGCGGTGAAAGCAAGCGTTACGGTTGTCGGCGGTGGCCTGGCGGGCAGCGAGGCCGCCTGGCAGCTCGCGCGCAGGGGCGTCGACGTCGAGCTGATCGAGATGCGGCCGGTGCGCACGACGCCCGCACATACGACCGACCGCCTGGCCGAGTTGGTCTGCTCGAACAGCCTGCGCGGCAACGCGCCAGACCAGGCTGCGGGCCTGCTCAAGGAGGAGATGCGCCGGCTCGGCTCACTCATCCTCAGGGTCGCCGACGAAACGCGTGTCCCGGCAGGCAGCGCGCTCGCTGTGGACCGCCAGCTCTTTGCCGAGCGCGTCACGCACGCGCTCGGCGCCTCGGCACACGTACGTATCGAGCGCCGCGAGGTCGCGCGACTGCCCGAAACGCCGGTCGCGATCGTGGCGACCGGCCCACTGACGTCGCCTGCGCTAGCGGACGAGATCGCGGCCTTTCTCGGGACAGAACATCTTCACTTCTACGACGCCATCAGCCCGATCGTCGAGGCCGAATCCATCGACCTGGCGCGGGCCTTCCGCGGCTCGCGCTACGGCAAAGGCGGCGCCGATTACCTCAATTGCGCGCTGACACCAGATGAATACCGCCACTTCTTCGAGGCACTTGTGACGGCCGAGCGTGCGACGCCGCACGCGTTCGAGCGCGAGACGTTCTTCGAGGGCTGCCTGCCGGTGGAGGTCATCGCTGGACGCGGTCCGGAGACGCTGCTCTTCGGGCCGCTCAAGCCTGTCGGACTGGTCGACCCGCGCAGCGGCCAGCGGCCCTTTGCCGTGGTGCAGCTGCGCCAGGATAACCTCGCGGCCAGTCACTATTCGCTGGTCGGTTTCCAGACGCATCTCAAATGGGGCGAGCAACAGCGGGTCTTTCGCCTCATCCCTGGTCTCGAGCAGGCCGAATTTGTGCGTTTCGGCACGATCCACCGCAACACGTACATCAATGCCCCCACCGTGCTCGAACCCACCTTTGAAACACGCCGGCGCCCTGGCCTCTTTTTCGCCGGGCAGGTGTCTGGCGTCGAGGGTTACGTCGAATCAGCGGCGTCTGGCCTGGTCGCCGGGATCTGCGCGGCGCACCGCGCGCTCGGCCTGGCGCGACCCGAGCTCCCAAGCGAGAGCGCCCTGGGATCCCTGGGCCGATACGTGGCACGTAGCGAGGCGCGAGACTATCAGCCCACGAACTTCGCCTTCGGCCTGCTCCCCGAGCTGACCCCTCCGGTGCGCAACCGGTTGCGCCGGCGCGCGCTCCTGACGGAGCGAGCGCTCGAGAGCATCGATCGTTTCGCGGGGGAGCACTCTCCGGCCGAAGACGGCAGCGTGATTGCGACGCAGCCAGATCTCGCGACAGCGATCCCGGAGTAGCGTGGCCATGGAAGAGGCGATTGCCGCGTTTCTGCGCTATCTCGACCGCGAGCGCAATGCCTCCCCCCACACGCGGCGCGCCTACGGGCAGGACTTGGAGCAGTTCAGCGCGCATGCGCGGACTGAGCTCGGCCGCGACGCGCGCGTCACAGAGATCGACCACTTGCTGGTGCGCTCGTATCTCGCAGGCCTGCACCGTCAAGGCCTGAGCAAGTCGTCTGCGGCGCGTAAGCTTGCCAGCCTGCGCGCTTTCTTTCGCTATCTGTGTCGCGAAGGGATCGTAGAGCGCAATCCGGCTCGCGCATTGCTCTCGCCGCGGGTGGCGCGTCGCATACCCACGCACCTGAGCGAGGCGGACGTTGCGCAGATCGTCGACTTCACGCCGGAGCGGGAGAGCGATTGGCGGACGCGCGCGATCCTCGAGCTGCTCTACGGCGCGGGTCTGCGCTGCGGCGAGCTCGTCGCGCTCGACACCGACGACCTGGACGCGGCCACACGCCTCGTCCGCGTTCGCGGCAAAGGTGATAAAGAACGTATCGTGCCCTACGGCTCGCATGCCCAGGAGGCGATCACCGCCTACCTTCGCTGGCGCGCCGCACAGAGCCCGCCGTCAGAGGCGTTACTGGTCAATGCGCGGGGAGGGCGACTCAGCGATCGCAGCGTGCGCACCCTCCTGCGCCTGCGGATCCTCTCGGTGGCCACGACGCTCAAGGTCACACCCCACACTCTTCGCCATGCTTTCGCCACCCACCTGCTCGAGCGTGGCGCCGATCTTCGAGCGATACAGGAATTGCTCGGCCACGCCAGCCTTTCGACCACCCAGCGCTACACCCACGTCAACGCCCGGCACTTGCTGAGCGTCTATGTGAAGAGCCATCCTCGGGCCTGAGCCAGACTGCGACTCACGCCACGCCTGTTGCGTCTTAAACTACGGGTATGGGTCCGCTTGACGAAGAACTCGTGGCTGCGTTCCAGGGCGGGGATGTCGCGGCCTTCGATACGCTCGTGCACCGCTGGGAGCGCAAGATCCAGGGGGCGATTTACCGCATCCTGCGTTCGGATGACGAGGCCCGTGATCTCTGCCAGGAGACGTTTCTCAAAGCCTTCCGTGGCCTGGGCAACTTTAGGGGCCAGGCGCAGTTCTCGTCGTGGTTGTACCAGATTGCCTTGAATCTCTGCCGAGACCGCATGCGGCGGCGCAAGACGCGCACCTGGGTCAGCCTGGACGAGATGGGCGATGCTGCGCCGGCCGATCGAGGTGCCAGCGTGCTGGAGCTGGTCGAGAATCGAGACCTTTCGCGCCGTGTGGCTGCCGCGATTTCTGCGCTTCCCGACGAGCAGCGCGAGGCCATCATTCTGAAAGAGTACGAAGGACGCACGTTTCCCGAGATCGCCGAGATACTGGACGTGCCGGTGTCCACCGTGAAGACGCGGCTCTATCGCGGTCTCGACCAGCTACGCCGCCGACTCGAGCAGCAAGGCGTTCGCGGAAGCTCAGGCGCGGCCGCTGCGGCCCCATGAGCGTCGGAGATGGATATGGAATGCGAATCCGTTCGTGATCAGATGCTCGACGTTCTGTACGGCGAGGCGGATGCCGATTCCGCCGCGGGTTTTGAGCGTCATCTCGCTGTCTGTGCTGGCTGTCGTGACGAGCTCACTGGCCTGCGGGACCTGCGCGTCAGGCTCCAAGGGTGGAAGCTGCCGCACCAGCGCCGTAGCGTGAGGCGGTTCGCCCCACCGCGCTACTTCTGGGCCGCGGCAGCAGCTGCGCTGCTGCTCTTGGCCGCGGGCGGCGCGCTTGCGCTCGCGGGCTTCGAGATGCGCGTGACGCGCGGCCCGGTCGTCGTCCAACTGGGCGGCGCCGGTCATGCTGCAAGCGCTGCGCCGGCCTCGACTGACCAGCAGCCTGTGACTGTGGCGAGCAGCGCGGCGCCGGCGGTCGATACGGCAGGTCTCCAGGAGGACGTCGTGCTGCAGCGCGTGTCAGAGATGATCCGGCAAAGCGAGGCGCGCCAGCAACTCGCGTTGCGGGCCAGTCTGACGGACGTTGAGGACCGCACGTCGCGTCAGCGACGCTATGATTTGGCGCGGATTGGCGCGGGCCTTTCCTACATCGACGGTAGGACAGGGCAACACATGGCGCGGACGACCGAGCTCATGGGTTATGTGCTCCAGGCGTCGAACAAGAGGGAGCCGTGAGTCTCCGCTACCTGGCGAAGTCGCTCGTCCTCTGGCTGCTGGCTAGCGGAAGCGCGACGCTTCTCGCGCAAGAAGGCCCGATCGACGTGCGGCGAGAAATCGACCGCTTGGCCTATCAGATTGACGAATCGGTGCGCCAGGTCTGCCGTCCGAGTCCCCTCAATCTCTTTGGTCCGGCCCAGCTCGTGCGCGGGTACCGCATCCCCGGTGTGGGTGTCGTATTTGTCGTGCCGCCGCGCAGCCTGCCGAGCACCCGCGCGGCACGCGCGCGCGGCGGGTCAACCAATCGACAAGTCCAGCGCGCGGCGGCCTCCGCCCCGGCGTCACGCGAGGCGCACGCGCCGCCGCTGCTGCGGCGGCCTCCGGCGGGAGCCCGCATGACTGGTGCAGACCAAGCGGAGCTGGCTTTGCGAGCCTTCGAAGAGCAAGTGCGCTCTATGGACGAAGCGTCTGCGCGCATGCATCAGGGTGTACAGCAGGCAATGGCGGAGATGATGCGTGACGTCCAGCGCACAAACCCGCGTGGCGATCGCGGGCACGCGACGGCCGATGATCAGCGCGAGGCTTTCCCACCGCTGCTGCTGCTGCCACCCTGGAGCGAGTCGTGGGGCTCCGAAGCGCCCTCCGATCCGCGTTCGACGGACGAGGTCTTGCGCGACGTGCAGACGGCGCTGGCAAACACCCTGACGGCCGGCGCGCTCGCGGGCCTGCCTCCGGACGAGGCGCTGGTCGTAACGGTGGAGTTCTTCGCCGAGGACAGCCTCGACCCCGCGGCGCGCCCGACCGCCACGCTCGTCGAACGCCTGAAGGTGCGCGACGTCGATGCGCATGCGCAAGGCACGCTGTCCAAGGAAGAGCTCATCAAGCGAGTCGAGACGTCGCAGTTCTAGCCGAATAGGCTAGACTCGCGACAGCCTCTCAAAGGAGGCGGGACGCGACACGCTTGACGCCACCTCATGAATTGGCCGCGGCCAGCGCTGGCGTTGCTCACCCACAGCGGCTGCGCATCAGCCTGCGCGGGGCCGTGCAGGGCGTCGGCTACCGGCCCCTGATCTACCGTCTCGCGACGTCCCTTGGCCTTGCGGGTGGGGTCCGCAACGACGCGACCGGGCTGGTCGTGGAGGTCGAGGGCCCAGCCGACTTGATCGAGCGCTTCGGCGAGGCCCTGCGCCAGGAGCCGCCGGCGGCAGCCGTAGTTTCCGGCCGTCTGGAAGAGCGGCTGCCCGCTGAGGGCGTCACGGGTTTTCAGATCTGGCCGAGCAGCAGCAGCGGACGCCGCACGACACTCGTGCTGCCAGACCTGGCGACCTGCACCGCGTGCCGCGCGGAGATCTTCGACCCGGCCGACCGACGTTACCGCTATCCCTTCACCAACTGCACGCAGTGCGGGCCGCGCTTCAGTATCGTGCTGTCGATCCCGTACGACCGCGCGACGACGACGATGCAGCGCTTCAACATGTGTCGCCCCTGTGCGGAGGAGTACGCCGATCCGGGTGATCGTCGCTTTCATGCCCAGCCGACCGCTTGCCCGACCTGTGGGCCACAGCTGGCCCTGTGGGACTCGCAAGGGCGCTGCCAGGCTGAGCGCGGTGAGGCCCTGCAACAGGCAGCCTCCGCTGTGCGCGCCGGACAGATCCTGGCCCTCAAGGGCCTGGGCGGCTTTCAACTCGTGGTGGACGCGCGCAGCGACGAAGCGCTGCAGCGGCTGCGGCACGCGAAGGCGCGCGAGGAAAAACCGTTCGCACTGATGGCTCCGAACCTGGATTGGGTACGCGCGGCCGCTCGACTCTCGTTGCTCGAGGAGCGTTTGCTGAGCTCTCCGCAAGCGCCCATCGTCCTGGTCGAGCGGCGCGAGAACAGAGCAGACGTGGCCTCGTCCGTGGCTCCCGACAACCCGAACCTCGGCGTGATGCTGCCGTACACGCCGTTGCACCACCTGCTCCTGGCCGAGCTGGCCTTCCCGGTTGTGGCCACCAGCGGCAACCGCACGGACGAACCCATTTGCACGGACGAACACGAGGCCCTGCGACGACTACGAGGGCTGGCCGATGTCTTCCTCGTTCACGACCGACCCATCGCGCGCCCGATCGACGATTCGGTCGTACGGGCGATCCTCGGAGAAGAGCAGGTTCTGCGCCGCGCGCGCGGCTATGCCCCGCTGCCGATCGCGCTGTCAACGCCGGCTGCCTCGGTACTGGCAGTCGGGGCGCACCTAAAATCGGCCGTGGCCCTGACCCTCGACGCAAACGCCTTCATCAGTGCGCACGTCGGTGATCTCGAGACCCTGGAGGCGGCCCAAGGCCATCAGAGAGCCTGTGAAGACCTGCCTCGTTTGTACGCATGCACGCCAGTGGCCACGGCGTGCGACTCGCACCCGGACTATGCCTCGACTCATCTCGCCGCACGTCTGGGACGTCCCACCATCGCGGTCCAGCACCACCACGCGCACGTCGCCGCGTGTATGGCGGAGAACGGCACCTGCGAGCGCGTGCTCGGTGTCTGCTGGGATGGGACTGGCTATGGCACGGACGGGACGATTTGGGGCGGCGAGTTTCTGCTCGCGGAGGCGGCGTCCTTCGAGCGTTTCGCGCATCTGCGCACGTTCGCGTTGCCGGGCGGTGACGCTGCCGTGCGCGAGCCGCGCCGCGCCGCGCTGGGGCTGCTGCACGGCCTTTGGGGCGACGCGCTGTGGCAGCGCGAAGACCTCGCTCCTGTGCGCGCGTTTGAACCAGGGGCGCGCCGCGTCCTGACCTCGATGCTCGCGTCCGGGATCAACTGTCCGCGCACTTCCAGCGCCGGCCGCCTCTTCGACGCGGTGGCGTCGCTGCTCGGCCTGCGCCAGGTCACTCGTTTCGAGGGCCAGGCCGCGATGGAGCTCGAGTTCGCCTTGGCCGGCGTTCACACCGATGAACGGTATCCCTTCGAGATCACAAGATCAGGGGACGGCGCGCCCTGGATCGTCGACTGGGCCGCGCCTGTCGAAGCCCTCGTCGAGGACGCGCGGCGTGGCGTATCCCTCGGCTTTCTTTCGGCGCGATTCCACAATACGCTAGTGGAGATGATTGTCGCGATCGCCGAGCGCGCCGGCGAGCAGCGCGTGGCCCTCACAGGCGGCTGCTTTCAGAATCGGTACCTCACCGAGCGCGCCGTGAGCCGTCTCGAAGCCGCGGGCTTCCGACCGCTGCGTCACCGACTGGTACCCCCCAACGACGGCGGCATCGCCCTGGGGCAAGCGGTGGTGGCGTCCGCGCGGCTGCAGGAGGTCTGAGCCGATGTGTCTGGCGGTGCCCGGACGGATCCTGAGCGTCGCAGGTGACGACCTCGCACGCACAGGAGAGGTCGACTTCGCGGGCGTTGTCAAGCAGGTCAGCCTGGCCTACGTTCCGGAGGCGCAGGTCGGCAACTACGTGCTCGTCCATGTCGGCGTGGCACTCAACACCGTCGACGAATCCGAGGCCGAGCGCACGCTCCAGTACCTGCGACAGATCGGAGAACTGGCCGAGCTGGAGCGGCCCCCCCTCCCGTGAAGTTCGTCGACGAGTACCGCGATCCCGCGAGCGTGCGACGCCTTGCGGCAGCGATCGGCCGTGCCGCTCGTCGGCCGTGGACGATCATGGAGGTTTGCGGCGGCCAGACTCATGCCATCGTGCGTTTCGGGCTCGACCAGCTACTGCCCGACACGCTGACCCTGGTGCACGGCCCTGGCTGTCCGGTCTGTGTGACCGCGGTCGAGACGCTGGACAAGGCGATGGCCATCGCCGCCCGACGCAACGTGATCTTCTGCTCCTACGGCGACATGCTGCGCGTGCCAGGGTCGCGCGAGGATCTACAGCGCGTCAAGGCCGCGGGAGGCGACGTGCGCGTGGTCTACTCACCGCTGGACGCCGTGCGCCTGGCTCAAGCACACCCTGACCGAGAGGTGGTCTTCATGGCCGTTGGCTTTGAGACCACGGCGCCGGCGCACGCTATGGCGGTGCGTCGAGCGGCCGACGAGAAACTCACCAACTTCTCGCTGCTGGTCTCGCACGTGCTCGTCCCACCGGCGATGCAGGCAATTCTGAGCGCGGCGGGATGCCGCGTGCAAGGGTTTCTCGCCGCTGGCCACGTGTGCACCGTGATGGGCGTTGCCGAGTATGAACCTCTGGTGCGACGCCACCACGTGCCGATCGTCGTCACCGGTTTTGAGCCCGTGGACCTACTCGAGGGTGTTCATCGTTGTGTTCTTCAGCTCGAGCAGGGACGGGCCGAGGTCGAGAACGCGTACGCGCGCGCGGTGCGCGCCGACGGCAATCCGACCGCCCGTGCGCTCGTGAACGAGGTCTTCACCGTTGTACCGCGCAAATGGCGCGGCCTCGGCGAAATTCCAGCGAGCGGACTGGGCCTGGCGCCCGCATATGCGGGCTTTGACGCGGAGCGTCGTTTTGACGTCGGCACGATCTCCACTCAGGAATCCGCCGAATGCCAAAGCGGCCTAGTGCTGCAAGGGCGCAAGAAGCCCCATGAGTGTCCTGCCTTTGGCACGCGTTGCACGCCAGAGCATCCGCTCGGCGCGACGATGGTCTCTGCGGAAGGCGCCTGCGCTGCGTACTATCGCTACCGCCGGCCGCTCGCTGCGGAACGCGAGGTTCTGCGTGCCTGAGCGCAGCGACGACGAGCTCTCGCTCGCCTGTCCAGCACCGCTGATCGGCACCGAGCGCGTCCTGCTCGCGCACGGCGGCGGTGGACTACTCACGCACCGTCTGATCGAGCAGGTGTTGGCGCCGCCCCTTAGTAGTACCGCGCTCGACGCGCGCCACGACGGCGGCCTAATCGCCCTGGCGTTCGGTGTCCGTCTGGCGATGACAACCGACTCGTACGTCGTGCGACCGCTCTTCTTTCCCGGTGGCGACATAGGCTCGCTGGCGATCAACGGCACGGTGAACGATCTCGCCATGTGCGGTGCGCGGCCGCTTGGATTGTCGGTCGGGCTGATCCTCGAAGAGGGGTTCGCCGTCGAAGACCTGCGCCGTATCGTCGCGTCGATGGCGCGCAGCGCGCGAGCCATACCGGTCGACGTAGTGACCGGCGATACCAAGGTTGTCGAGCGCGGAAAGGGCGATGGCATCTTCATCAATAGCGCTGGCATTGGCCTTGTGCGCGAGGGCGTCGACATCAGACCCAGTCAGGTGCGCCCTGGAGACGCCGTGCTGCTCTCGGGTGACTTGGGGCGGCACGGCATCGCGGTGCTCGCTGCCCGCGAAGGCCTGAGCTTCGAAACGACCATCGAGAGCGACTGCGCACCGCTCCTGGCCCCGGTCTCGGCCCTGCTCGACGCAGGCCTGAAGATTCACTGCCTGCGCGACCTCACCCGCGGCGGCCTGGCCACCGCTCTGGTGGAGATCGCCGAGTCGGCGAGCGTGTCGATCGAAATTGACGAGGGCCGCGTTCCTGTCTGTGAGGACGTCGGCGGGGCCTGTGAGCTGCTCGGCTTTGACCCACTTTACCTGGCCAACGAAGGTCGTTTCGTCGCCTTTCTGCCAGCGGACGAGGCCGGCCGGGCAGTCGAGGTGTTGCGCCTACTTGACCCCGCAATGCCGGCGGTACACATCGGCGATGTTGGCTCCCCGAGCGAGCCACCGGTCGTGATGCGAACGCGCTATGGGGGCCGTCGCGTCGTTGACATGCTTAGCGGCGAGCAGCTCCCACGCATCTGCTAGGGTGTTGCTAGCGGCCCCTGGACGGGGCGACCCGCATGTCCGAGAATAGGTGCCATCCCGTCGGGCCACCGAAGGCCTTTGGCGAGAACGGAGTGTGAATGAGCAAAGAGGACCTAATAGAGCTGCAAGGAGTTGTCGCCGAGGTGTTGGCTGGGGGGAACTACCGGATCAAGTGTGGGGAAAACCACGAAGTCCTGGCGCGCCTCAACGGCAAGATGCGCCAGCATCGCATCCGCGTCATCAGCGGCGACCGCGTGACCGTCGGCGTCTCCCCTTACGACCTGAAGCGCGGCCTTATCACGTACCGCGCCCGCTAGCGGCGCTCTAGGGCCGTGCGCCGTCGGCAGGGCGCCCACGCGCAGGACCGCCCAAGACGCGACATATAATTGACGAGCGAGCCGCTGCCGAGAGGAGCCATCGCTGGACTCGCTGATCACGATCCCACGCGCCGTTGCTCCGTCGGTCGTCTTTCTGCGTTGCACGATTCCGGCGGACCACCCCTCCTGCGAGATTTTGGGGGAGGAGCGACTGGGAACGGGTGTGGCCATTGAGAGTCGACGCGTTCTCACGGCCCACTACCTCGTGATCGGCGCAGAACGCATCGAGGTCGTGGATAGCGGCGGTCGCACGCACACGGTGCGCAAGGTGCACCTCGATCACGAGACCGGTCTGGCCTTGCTCACGCTCGATGGGGCAGAGCTGCACGGGACCACTTTGGGCACGGGCGACGAGGCTGTTCCGGGCGCGCCCGTGTTCCTGGTCGCCAGCACGAGCGAGCGCGGACGGAAAGGCGCGACAGGTCTGATCACATGCGTGGGGCCCTTCGAAACCTACTGGGAGTACATGCTCGACCAGGCCATCTTGACGACGTGCGTCAACCCGGGGCTGGCCGGGGCACCGCTCTTCGACCTGGCCGGGCGAATGATTGGCCTGGTCACTCTGGGTTTGCTGGCGGTCGGTCGGGCCAGTGTGGCTGTGCCGATCGGGCTTTACTGGCGCCATCGCGAGGAGCTCGAGGGCTTGGCACCCCCGCGGCCAGCGCGTGCCTGGTTGGGCGTCTATCTGCAGGCCGTGGGTGATGGCACCATTGTGGCGGGTGTGGTCACGGACGGTCCTGCGGATCAATCCGGTCTCCAGCAGGGCGATTTGATGCTCAGCGTCGACCACGAAGACACCTCGTCTCTGCGCTCGGCCTACGTGTCGATCCAGAAGCGCAGCCCCGGGGAGCGCCTCGAGCTGAGGGTCATGCGGGCTTCGACGATTCTGTCGCTGGCCGTGCTGGCAGGCAGTCGCGCGGAGTTCTACGCGTGAGCAGGGTGTTGCACGCCGCAAGGGCACGGCACGGCGTGGAACCGAGCAGGGGACGACGAGCATGGCGATTCTGAAAGTGGCACGCATGGGGCACCCGATCCTGCGCAGCACGGCTCCGCCGCTGACGCGCAGCCAGATTCGGTCCGCGGAGGTGCAGCGTTTGATTGACGACATGATCGAAACCATGCACGAGTACGAAGGCGTCGGGCTGGCCGCGCCGCAGGTTCACGTGTCCTCGCGTGTGACCGTGATCGAGGTGCCAGCCGCACCTGAGGCCGGCCGCGAAGCACTGGCCTTGACGGTGCTCGTCAACCCGGTGGTGACTCTGCTCAGCGATGAGCGCGTGCTCGGCTGGGAGGGCTGTCTCTCGTTGCCGGACCTGCGTGGCTTTGTCCCGCGCGCGCCGCGCGTGCACGTGGAGGCGCTCGATCGTCAAGCGCGACCGCTCATCTTTGAAGCGCAGGACTTCTCCGCGCGCGTCATCCAGCACGAGTGCGATCATCTCGACGGCATCCTATACATCGACCGCATGCAGGATCTCAGGACCTTGGCGTTCATCGCCGAATGCGAGCGATTCCAGGGTCCGGAGGCCGCGTCGGCCGAAGAGTGAGAGCGCTACATGGGCGAGGGTGAGCTGCGCAAGGTGACGACCGGGCCGCCGCAGGTGACGCTACGCAGCGCCACGCCGCAGTCCTACGCCGACGCGATAGCCGCCGCGCGGTCTTGTTACTCTCCCCGCGTGATCGCCGCCGCCGAGGTGACGGAGGCGCAGCGCGGCAGCATCGGTCCGCTGACATTCAATGCCGGCCACCACACGGTGTTCCAGCACGCCCACTTTGAGTTCGGGCTGGAGAACGTCAGTCGCCAGTTCGTATGGTCCTTCCTGCACGCCCATCCCTTCTACAACTCGGAGCAGTCCAGCCAACGCTTCGTTCGGCTCGACGAGATTCGGGCGTTCGTGCCTCAAGCGCTCGATGAGCGCACCCGCCCGATCTACGAG
>Ga0302323_100001036_pt1 | contig 22484 bp, 18 predicted proteins | sample Fen_T0_3_FD_201950 | JGI IMG/M metagenome (GOLD analysis project Ga0302323, IMG submission 201950) | Peat permafrost microbial communities from Stordalen Mire near Abisko, Sweden - Fen_T0_3 | ecosystem: Environmental > Terrestrial > Soil > Wetlands > Permafrost | place: Sweden: Abisko... | reverse complement strand
CCCCCGGCGCTACCTGCCCGTTCACCCGGCCCGACAATCGACGGCCAGGGGAGGCAGCGCTCGCGGATGTGGTGAATACTTCGGAGAAGCCCATGGATCGTCATCTCCCTGTCGTCGGCGCCCAGCCCCCGGCCGACCTTCACATGACTGTGCCCGAGCTCGAGGACGGCATCCGCCGGCTCAAGCGCGAGCGCAACGCGGTGATCCTCGCCCACTTCTATCAAGAGGACGAGCTCCAGGACATCGCCGATCACGTCGGTGATTCGCTGCAGCTGTCGCAGGCCGCGGCCAGGACCGGGGCCGACGTGATCGCGTTCTGCGGCGTCAACTTCATGGCCGAGACTGCGAAGATCTTGAACCCGCACAAGGTCGTCGTGGTCCCCGATCGGTCCGCCGGCTGCTCGCTCGCCGACGGCTGCCCGGCCCCGGTGTTCGAGCGCTGGCTCGCCAAGTACCCCGGCCACACGGTCGTCAGCTACATCAACTGCAGCGCCGAGGTGAAGGCGCTGTCCGACGTGATCTGCACGTCGTCGAACGCGGTCAAGATCGTGCGGGCGCTCGGCGATCAGAAGATCGTGTTCGCGCCCGATCGCCACCTCGCCGCGTTCGTCGCCAAGGAGGCCCACCGCCCCGACCTCGTCGCCTGGCAGGGCACCTGCGTCGTCCACGAGACGTTCAGCGAGCGCCGGCTGCTCGCGGTGATGGCCGAGCACCCCGGCGCCGAGGTCATCGCGCACCCCGAGTGCCACGAAGGCATCCTGCGTCACGCCACGCACGTCGCCTCGACCAGCGGCCTCATCGACTACGCCAGGACCAGCCCCTGCCAGCGCTTCATCGTCGCGACCGAGGCCGGCATCCTCCACAAGATGAAGCAGGCCGCCCCGGGCAAGACGCTGATCCCGGCGCCCCCCGAGGACGAGTCGTGCTCGTGCAACTTCTGCCCGTACATGAAGCAGAACTCGCTCGAGAAGCTCTACCTCGCGCTGCGCGACCTCGCGCCCCAGGTCGACGTCCCCGAGCCGGTGCGCGCCCGCGCCCTGCGGCCGATCCAGCGCATGCTCGAGATGTCGGTCTAACGATCGCGCGGCGACCGCGGGACGTGATCCAAGGTCTTCGCATGACCTGGAAAACGATCCTCGTGCCGCACGACTTCTCCGCCTCGGCCAATCACGCTGCCGCGATCGCGCGCGACGAGGCCAAGCTCCACGGCGCCACGATCCTGCTGCTCCACGTGATCGACCTGCCGCCGCAGCTCGGCCCCGAGACGATCATCACGCCGCCCGAGACCAACACGCCGATCAGCCTCAAGCAGTACGCGCTCCAGAGCGCCGAGGCCCACCTCCAGGACATCATCGCCCGGCTCGCCAAGGACGGCGCCACCGCCACCGGCATCGTCAAGATCGGCGCCCCGATCGACGAGATCAACCGCGTGATCGACGAGCGCCGCGTCGACCTCGTGGTGATGGGCACGCACGGCCGCACCGGCCTGCGCCACCTGGTCGCGGGCAGCGTCGCCGAGCGCGTCGTCCGGACCAGCAAGGTCCCGGTCCTCACGATCCGCCACCCGGACGAACGTAGCTAGCGACGTCCGCCGTGCGGACCGCGAAGCCCGGCACCACCTGCGCCCTCGCGAGAGCCCGGTCGCCGAGGAACTCGCAGGGCGACCGGGGTCCATGAAACCTCGCGCCGAGCTCTCGGTCGCGTGCGCGCGCCTTTTGTGTGCGATGCTGTCGCGAGTCGCCATGACCGTCCGGATGCTCGCACGGTTCAGACTGGATCTGCTCCTCGCGATCGGCGCGTCGCTCTCCGCGTCGCGCCCGGCGCGCGCCCAGGACGAGTTCGAGATCCAGGTCTACGACGTCGAGACCGCGGCCGAGGGCGAGCCTGGCATCGAGCTGCACCTCAATCAGCACCTGATCCGCGGGGAGCCCGACGCGACCCACCTGACCTTCGAGCCGCACTACGGGCTGCGCGACTGGGCCGAGCTCGGCGGCTACTTCCAGACGTCTCTGACGAGCACCGGCGAGCTCGCCTACGCCGGGATCAAGCTGCGCATCAAGCTCCGCGCGCCCCACCGGCTGTGGGATGACCGGATCGGCCTCGCGATCAACTTCGAGGTCTCGGACATCCCGTCGCAGTTCGAGGCCAACCAGTGGGGCAGCGAGATCCGGCCGGTCGTCGAGCTCCGCACAGGCGCGCTCTACGCCTCGGTCAATCCGATCGTCGCCACCGATCTCCGCGGCGATCTCGCCGGGCACCCGCAGCTCGAGCCCGCCGCGAAGCTCGCCTACGTCGCGAACGACGCCGTGATGCTCGGCGTCGAGGCCTACGCGGCGTTCGGCCCGCTCGACGCGCTCGGCGACGGCAGCGTCGATCGCGGCTTCGTCACGCTCGACCTCCGCGGCCGCCAGTGGGACCTCAACGTCGGCATCGGCGCCAGCCATGGCAGCCAGGACCATCCCATCGGCAAGCTGATCGTCGGGATTCATCTCTGACGTAGTTCGGACGCGCGCCCGGTCGGCGGGTCCACGGCGAACTTTCAACGACCCCACGCTCGGGCGGGATACATATCCCGCAAGAGCCGTCGAATTAGCCGCCATGAGCGAGCCAAGTCCAGCCGGATCGGGTCCCACTTCGAACGACGGTTCGACCGTCGATCCGCAGCCGCGGCGCTGGCTCAAGCTCGGCCTGCTGGCGAAGACGACCCTGGCCCTGCTCGTCGTCGGGATTTTCCCGCTCCTCGTGTTCGGTTTGTTCACGCTGGCGGATCAGCGAGCGGGCATCGACCGCATGACCGACAAGGCGATGCAGGGCACCGCCGAGCAGATCTCGGACCGGGTCGACGAATGGTTCGACAAGAACGTCCGCGCGCTGCGCACGGCCGTGAACATGCCCGCGCTCACCTCGATGCAACGCGCCGACCAGACCCTGGCGCTGCAGGGGTTCAAGCAGGCGTATCCCTGGATGTACCTCATCCACAGCATCGGACTCGATGGCAAGAACGTCGCGCGCAGCGACGACCAGCCGCTCGCCGACTACTCGGATCGGCAGTACTTGAAGGATATCAGGGATGGCGGCAAGGACCTCGCCTGGCTGACCGCGATCGGAAAGACCTCGGGCAAGCCTGCGCTCAACATCGCGGTGCCGATCCGCGCGCACGGCGTGCTGGTCGGGGTGCTCGCCGCGGCGATGACCATCGAGGAGACTTCGACGATCGTGGCCAACTGGCGGAGCGGACAGACCGGCTTCGCGTTTCTCGTCGACGAGAACGGCAAGGTGCTCGCGCACCCGCGCAGAGACTTCGTGCTGACCCAGAAAGTGCTCTCCGCGCACCCGCTCGTCGCGGCCTATCAGGCGGATCACAAGGCACATCTCCAGTCGTTCGCGGACGACGGCCAGGACAACCTCGGTTATGTTCATGGCAACAGCCTCGGATGGGCCGTGGTCGTCCAGCAGAGCCGGGACGAGCTGTTCGCTCCGCTCCACGACCTCGCGACCGTCGCCGCGCTGCTGCTGCTCGGCGCGATCGGGCTCGTCGCCGGCATCGCGATCTTGGCCTCGCGAATGCTGGTGCGCCCGATCGCCGCGCTGACCTCCGCGGCCGACCGCATGAGCCTCGGCGACCTGGAGGCGCCGGTCGTCAGCCAAGGCAACGACGAGCTCACGGTACTCGCACGGTCGCTCGAGCGCGTGCGCAAGAGCATGAGCGCCGCGATGAAGCGCATCAAGTTGAAGTCTCGCTCGTAGTGCCCGTGTTCGACCCGTCCCGCGGACGGCTGCATCATTGCGGATCTTCCCTCCGGGGCGACGTTGAGTTCACCTCATATCTTGACGCGGTGCTCTCGAACCTGGGAAGCGTCCGACTGACATGACGCTGTCGGCCACCTGAAAGCCGCTCGCGGCGCTCGGAGCGCGGCGCGAGGCGCGGTATTACTGCGCTCGCAATGCACGTCATGCAGGATCGCAGTGGTCGGCCGAACACGGGTGGTCCGCCGGGATGTCGTTCGATCGCTGCCCCGGGCGGCTCGCGGTGACCGCCGCCCGCAAGTTGGGGGTGTGGTCGGGGGTCGGCATCGTCATCGCCAACATGATCGGCGCCGGCGTCCTGACCACGCCGGGCTTCATGGCGATGGACCTGTCGCCTTCGTACATCCTGCTGGCCTGGGTGGTCGGCGGGATCGCCGCGCTGGCCGGGGCCCGGGCGTACGCGGCGGTGGCGCAGGCGATCCCGCGCTCGGGCGGCGAGTACCGCTATCTGTCGACCTTGTGGCACCCGGTGCTCGGCTACCTGGCGGGCTGGACCTCGCTCCTGGTCGGATTCTCGCAGCCGGTCGCGCTCGACGCCCAGCTGGTCGGCTACTACGCCGGGACGCTGGGGATCGGCGTGAGCTGGCGCGTGGTCACGGTGGCCGCGATCGTCCTCGTCACCGCGCTCCACGCGTTCGACCTGCGGTCGTCGCGCCGCGGCCAGAACGTGCTGGTCGCGATCAAGCTCGTGCTGGTCGTCGGCTTCGTGGGGGTCGGCCTGGTCGCCGGATCGAACGCGTGGCCGGCGTGGGTGCCCGCGGCCTCCGAGCACGGCCTGCCGCTGGCGCCGTTCTTCCAGTCATTGGTGTTCATCGCGTTCTGCTACAGCGGCTGGAACGCGGCGATCTACGCCAGCGAGGAGTTCGCCGCGCCGCGCCGCGACGTGCCGCGCGCGATGCTGATCGGCTGCGCCGCGGTGATCGTGCTCTACCTCCTGGTCAACTGGGTGTTCGTCGCCAACCTGACCCCGGCGCACTACGGATCGTGGATCGGCGATGACCCCAATCGCATCACGCTTGGCCACGTGCTGATGAAGGACCTGATCGGCACGGTCGGCGCCCGGATCATGTCGGCGTTCATGATCGTCGCCCTGCTGTCGGCGGCGAGCGCGATGACGATGATCGGGCCGCGGGTCTACGCGGCGATGGCGCGCGACGGCTACCTGCCGGCGGTGTTCGCGGGCCAGGATGGCAAGCCACCGCTGTGGTCGGTGCTGCTCCAGAGCGGGATCGCGCTGGCGGTGGCGATGACGACCAGCTTCATCAAGGCGATCGCCACGGTCGGCACGGTGCTGACGCTGATGGCCGCGCTGACCGCGCTCGGCGTGTTCAAGCTGCAGCTCGACAAGCGCCAGGCCGACAAGCCGGGCGTACCGGCGCTCGTCGCCGCGGCGGTGTTCGTCGCCCTGTCGGCGAACATGCTGTACTTCGCGTTCACCAGCCCGCTGCTCAACACCGTCGAGTTCCCGGTGGTCGGCAAGGTGTCCTCGCCGCTGGTGTGGCTGGTGTTCATCGCGCTGGTCACCGGCGTCTACGCGGCGTGGTCGGCGCGGCGGTCGGCGCGTGGACCGCGGGCCGGCGGCGCGTAGCCGCCGGGATCAGCCGACGCCCATGCGGCCGCCGTCGCGCAGCGCCGCCGGGATCAAGACGCTCGGGTCGCCAGTCGAGACCATCCAGAGCTGGTGGGCGGCGCGGGTGACGCCGATGTGGAGCATGTGGCGCGCCCACGGCTGGTCCGGGTAGCTGGTCGCGTTGACATCGACCATGACCACGTAGTCGAACTCGAGGCCTTTGACCTGCGCGATGTCGGTGATGTCGACGCCTGGCTGGAAGTTGAACTCGTCGCGGCGCACCCGGCGCAGCGCCGGGACCTCGGCGCGCCGCAGGCCATCGAAGTAGGCGTCGGCCTGCTCGGGGTGGCGCGAGATCACGGCACACGACGCCGTCGGCTCGCGCGCCATGAGATTGCGGAGCGCGTCGGCCAGGAACGCCACCGCCTCGCCCAGATCGCCGAACTCGTGGAGCTCGACCGGCTCGCCCGGGCGCGCGGCGAGCGGCTCCTCGGGGGCAAGCTCGGGGCCGAGGATCTCGCGCGCGAGCATCATGACCTCGGCGGTCGAGCGGTAGGACAGCTTGAGCGGGCGCACGATCGCCGGCTGGCCGGTCTGGGTGAGCAGATCGGCCCAGCCCGAGAAGTTGTTGTCGAACACCAGGCGCTGGGCGGTATCGCCGGCGATCGTGACCGAGCGCTTCGCCGGATCGTCGTCGGGCGCGTGCACCGCCTCGAGCAGGACCTTGATCTCGAGCGCCGAGCGATCCTGGGCCTCGTCGACCGCGACGTGCTGCCAGCTGAGCTCGTCGCCGCCCGGGGCCATGAGGCCGCCGCGCTTGAGCTGGACCAGCCGGAGCAGGATCGGGTCGTCCTCGTCGTCGAACCGGCCCGCCGGATCGTCGTCGTCGGGGCCGACCGGCTGGCCCTCGGAGTCGAGGATCGGGTGACCGTCCTCGTCGACCGGCGACTTCTGCGGCTTGGCGAGCTGGCGCCGCATCCACGCGACCACGCGGTCGACGTCGGACCGCTTGACGTCACCGGCCGGCGCGAACGCGTCGAACCCGGCGGCCAGCGTCACCGGATCGGTCATGAGCTCGGCCCAGTCGAGGATGCAGTCGTCGGCGCGCTTCTTCCAGCGCTTGCCGAGGCCCTCGAGCGCGACGCGCGTGCTGGGCTCGAGCTCGGCCTTCTTGACCCAGCTGACGAAGCCCTGGAGCCGCGGCACCAGCGCGCGCCGGGCGAGCCGGTTCCACTCGGTGAGCGCCGCGTCGCCCGAGGTCTCGCCGGCCTCCGCGATCTGGGCGCCGATCTGCGCCGCCTGCTGGTGCACCCACTCCTCGAGGACGCGCAACATCGCCGGGTGCTTCTTGACCCGCGAAACCTGCTCGGGGGGCTCGGCGTTGTAGTGGGTCGGCGACTCCGGGAGGCAGCGCATCCGCGTCGACCGCGCCCAGCCGGTGTAGGTCACGACCGGCACGCCGCCGACCCCCAGCGACGGCAAGACGCCGCCGACGTAGCGGACCAGCGCCTGCGACGGCACCACGAACAGCATGTTGGAGGGCTTGAACCGCCGGCCGTCCTGGAAGTTCAGGTAGGCGATGCGGTGCAGCGCGACCGTGGTCTTGCCCGAGCCGGCGCCGCCCTGGATCACGACGATGCCGCTCGACGGCTGCGAGATCAGCTCGAACTGCTCCTTGTCGATCAGCGCGGCGATCTCGGGCAGCGCCTTGTCGGCGCGCGCCGCGCCGTGGTGGATGCCGAGCGTGCCCTTGGCGCCCGCCACCGCCTTGGGCCGCGCCGCCTTGCCCATGCCGCCGTGGAGGACCGGCGCGATCTGGCCGACCGCCTGGACCCACGCGCCGCGCGAATCCTTGAGGTAGGTGCCGCTGGGCGTGCCGATCCGCCGCAAGTTGGAGCGCGCGATCGATACGTTGCGGCGGGCCTCGACCAGGCCCTCGACGCGGCGCCCGGCGATCTCCTCCTCGTAGTCGTCGCCTTCCTCGTAGCGGTAGTAGATCCGCGACACCGGCGCGTTGCGCCAGTCGACGATCTGGACGTTGGACTGGCGGTCGATGAAGCCGCGCTTGCCGACCAGGATATCCTTCGACTTGCCGTGCTCGAGCAGGCGGATGTGCGCGAAGTACGGCGACGTGATATCGACCGGCAGCTGCTTGCCGCCGCCGAGCCGGGCGCGCAGCGCCGCGAGCCGCGTCATCTGCTCGACGAGCGGCGGCAGGTCCTCGGGCCTGGCCTCGGCGATCTGGTCGCGCAGCGAGATCAGGTCGGCGTCGAGATCGCCGGCACCTACCTGCGGACGGCCGTCCTCTTCATCGCCCAGGGCGACGCGCGCCTGGACCTGCCCGTAGAGACGCTCCTCTTCGGCGATCACGCTCGCCGCCGGGCTGCCCTTCGCGACTTCGTTACCCATGCTGGACCGGCGAATCTATCCGAACCGCGCCGCTCCGCAAGGTGTAAGTGTGCTCACCGTATGCACTTGAAGTGCGGCTCCCAAGTCCTTGGATCGAGGTGAGACATCCCACTTCGCTAAGTGGCGGGAATCAGATCGAGCGCGCCAGCCGTAGGATGTGCGATGACCGGTGCGGGGATGGCGCTGACGGGGAACCGTCAGCTCGGAAACTACGAGCTGCTGCGGCTCCTGGCGCACGGCGGCATGGCGGATATCTTTCTGGCCCGGCGGCGCGGAGCGCCTGCGTCCGAGCGCCCCGTCGCCGTGAAGCTCCTGCGCGACCCGGATCCGGAATCGTGCGCGATGTTCCTCGACGAGGCGCGGCTGGTGGCGATGCTGGACCACCCCAACATCGCCCAGGTCCTCGAGATCGGCGCCGCGAGCGGCAGCCACTACCTCGCGATGGAGTACGTCCACGGCGCCGACCTGCGCGCGGTGCTGGCCGCCGCGCAGCGCGCCGAGCGCGCCGTGCCGCTCGAGACCGCGATCGCGATCGTGAGCGCCGCCGCCGCCGGGCTCGACCACGCGCACCGCCGGTGCGGTCCCGACGGCGCGCCGCTGTGCCTGGTGCATCGCGACGTCTCGCTGTCCAACATCATGGCCGGCTACGACGGCGCGGTGAAGGTCGTCGACTTCGGGATCGCGTCGACCACGATCGCGTCGGTTCATACCAGCCCCGGCATGGTGCGCGGCAAGGCGAGCTACATGTCGCCCGAGCAGTGCCTGGGCGAGCTGGTCGACCAGCGCGCCGACGTGTTCGGGCTCGGCGTCGTGCTCTACGAGCTGACCACCGGGGAGCGCTGCTTCGCCGGCGCGACCGACTTCGATCGCATGCTCGCCGTGGTGCGCGGCGACTACCGCACGCCGAGCCGCGTGGTCGCCGGCTACCCGCACGTCCTCGAGGAGATCGTGCACACCGCGCTCGCGGTGTCGCCGATCCGGCGGTTCCGGTCGACCCAGGCGATGGCCCGGGCGCTCGAGCACGTCGCGGTCGAGCAGGGCTGGGTCGGCGGGCCCGGCGCGATCGCGCGGCTGATGCGCCGGCTGTTCGCGTCGTACGGCGATTCGCCCGAGCGGTTCGGCGAGCCGACCGCGCCGGCCGAGCCCGCGCTGTCACTGTTCGGTGACGCGCCGGTGACAGAGCAGGAGCCGATCGTCGCCGGGCCCGCGCCCGTGGCTCCGAGCGGCCCGCCGCGCCGGTTCGCGCGCGCCTCGGCCGGCGGCGACGACGACGTACCGACCCGCGGCCGCGGGCGGCTGCGGCGTCCGGCGTGGCTCGCCGGCTGACCTGGCTGCAATTCCCATTGCACCGGCGGCAGATTATGCGTAAGTGCATGTTCAAACATGGCCCGCGCCAAGGCACTCATCGCCCACGATCCTTTGCGTCGATGGACCGCCACCGACGCCAATGACCTGTACAACATCCCGCGCTGGGGGTGCGGTTACTTCGGAGTCAACGATCAGGGCAACCTCATCGTCACGCCGCGGCAGCCCAGCACCGCCGACGCGGCCGCGCCGGTGGCGCCCAACGTCGTCCAGCTCGGCGGTCAGCCCGGCGAGATCGACATGAAGGAGCTGATCGACGAGCTGGTCGCGCGCGGCATCCAGCTGCCGATCCTGCTTCGGTTCAGCGACATCCTGCGCGCCCGGATCGAGCTCCTGTGCGGCGCGTTCAACGGCGCGATCCGCGAGTACGGCTACGGCGGGCAGTACCGCGGCGTCTACCCGATCAAGGTCAACCAGAACCGCACCGTGGTCGAGGAGATCATCGAGTACGGCCGGCCGTTCCACTACGGGCTCGAGGCCGGCAGCAAGCCCGAGCTCCTGGCGATCATGGCGATCCACCAGGATGACGAGTCGCTCATCATCTGCAACGGCTACAAGGACGAGGAGTACATCGAGACCGCGCTGCTCGCCTCGAAGATGGGCAAGACGGTGATCCTCGTCGTCGAGAAGCCCACCGAGCTCGACAACATCCACCGGGTCAGCGAGCGCGTGAAGATCAAGCCGTCGCTCGGGTTCCGCGCCCGGCTGTCGTCGCGCGGCGCCGGCCGGTGGGAGCAGTCGGGCGGCGACTTCTCGAAGTTCGGCCTGTCGGCCGCCGAGATGGTCGACGCGGTCGAGAAGCTCAAGGCCTGGGGCGACACCGAGACGCTCAAGCTGCTGCACTTCCACCTCGGCTCGCAGATCTCGGCGATCAAGAGCGTGAAGAACGCGCTGCGCGAGGCCGGCCGGCTGTTCGTCGAGATGTACAAGATGGGCGCCAAGGGCCTGGCGTACCTCGACGTCGGCGGCGGGCTGGGCGTCGACTACGACGGCTCGCAGACCAACTTCGCGTCGTCGATGAACTACACGGTGCAGGAGTACGCCAACGACGTCGTGTACGCGATCAAGGAGATCTGCGACGCCGACCAGGTGCCGCACCCCAACATCGTCAGCGAGTCCGGCCGCGCGCTGACCGCGCACCACTCGGTGCTCGTCGTCAACGTGCTCGGCGTGACCGAGTTCAATACCCACGTTCCGCAGCAGCTCGAGCGCCCGGCGCCGCCGCTGGTCACCAACATGTGGGAGACCTACCAGAGCGTCGGGGCCAAGAACACGCTCGAGGCCTACCACGACGCGCTCGAGTACAAGGACCAGGTGCTCCAGCTGTTCAACCTGGGCCACCTGTCGCTCGAGCATCGCGTGCTGTGCGAGAACCTGTTCTGGGCGATCTGCGAGAAGGTCCTGATGCTGGTCCGGAACCGCGACCACGTCCCCGAGGAGCTCGAGGGCCTCGAGAAGGCGCTCAGCGATACCTACTTCTGCAACTTCTCGATGTTCCAGTCGGTGCCCGACGCGTGGGCCGTCGATCAGCTGTTTCCGATCTGCCCGATCCACCGGCTCAACGAGGAGCCGACCCGGCGCGCCACGCTGGCCGACATCACGTGTGACTCCGATGGCAAGATCGATTCGTTCATCGATCTGCGCGACGTCAAGCACGTGCTCGAGCTGCACCCCAAGACCCTGGGCCAGGACTACTACCTCGGCATCTTCCTGGTCGGCGCCTACCAGGAGATCCTCGGCGACCTCCACAACCTGTTCGGCGACACCAACACCGTGCACGTCCAGCTCTCGCCCGAGGGCGACTACGACGTCAAGGAGGTGGTCGCCGGCGATACCGTGAGCGAGGTCCTGGCGTTCGTCGACTACTCGCCGTCGGACCTGCTCGGCCGGCTGCGCAACAGCGCCGAGCAGGCGCTGCGCAAGAAGCTGATGACGATCGAGGAGAGCCGGACGCTGATCAACCGGTTCCGCCAGGGCATGATCGGCTACACGTACCTCGACCGCGAGTAGCGCCGACGCGAACGCAGCTCACGACCGCGCGAGGTGCGTTCTAGGCGCGCGCCGCGACGATGCCGAGCCCGACCGCGGCGAGCGAGCTGTCGGCGATGCCGCGCCGCTCGGTGTTGTAGAGGTACTGCGCGATCGCGACGCCGCGCGGATCGTGCGGCAGGTACTTCGTGATGTAGCGGTAGAGGTAGGCGGCGCCGTGGACGTCGCGCAGGTCGAAGCGCTCGGCGATCGCGCGCCGCATCTGCACGCCGGTGTGCAGCGGCGGCGCCTCGGAGTGCGACGCCCGCCAGCGCTGCAGCACGTCGCTGCCCGGCGGGTCGACCCGCTCGCGCGGGAACAGCTCGGCGGCGGCGAGCAGCTCCTGGACATCGTAGTACCAGCGCAGCGTCGCGGCGTTCGGCGCGTCGAGATCGAACTCGTCGGCGACGAACACCCCGCCGCGCTGGAGCAGGCGATACGCGCGATCGACCGCGGCGCTGATCGGCGAGATGTGGTGCAGCGACGACGTGAACACGATCGCGTCGAACGGCCCGCCGTCGAAGTGCAGCAGGTCGCTCTCGACGAACGCGACGTTGGGCGCGGGCGATGGGTCCGGCAGCCGGACATCGATCGCGGTGACGCGGATCCCGCTGGCCCCGAGCCGGCGCGCGACCTCGCCGCGACCGCAGCCGACCTCGAGCACGTGGCGCCGGCCGCGCAGGACATCGCCGAGGAACCCGACGGTCTGGCCGATCGCGAGCTGGTACGGGTTCACGACCGCCATTGTGGCATGTGGCGACCGCGACCGTTATTGCGATCCCCGCGGACGTATCGCGGAGGTGGCGTACGGCGGCCGGACAGCACGGGCGATCGCGTGGCATCCTCGCGTCCGTGATTTCCCTGCGGCCCGCCACGATCGACGATCTCCCCGAGCTGTTCCCGCGGACCTGCGCGCTCAACGCGCACGAGGGCATCGCGCTCGATCCGGCGGTGCTCGAGGCCGCGCTCGCGCGGCTGCTGCGCGACCCGAGCCTGGGCGGCGCGTGGTGGGTCGAGCGCGACCGCGCCGCGATCGGATATGCGCTGGTCACGTTCGGCTACGACCTCGAGTTCAACGGACGCGACGCGGTCCTCACGGAGCTCTGGATCGATCCGGCCGCCCGCGGCGGCGGCGCAGGCGGCGCGGCGCTGCGGCTGCTCGCCCCCGAGTTGCGCGCTCGCGGCGTCCACGCGCTTCACCTCCAGGTGCGGCCGGAGAATCCTGCGATGCGGCTGTACCAGCGCAGCGGATTCGTCGCGTCGCCGCGCGTGGTCATGACGCACCGGCTTTGAAACCAGGACCCTCGCGACCGCCGCGTGCGAAGTCTCCCGAGTGATCGCACCTTCGGACGGAGCCTGACCAGCGCTGACCTTCGATGACCTTACGGCCGGGGCTCTCGATCGCATAGTCCTCCGGCCGATACGACATGTGTGAACAAGCATGACCGAGCTCGGAGGGTGTGTGACGCGGCACTCGTTCATCGCCATCCCGATGCCGATCTGCCGACGCGACGCATTCCGTTTCTCCAGCTGCGCACGCTCATCCTCTCGCTGATCGCGGAAGACGACGACGACGACGAGGAGCCCGACGACGGCCCCGATACGATCGATGATCTCCGCCAGGAATTCGAGGAGCTGCAGCCGACCACGTTTCTCCGGCCGCGCGGCGTGGGCGCACCGATCCAGGCGCTCCCGGAGCTGCCTCGGGTCACCACGCTCGACGCCCTGGTCGCCGAGCTGCGGACCGTGTACGGCGACCCGCTCGCGCAGGGCAGCGCGGCCGCGTCGCTGCGGGCTGCGCAGGACCGCGCCTCGCCCGCGCTTGCGTACGCAAGCCAGGTCGCCGCGCTGCCGCCGCCCGACCCGCCCGCGCCGGACAGCCCGGTCGAGCCGCCGCGCCACCGCACCCACCATAGCCGCATCGAAGTGCTGCCGCCGCCTCCGCGCGCGCGGACCAGCCGCCCCGAGCATGCCGCGGTGCTTGCCCACGGCAGCCAGCCGATGTCCGCGGTGGCACCGCCGCGGCCCGCGCGCGGCTCGTCGCCGTGCATCGAGGACGCGCGGCCGCGCCGGCGCTCGCAGGCCGAGCAGACCCCGGACGCCTTCCCGGTGGTGGCGGTCGCGCGCAGCGTGCCGCCCGATTTTGCCGAGCCGTCGGGCGTGGGCGCGCCCGCGCGCCGCAGCCAGAGCCGCGCCGAGCGCATGACCGCGACGCTGGCGCCGCCGTGCACCAGCATCCGCCCGCCACCGACGCTGGGCACCGCGCCGCCCACGCCGCGCGGCGATCGCACCGAGCCGTCGACCGCGGCGCCATTCCCCGACGCCGGAGGCCGCCGGGTCGGCAGCAAGATCGAGCAGCTCACCGACCAGACCCACCGCCACCGACAGTTGCGGCGCTAGCCGCGCCGCGGGCGCTTCACCGCAGTCAGGCCGGGGGTCTGCGTGGTACACGTGCGCCATGCATGACGCGATCGTCAGTGTACCGACAGCTGTCAACGAGCCGATCCTCGGCTACGCGCCGGGCAGCCCCGAGCGCGCCCGCCTGCAGACCGCGCTCGCGGCGATCGAGCGCCAGGTCGTCGAGATCCCGTGCGTCGTCGGCGGTCAGCGCATCCTGACCGGCAAGATCCACGAGGTCGTCATGCCACACCGCCACAAGCACGTGGTGGCGCGCTACCACGCCGCGACCGAGGAGGTCGCCGAGCGCGCGATCCTGGCCTCGCTCGACGCGCGCCGCGAGTGGAGCGCGCTGCGCTGGGAGTCCCGCGCCGCGGTGCTGCTGCGCGCCGCCGAGCTGCTCGCGACCACGTGGCGCGCGCGGATGAACGCCGCGACCATGCACGGCCAGTCCAAGACCTGCCACCAGGCCGAGATCGACGCGGCGTGCGAGCTGATCGACTTCTGGCGCTACAACGTCCAGTTCGCGCAGGACCTGTACCGCGTCCAGCCCGCGTCGTCGCCCGGCATGTGGAACATGACCGAGCTGCGGCCGCTCGAGGGCTTCACGTTCGCGATCACGCCGTTCAACTTCACGGCGATCTCCGGCAACCTGCCGATGGCGCCGGCGCTGATGGGCAACACCGTGGTGTGGAAGCCGGCCGATACCCAGCTGCTCGCCGCCTGGGAGGTCTACCAGCTGCTCGAGGAAGCCGGCCTGCCGCCGGGGGTCGTCAACTTCGTCCCGGGCCTGCCGCACGCGAGCACCAACGTCATCGTCGATCACCCGGCGCTCAACGGCATCCACTTCACCGGCTCGACCGACGTGTTCCGGATCCTGTGGAAGCGCGTCGCCGAGAACCTCGATCGCTACAAGACCTACCCGCGGCTGGTCGGCGAGACCGGCGGCAAGGACTTCATCCTGGCCCACGCCTCGGCCGATCCGATGGCGCTGGCGACCGCGATCATCCGCGGCGGCTTCGAGTACCAGGGCCAGAAGTGTTCGGCCGCGTCGCGGGTCTACGTCGCCCAGTCGGTGTGGAGCCAGATGCGCGAGCCGCTGCTCGATGCGATCAAGCAGATCAAGGTCGGCGACGTCTCCGAGTTCTCGAACTTCATGGGCGCGGTGATCAAGCAGGGCGCGTTCGACCGGCACAAGGCCGCGATCGCCGAGGCGCGAGAGACCCCGGGCATGAAGGTCATCGCCGGCGGCGGCTGCGACGACCGCGAGGGCTGGTTCGTCCAGCCCACGGTGATCACCACCGAAGACCCGAGCGTGCGCCACATGCGCGACGAGTTCTTCGGCCCGATCGTCACGCTGCACGTCTATCCCGACGCCGCGTGGCAGGACACCCTGGCGCTGGTCGACCGCACCTCGCCGTACGCGCTGACCGGCGCGATCTTCGCCCGCGATCGCCAGGCGATCGCCCAGGCGACCACGGCGCTGCGCGACGCGGCCGGCAACTTCTACATCAACGACAAGCCGACCGGCGCGGTCGTCGGCCAGCAGCCGTTCGGCGGGGCCCGCGCCTCGGGCACCGACGACAAAGCCGGCTCGGCGCTCAACCTGCTCCGCTGGGTCGCGGCGCGGACCATCAAGGAGACCTTCGTGCCTCCGACCGACTGGCGTTATCCGTTCCTCGAGACCAAGTAGCCGCTGCGGCGGCGGCTCGCCCGCGCTTGGAGCCCCGCGGGCGGTGAAGGCGCCGCGGTTCGTGGCGATGTCGCATTTGTTCAAGCGAACGAGTCCGCGGCCGCGTAGCGTCGGGGCGACTCGACATGCTGCACCACCGCCAATGGATCCTGAGCCGCCGGCCGCACGGCGCGGTCACGCTCGACGACTTCGAATTCCGCGAACGCGACATCCCCGAGCCGGAGCTCGCGCCCGGCCAGGTGCTGGTGCGTAATCTCATGTTCACGTGCTCGCCCACCCTGCGCACCTGGATGAACGCGCCGGGCAGGTCGCATCGCTCGGTCGATCTCGGCACGCCGATGCGCGGCCCCGGCGGTTCGCAGGTGGTGAAGTCCAACCATCCGCGGTATCCGGTCGGCACCCGCGTGACGCTGCTGGCGCGCTGGGAAGACTACTCGGTGATCGAGCCCGACACCTCGCCGACGCCGGTCATCGCCCAGCCGGCCGGCGTGACGCTCCTCGAGGCGATGGGGATCTTCGGGCTCAACAGCTGCACGGCCTACTTCGGCCTGCTCAGGGTCGGCGAGCCCGCGCCGGGCGAGACCGTGGTGGTCTCGGCGGCGGCCGGCTCGGTCGGTTCGATGGTCGTGCAGATCGCCAAGATCGTCGGCTGCCGCGTCATCGGCATCGCCGGCGGCCGCGAGAAATGCGATCTCGTGGTCCACGAGTTCGGCGCCGACGCGGCGATCGACTACAAGCACGACGACGTCGGCGCCCGGCTGAACGAGCTGTGCCCGAACGGCGTCGACGTGTACTTCGACAACGTCGGTGGCGACCTGCTCGATGCCGTGATGGACCACATCGCGGTCAAGGGCCGGGTGGCGGTGTGCGGCCAGGTCGCGACCTACGATTCCGATACCCCGGCGCCGGGTCTACGCAACATGATGCAGGTCGTCTATCGGAGCGTGCGGATCCGCGGCTTCGTCGTGAGCGAGTTCTTCCACGAAGTCGACGCTGCGCGCGCCGACCTCCAGCGCTGGCGGTCCGAAGGCCGGCTCGAGCACCGCGAAGAGCTCCGCGACGGCTTCGAACGCCTGCCGCACGCGTTCATCGACCTCTTCACGGGCGCGAACACGGGCGGCCTGCTGATCGTCCAATCGGGCGAACCCGACGAGGGCTGACCGCCCAGGCACGATGCGTCAATCGAGCGACGTCGTCGGCGCCGTGGCAGGAACGAAGATCACCGCCGACCAGAGCTCCGGGACGATCACGGGCGGCCATGGATACGATTCAGATATTTCCAGTCCTCCGTAGGTCCGAACATGCTTGGGCACGGCGATCCAGTCCCTGACATGCGCATGCCGGGCAGCCTCGCCAACCTCGAGCGCGCATGCCCCCGACGGCGACACGCGCTGCATCACGCTCTCGAAGTAAAATGGCGGCGGCAACGCCACCACGTGATTCACCATCTTGCCTTGTTGCCCACTGTACGTCCGGAAGCTGCCCGCATAGAACATCGAGCCAATCGCGCGGTAGTCCTCGACCAACCGCGTCTTCAGGTAATACCCCATCGGCACCGCTCCCTCGATGGGGCCTCCCGCGAGGTGCAGGTCATGTGCCCAGATCGCGACATGCCGCGCTTTATCAGCGCTGGCGAGCAGCGCCAGCACGGCTTCGGCCATCACGCGATCTCGAATGTCCTCGTCGGGGTCGCGCGACTCCGCGAACAACTCCGTGATCCGCAGGCCCAGGATCACAGGAAGCGAGGCGAGCGCCTGGCTCTCCGCGACCCGCCTGAGCTGCTTCACCGCGCGCAACACCTCATCACGCTCCGCCGACGGCCGCTGGGCCATTTCGGGCCAGCTGACAATATGGCGCAGCGGCTCGAGCCCAGACAACGTGGCCGGACGCACGGAATCCTGTCCCGCAAAGTAGCGCCGCACGAAGTCCAGGGTGGGCCCGGGAGGCGCATAATCAACCCCCTGAAATTCAATCTTCTTATCGCTGGGCAGCCCATCGTTCAAGTTGCGAACCGACTCGACCACCGCCAGGAACTCTTCCGTCCGCCACGGCCAGTACGCCAGCGACTTGACCGCATCGCGTCCAGTCCCCTTGCCTCGACGAACATAGTCATCGAGGCGAAGGACCTCTTCCCAGCTCGCCTCCAGCGCGATGGTCGTGAGCCATCCAGCGCGAATCAACTCTTCTATGATACGTTTCGCACTTCGGTAAACTCGCGTGATCCATGCGTGGACTCGCCGAGACCGACGACCCGGGCGGAACGCAGGGCACCGACGAACCGCTGCATCCCATCTCCAGCCAGCGGAACGCACAGCTCGCGAAGCGCGGGCTCGTCCGCGGAGTTCGCTTGTCTTGCAATCCAGTCTCGCTCGTACGCGATCAACCGCGCATCGTCCACATCGCGGTGCAGCAAGGGCGCAAAGTTGCTCACGAAGCGTGGATCATCGACCATCAGATCGTACGATCCGGCCGGATCGACCGCGAACTGAAACCTTCCGGCGTTGTCGGTGGCGGTGTAAACCGCGGCCCCCACCGGCCAGCTCCAGTTCATGAGGCGCACCCTCACCTGCGCAAGCGGCCCTCCTTCGGCGCCGACCACCGCACCCGAAAGCCGCCGCACCGCCGCGGACGGCCTGGCGAGTGTGAACGACAGGGGACCTGCGGCTGGGACAAGCGTCGCCGCGACATAGCCATTCGCCGTCGCCGTCACAACCACCGGTGGTGCCAGCAGGCCCACCGAGAACCTGCCGTCGCGATCGGAGACCGCGAACCCGACGCCCCGATAGCTTCTTTGATCGATCACGGAGACCTGCGCGCCCGCCACAGGTCGGTGGTCCGGGCCCATGATCTGGCCTTCCGCCTGGCGAACGACGGCGGGCGCTGGAAGATCTACCGGCAAGCGCAGGACGTCCTTGGGACGCTCATGCGCAGACGATGAACATGCCGAACCTGCGATCGCGATCGCCAGCAAACCTGTTCTCATCACGTTCGATCGTATTATGATGTGTCCTACACGCAGAAAACACACAGCATCCATCGGTGAGTTGCGCTCATCGGCAGACGCTCCAAACGGGAGGCATGAGGCGATGTCACCACATTTCACGCAGGCTTGCATCCACTCGCTGCATTTCCACAGCAAGACGCTGTTGCCGGGTGTCGGCTGCGCGCGCGGCTCGCAACGGCCTAACCTGGACGGGCCTGGACGGGCACCCGCCGCGAGCCCTGGCGCGCTCCAAGCTCCGGTAGGCGTAGTGGCAACGGCCAGGGGCGCGGCGCGGCGGACGAAAACACGCTGCCCGGTCGCTTCATAGACGATCGCGGTGAACAGCGCTCCGATCTGATGGATCGCCGCGAGCAAGTGCTCCGCCACCTGCGCTCGCGTGTTCTGGGCCGCGGCGGCCGCGGCGTCTCCGGATGCCGCCGTGATCGGGTCGTCGTGCAGCTGCTCGAAGTCGTCGTCCTGCTGCTGGTCATATGTGGAGCCCGCCAATGGTCCCTCGCTTCAAGGTTACAGGGTTGACGTCACGGCAAGCACATGGCCCATCGAGATGTACTCTCCGCGCGCGGCTCGCATCACCGTTGCGTGATCGATCGTCTTGCGCCCCTCGAACGCGAACGTCACCGCTGCGCAGCGACTCGGGCGTGAGCCGCCGCCAAGCGCGGCTACTGCGGAGCCGCCGCGCACCGGAACCCGACATCGGCAGGCCGTTCTGTGGGCTCGGCAAGCCGCCGATCACCGCCAATGCTGGCATCTCGCGCCGCGAAGCTGCCGCCAAGGATGACGCGCTCGCTCCCGGTGGCTGGGCCGTGTGGATCGTTGCGCGTCTTCGGCGCTCGGCGCGAAGTAGTACTCGGGGTCGCTGGGGAGCGCATCCCAGTCCGCGACCCACTCGGCGACGTTGCCGTACAGGTCGTACAGGTCATAGATATCGGGCCAGCCCTCCGAGACCACGTGATCATACGCGTCCTGATTCGGCCCAGCGGCCAAGAGTCTGAGCGAGACAGAATTCGGACCGCTCAGCGACCTTCCCCGGAACGTGTCGTTATTGTAACCGCCGATCATGAGCGCAAGGCATGGCTTGCGCGTGCCGATGCGCGGGCCATTGTCGTTGGGTGCGCCGTCCTCGGGGTACGCCGCGCGCTCCCATTCGGCCTCTGTCGGCAGCCGCTTGCCAGCGAACTTGCAGTACAGGTCGGCGTCGATCCAGGAAACGCCGCGCACCGGCTCATAGAGCTCCGGGTGCTTGAGCTCGACCGCCGGTGTGCGGCATCGACCGGCCGAGACGCACTCGGCATACTGGGCTTGCGTGACCTCGTCTTGGTCGATGCGGAACGCGGAGGTCGTGACCACGACCTGCTTCTTTGCGCCGCAGTGCGGGCATCGCACGTGCGGCCCGGCCGGAATCGTGACCATCGGCGTAACATCCTTCAACCTCGCTCCGCCGCCGTCTCGGGCTCGGGCTCCGCCGCCGTCTCGGGCTCGGGCTCCGCCGCCGTCTCGGGCTCCGCCGCGGTCCTCGGTCTCGGTCTCGGTCTCGGTCTCGGTCCCAGTCCCGGTCTCGGTCTCGGTCTCGGTCCCGGTCCCGGTCTCGGTCTCGGTCTCGGTCTCGGTCTCGGTCTCGGTCTCGGTCTCGGTCTCGGTCTCGGTCTCGGTCTCGGTCTCGGTCTCGGTCTCGGTCTCGGCCGCCGTCTCGGTCTCGGTCTCCGCCGCCGTCTCGGTCTCCGCCGCCGTCTCGGTCTCGGCCGCCGTCTCGGTCTCGGCCGCCGTCTCGGTCTCCGCCGCCGTCTCGGTCTCGGCCGCCGTCTCGGTCTCGGCCGCCGTCTCGGTCTCGGCCGCCGTCTCGGTCTCGGCCGCCATCTCGGTCTCGGCCGCCGTCTCTGCGCTCGCCGCGGTCTCCGTCTCCGCGCGGTCCCACTGATGTCACGGTCAGGCTGCGACCAACGCTTCCGCCACCGTCACCCACGTGGCTGGTCGATCGGCAAGCCGCCGCCGATGACGAGCTGCAGCCGGGGTCGAGTTGCCGCAGTCGCGACCGGCAGCTGTCACGACCTGCAGCCGTCGCGGACCTGCAGCCGTCGCGGCCATGCAGCCGTCGCGGCCATGCAGCCGTCGCGGCCATGCAGCCGTCGCGGCCATGCAGCCGTCGCGGCCATGCAGCCGCCGCGGCCGGCTATCCAGGCGAGCAGCGGCCAAGGCTCAACAGCACGGCGAGGTCGCAGACCGCGAGCCGCGGGCGAGATCGCGAGAAAGAGCACGGGGCTACGTCCGTGGGTGGTTCTTCGCCCTGTCGCGGAACCGCACGCGCCACGCGCGCGAGGACTGGCGCAGATCGCCGGCTCTGCATCCCAGCGCGTGTCACGGCGCTTCCGCTTGGGGCTGCGAAACCACCCACAGGACTTCGCCCCATGCCCTTTCTCGCTCTCGACCTCTCCCTCGATCTTATCCGCGGTCTGCGTCCCACCATCGAGCTGCTGCGGCGCAAGAGCCCGCGGCTCCGCCGGCAGCTCGAAGACTCCCTGGCCGGCATCGTTCAGAACGTCTGCGAAGGCAGCGGTCGGTTCGGCGGCGATGGCCCGCACCTCTACCGCTGCGCGCTCGGCTCCCTCCGCGAGGTGAACGGCATCCTGCTCGCGTCGGTCGCGTTCGGCTGGCTCGAGGCGGCGCCGATGGCTGCCGAGCGCGATCGGCTCGGCGGCATCCTCTACAGCCTCCAGCGCAGCTGACCTGGGGCCGGCGACGAGCCGGCTTCTCACCTCGTGATGGGGTCCGGCTCGGCGGAAGCCCGGCCGGACCGGCGGACCGCCTATGCGCTGACAGGGCCGAGATCAGTGCGTCGCCGTGGCGAACCGCGGCGATCGCGTCGTCGGCCACCTTGGTCACGAGTGCGTAGAGCCGGACAAGGTTTCGGCGCTCGGTCCGATTCGTCGGGGGCGATAGCCGCGTGACGACCTCGCCGGCGAGATGCGCAAACGCCTCGAGCTGCACACCTCGGTGTGCAGGCTCTCGAGCGCCGCCGCCGGACTGACCGATTCGTGGTTGTCCGGGCGCGGACCGTGGTTGTCTGGGCGTGGCGTCTACGATGTCTACGATACCATGTACTGGGTGCTACGATTCTGTTCATCGTGGTTCCTTGACTCGCCTCCTCGTCGCCCGAGGCGTGAGCAGACGAACATTGGCATTTATAAAGCCGTTGGCTAGTCTGGTACAGATCAAGTGCTCGTGGGCTTCGCCGGTCGCGGTTCGCGGCTGCGACGCGTCAGGCCATACAGCAAACCGAGCTCGCGATCGAGGATCGCGCGAACAGGCCCGCTATCGATCGGCCAGCCCCACGCCTCCGCGACGTCGAGCGCGCCGCGGATCTCGCCCGCACTACCGTGCGCCATGTCGAAGAACCGTTTGGGATCGCGGCCGCTGCGGCGGCTGCCTTCGGCGATGTTATGCGCGACGCTACTCGCGGCGCGCTCTACTTGATCCGCGGCATCGGGGCTGTGTTTGCGCAACTGCGCAACAACGGGACGGAGCGCGCGAATCAGATCCAGTGCGACTGTATATGCGACCAACATGTTCTCCTCAGGCCCTCTCGGGTTCACAAAAAAGGAATGCCCTCCCGCCGACGACCTCCGCGGCTGGGCTACGCCCGTCGCGACCGATCCGCGTCAGGAGCCGTGACGAGCGCCCACGTCCTGTGCACGTGTTCGGAGGACCGCCGAACTCCGCGGCCACCGTCGGCGCCACCCGGGAGGCCGCGGCGCTCGGCGCGAGCTCGTGCGCGGACGGGCGCAGGGCGGCCCAGCCGCGGAGGGAGGAGGCGCTCGCGGCTCGCTGCAGCAGCCGATCGAGCTTCGCGGACGCTACCGTGATAGCCGCAGCAGCCGATCGGGCTACCGCCGTGACAGGTGCAGCGATCGGGCTTCGCGGACGCCGCCGTGATAGATGCAGCAGCCGATCGGGCTTCGCGGAGGCCGCAGCGGATGTGTCGCTGGCACGGGCGAGTGTAGCTGCGGCAGCCGTGACCGGTCCCCACGAGCGCAGGCCGCTACTCGCTACGCGTACGACGTCTTCGTCCCGGTCGCCGCTCGCCGCTTGCCGCTTGCCGCTTGCCGCTTGCCGCTTGCCGCTTGCCGCTTGCCGCTTGCCGCTTGCCGCTTGCCGCTTGCCGCTTGCCGCTTGCCGCTTGCCGACGCCGCTTGCCGCTTGCCGCTTGCCGCTTGCCG
>Ga0302323_100001035_pt1 | contig 22514 bp, 7 predicted proteins | sample Fen_T0_3_FD_201950 | JGI IMG/M metagenome (GOLD analysis project Ga0302323, IMG submission 201950) | Peat permafrost microbial communities from Stordalen Mire near Abisko, Sweden - Fen_T0_3 | ecosystem: Environmental > Terrestrial > Soil > Wetlands > Permafrost | place: Sweden: Abisko... | reverse complement strand
AGACCAGAGATCGCTGGAAGTGCTGGGGGTTTTGTTGTTGAAATAATCCACTTCATATCCAGTGCCCAGTTTTTCAGTGACTTGATAGCCACCAATGGACGATCCACCCGCCACCTTGACATTGTTCGGCTGGTCGTCGTACCAGCCGATGAAGTTGATCCAGAGATCTTTGAGCGGCTTCAGGTTCAGGCTGCCGCTGACGGCTTTGCCTTGATTGTTATCCACCGGCCCTTGGAACAGGCCATTGTCCACGCGGGCGGTGAAACCCACTTTGTCGGTGAAATTATAGGTCGCCTGGATACCGGCGGAGGGGCCGTTGCCGGTGTACCACCATTGGTTGCCTTCCGAGAAGTTCACGTTGGCGGCACCACCGTCGCCGGACTCGTAGTTCAAGAGCGAAATAAGCTGGCCGGCCTTGATGTTCAGACCGGTACCGACCGGCACGTTTAGTTCGATATAAGCTTCCCGCAAATCATTGAAGGTAGTGTTGGCGCTGCCCGCACCGGTGCCGTTGCTGCCAGGAATATTGAGGGCCGGCGCATCATCGCCAAACATCAGCGAAGCCTTGAAACCGGCATCCCATTTATCGGTCGCCACGGGCTTGCTGGCCAGCGTGACCTTGAACTTATTAATGGAAAAGGAATTGTCCTTGGTGTTCCACAGATAGCTGTCGGAGTAACCGGACGACGGGCGCCGCGTATTATAGAAATACGAGGCTTGGACAAACCCGCTGACCGTCAAATCCGTCATGGCCGTAACGATCCGGGGGGAGGGGGAGCCGCTGGGCAGCAGGCCCTCCTTTTGGGCGAGTTGTTCCAAGGCGGTAACGCGTGCCTTCAGGTCTTGGTTTTCCTTCGCCATGCTGTCGGCATCTTGCGCCAGCACCATGGTGGCTCCGCTGAGGAAAATGCCCCCGGCACAGAGCCGTCGGGACATGGTTTTGGTCTTAGAGGTTGATTTGATCATTGAGGGTGTTTTTTTGTTAGTGGTCTCGGCTACTGAATAGGCCTCTTGGCAGCCTATAGATGGGGAGGCGAAGCCAATTTTGTGCCAGCGCAGCACGTTCTGGTAATAAACTCTGCGACTGATTAGCATTAGTCATAAAAATCTTGCAGGCCGGAGAAGAATCCGTTGGGACGCCGGCGGTGGAGCGATGGCTGGACCATTCGTGCAAACGTGCGGCGGAGTTTTTATTTTCGTGTCAACGGGCCGTTGCGCGGTGCGTAATCCGGTCCATTATTTATTGTGATGTAACGATTGTGTGACAATTTTAACGGCGGGCGGAGCCAGCCGGTGAACGCGGCAGCGGTGCAGGATTTTTTTTGACGCCTTTTATCCCGGGTGGAAAAAACGCTGCACTGAAACCCTGCACCTTGGCTGGGTGAGTGTAGAAGATGGTGTGCGGCGCTTCGGCTGCGGGCGCTGCCGTTGGAGAGTTTTTAGCAGCGGCCTCGCAGCAATGGTGGTCGGAGTTGGCGTTCGCGAACGCATTTTCATAAATACCGCAGCGGTTCACCGTCCGCCGTTGGCGAACAGCGCCGCTCCTCGAACCTCGTCGGTTGGGCTTTTGCGTCCAGGGTGACACTTGGCGGGTGTTACGCAACTCGCCAAATATATCCTGCTTTTCTGGCAGGGCCGCGAACACGCCGTCGCGTTCCCCGAGACTGTTCAACACGCAGCCGTCTTCGATTACATCCATCGGGACAATCCCGCCGCTCGCGCAGTGAGTGCCGGATTTTTTTACGAAGGGCCTGGTGTCATTTAGCACGGAGGTGAAAGTGCAAGGCTAGGGATTCCCAGGCGCCCAGAGGAAGCTTGCCACATTCCGACCATGCTCAAATCTGCGGACCGCAGGCTTTGGGATTTGCGCGTCTTGGTTTGGGATGCCTGTGAAACTTCCAGACGACGAGATTGTGTTAATCGCGAGCCGACCATGAGCATGGCGCAGCCGTTGCCCGACCAAATATATGTCTAACTACTTTTGATTGACAAATATTTTGCCACTGCCTGGGTTCGGGAGTGTACATGCATTTTTTCATATACATTTTTCAGGTAGCTGTGGATGGTTGCAATGCTTAATTTAAGTTCTGCTGCGATTTCTTTGTTGGAGTAGCCTTTGGACAGCATCACCAAGATCTCACGTTCCCGGTTGCTCAAGCGCATTTCCTGATGAGGCAGATTTGATCCTTTTCGGAAATGTTCCGCCACCCGCCGGGCAATCCCGCTCGTCATTGGTACTTCACCATTTAAAACTCCGAGCAGGGCCTTATGCACCTCGGAGGGCTGGGCTTGTTTGATGAGATAACCGTCCGCGCCAGCCTCAAGCGCCGGGAAAATCAATTCCGGGTCGTCAGAAGCGGTGAATATCAGAATCTGAGTTTGCGGCAGGGCGATTTTTAGCTGCGCGGTGCAGGCAATGCCGGAAATGCCCGGCATGAAAATATCCATCAATATGACTTTCGGCTTGGCTGCCGGTATTACTTGCAGGGCGTCTTCGCCGGTCGGACATGCGGCAACGCATTTGAAATTGTGAAACGATTCCAGCAGCTTGATCCAATGCTCACGAGTCGTTTTTTCATCATCCACCAGGGCAAAGGTATAAACTGAGTCGGCTTGTAGTTTGGTCGCCGGGTCGGAAGTTGAAATGCTCATGCAGATTTGGATTGGGAAGATTCAGTCGCTTCGGAACCAGAGGCAGGAAACGTTAGTTGATCGTTGTGAACTTCAGGCTGGCCTTTTTGCCAGAGAGAAAAGCGACGCAAGCGGCGAAGCGGCACGCTAATTTCCACCTGGCACCCGGCACCCGGTTGGCTGACGACCGTGCACCGACCACCCGCATCGTTCGCTCGCTGCTCCATATTAGTCAATCCATTTCGTTCCCTGCTTGCTTTCATCGGGTCAAAGCCTTTTCCATTATCTTCCACCCGGACGACGATCTTGTTGTCATGCCAATGAATCCGCAGTTGGATTTCACTGGCCCCGGAATATTTGATGGCATTGCAAAGCGCTTCGTTAACCGCCAGCATCAGGTTCCGGCGGATGCCAACATCACAGGGCAACGTTGGCAAATCCGCCGCAACGTCAAAACGACACCGGATGGTTGTCGGCTTAAGGAAGGTTTCAGTATAATCGCATAGATGCAAGATCAGATCACGCAGCGAGTCACGTTGAGAATTGACAATCCATATGGTTTCTTTCAACGAATTCAGCAACCCCCGCGCCTTCAGGCAAATCTCATCGAGTCCTGGTTGAGCCTCGGGGCAGGAACGCAGGTCGCTTTTTGCGGACTCTCCACAGACGACAAGTTGGGTCAGGCCGGCTGCGAGCCCGTCATGGAGGTCTCGGGCGATCCGGGCGCGCTCTCTCCGAATCACTGAATGCTCTTTTGAATTCAATATAAGCCGGCCCATGAGATAAATGCCGGTCGCGATTGAGATAACAAAGAACGTCAACAATACGGACTCAAACCAGAGTTGTTGCCAGAAAGATACGACAACCGGGGTCGGAGTCGGCGCATTAAGGACTTTTGTACCCCATTCCCAGGTGTCCAACTTCCAGGGCGAGACGCCTGCCGAGCCAACGATTTTTGCCTTCGGCCATAAAGGGGAAGCGTTTTGTTTTGTCTCCCAGCCACGCTCGTTGTTTGGCACTACCCGCCAACTTGCGTCGGAGCCGATAGAGATCAATTGCCCGTCTTTTAGCTGTATGTCGAGACCGAGAATAATTCCTGCGGCGCCAAAATCATTTGCCCCTTCAATGGCAAGCACATGAGGTCCGGATTTTCCCAATAGCGGACTCAAGTCGTATGCCGTCAAAATTCTCCAGTCTGACCCGCGTCCCAAATCATTTCCATCCAGGAGGACGTGATAATAGTCATCACCAGAAATAAGCAGGGTTGCCGAACGTACAGGAGATGAATTTGGAACCACAAATGATTTCCAAAAACGACAGGCCTGCCGATCGTACGTCGCGGAGGCCCAAATCCACGAACCGACCCCGGAATGGGAAGGCAAAGTGGTCGAGGTGACAAGCGGAAAAGCGCTCGAAGCCCCGATAGGCAACTTGGGCCCGCCATGATTTCCCATTCCAGCAAGCAATGGCTGCAATGTCATCCCATAAATGTGCGGCCCGCATCCGGGCAACACCACCCTCATCAGCATCGTGACGTCATTTGTAGCCGCCACAAAATCATATTCAATGAAGGCTGCCCCGCCAGCATCCATATCCAGCGGGTTGCCGGCATATTGCTCCTCGGCCCCCTCACCGCAAAAGCTGAAGTTTATATACCGGTCTTTGCTCCACTGGCGATAATAATATCGTAGTGAATATTTCATTCCCGCTCGCAACCCGCCGAAATTCATTTTGATTGTCGTGCCATTGGTGAGGTTTAACGGCTCGGTCATCAAAAAGCACATGTGATTCAGCAATGATAACATCGCGCCATCTGCCTGAACGTCAGCTCCGACAAGATTCCCGACGGCGGAATCGTCTCCAGCAAAACCGTCTCCTGCGGGAAGCGTTACCGAAACAGACCACGTTCCGCCATGATGGGTGTCGCTTCCGCAGAAGAATTGATGGCGTTCGTCAGAACGATTGCCATTTTCATGCAAGTGAACTTGCTGGAAGGGAACTCCGTTGATGAAAAGTGGCTTATTACTGCTTCCGAAACTCAATGTACACAAATATGTATTGCTGGAGTCTATTCCAGAAGCAAGATCGGTTCCGGTGCTTGGCAGGGAAAAGGCTGAAATTGTACCTGCACGCACGGAAACACCAAGAGTCATCCAGATTACGATCCACGACAATCTCGTTAAACGTAGAAGGAAGCTCATGACATGCAATTACTTTAACCAAAATATGGATTTTGTCCAATCAAGATTTCCGTCCGGAGAGCGGCAGGTCCTTGGAAGGGCTTCTGTATATGCCTCAGCGGATAGCATCAGCAATTAATGTTGCCGGAAGAAATTCTCGGAGCAATTTTCTTGGCTAAGCCATCTCTCTCCGCCGTTTCAAAAACTTTCCGCCAGGTCCTTTTCCGATTCGACGAGCGCTAATGTGATGTTTGTTGGCCTTGTCATCCTTGTGCAAATTGTCGGCGTCTTACGGTTTGGTCTAAAAGCACATTAGATCAATTACCTATGGATGATAAGCGTCATTGCAGGCAAAACTGCCGGCTTGAATACCCTAATTTGGGGGTATGGACACTGTCGGAGTAAAGTTTCATATTACGACACATAACAACCAAAAAGCTTCACTATCAGAATCGATGCTGTTTTTGTGTGGTTGGAATTTGCATGGACCAGAACCAAAAAACTGAATGTTGGCCGCCGATTAACGGCCAGCAAACTACATTAGAAAAGCCCAACCCAGAATAATAAAAACACCAGGAGTATGAAAAAAGCACACCACTTCAAAAGGAAGATCGCAGCAAGCCTGGTTAGCTTGGCTCTGTTGACGTTCACAAGTTCCGCCATCGCGACGGTGACCATTACCCTCACCAATCAAAACGGCCCTGCTTCGTTCGCGCCGACGTGGACTCCGGCTGCGGACAGTTTGATTGCCGGCCTGACTCCCAGCCTGGCTCAGGGCAGTTTCGCGCATGAAACCTGTTCTGGAGACCTTGCGCCGCTGACCACCATCCACAGCCTTACAGTTCCCTCGGGTTATTCGGCGGCCTGTGGCGGCCAACAGGGTAATTTGCTTGTTTACACGCTGCCAGCTTCCGCCAACGGATATAACATTACCAACATTACGACGTATAGTGGATGGGGCGACGGAGGCCGTGACGGCCAAGGTTATACGGTTTATTATTCCACCGCAGCCGCCCCAGGAATTTGGCTTCCTTTGGGCGGCGCCAGTTTCAGGAATGATGGACCTTCGATAAGCCAGCCATCTTGCAATCGAGTAACGATCAATGACTCGGTGAATGGGACGGCCACGATTGCCGCAAACGTTTACGCCTTGCTGTTTGATTTTGGCAATCCGGGGGTGGAAAACGGATGGGTGGGAATGGGAGCGATTACCGTGGAGGGAACCGTTGCGCCGGGCACGGCCTCGCCGTTGCCGATATCGATAACGGGATCCGTCGAGAGCGGTTCAAACCCGTTCACGCCCACCTGGCCGGCCGAAACACCCAGTTTGATTGCTCTTCAGGCTGCGATCACGGCCGTCGGCAATTTCAACAATGAAAGTTGCGCTGGTACATCCGCATTGACGGATGGTGGCATTGGGATATCTGGTGACAAATCAACCATGGCTTCTTGCGGAGCCGGGGGTGGCAACCTCCTGGTTTATGAGCTCAACAATTCTGCAAATGGATCAGATGTAACCAACATCGTTGTGTATAGCGGATGGGGCGACACAGGTCGATGCGGTCAATATTACGTTCTATCATATTCCACGGTATCCGCCCCTTCGGTCTTCATTCCACTCACCACGGTTTACTACCTTCCGCCCACCAACGGCGCTCCGGCATGCCGGGTGGCTGTAAATACGTCAACCGGGGCGGCATTGGCACAAAACGTTGCCAGGATAAAGTTCGACTTTGCCAGTCCGCCGGAAGCAAACAGATTTAATAATGGCTGGCAGGGGTATTCCGAAATAATTGTGCAAGGCACCAATTCTGGCGCCCCGCCCGTCGGTCCGTCACCTGTTTTGGTTCAGGACACCACGCCAAATTCCGCTGAAACTTCTTTCACGGGCGAACAGATTCTTTTCGTGGCAGCCTACTCAAATACGCCGCCGGCCAGCGTGCAATGGCAAAAAATAACCAGTGGCCCGACCACAAACAACATCAACGCCGGGGTGGTAACTGTGACCAATGACGGTGTGGTGATCTCGACGCTTACGCTTAATAACGTGCAAGTATCGGATTCAGCCACCTATATGTTGAAAGCCACAAATTCAGCCGATGGCACTGCCGCCCCGTCATATAGCACAGGTGCTCCGCTGATAGTCGCCAGCACGCCGGCGGCAGTGAATAACATCATTATCAACTATGCCGGTCAAACTTTTCCCGGCGGCGCAGCCAATTATTTTCCGCAATGGGCGGTTGACACAAGTGATTTGAACCTAATCCTTGGATTTCAATACGGCACCGGTCCTGGAACTTTGACTTACCCGACGCCGAACGGCCTTGGTTTTGCTCAAGGTGGCTGCAACGCGGATCCGAGCATTATGAGCGACAGCATGGCTGCTTCCGTGACTTCATTGCCGACCGCGACATTTTGTGCTTGCGGCAAGCTCGATTTCAGCGCGGGCTCGTCAGTGACCTATTCGCTAATCACCAATTCCGCAGCCTATGGTTTGGAGATCACGAATATCACTGTTTTTGGCGGTTGGGCAAACGCGGATCACAATGAGCAGAAGTATCAGGTTTTATATTCCACGGTGCAGTCGCCCGAGACTTTTATTCCCCTCGTAGTTGCCGACTACCTCCCGACAGATCCAACGGCCAGCCCGACGGTGACCCGTACGACACTCGTTCCGGTAAATGGAGTGTTGGCCCACAATGTGGCGGCGTTGCAGTTCAATTGGAATGTATCTCCGAATCCGAAGAATGGTTGGGGAGCTTATTCTGAAATCCTTGTCGGCGGCTCGCCTGCGACAGGATTAGTGCCTGCTTTGACAAGTGACGTCACACCTAACACCGCCTCCGATGTGGTGGGCAGTCAGATCATTCTCACGGCAGGTTTCAGTGGCGCGACCTCCCTGCAATGGCAATTAAACGGGACGAATGTTCCGGGGGCTACGTCATCAACTTTGACGCTCAATAATCTGCAGCTGGCAAATTCCGGGAATTACGCTTTGTTGGGCATTAATGCGGCTGGCACAAACAGCAGCCACGTCTGTGTGGTGACGGTAAGTCCTGCGGCGGCTGCGGTTTCAAATGCGGTCGTCAGTATCGCTGCTCAAACATCGCTGGCGACACAATTCAGTCCAACTTGGGACACAAGTTTATTGAGTTCAAGTCTGATCTACAATATTACGCCCGATTCTGGCGATGGTAGTTTCACGACTCCAGATGGTAATGGCGAGAATGCAAATACGCCGGTGATCCTTACTGATGGCAGTTGGGGGTATTTGAAAGGTGGAGATGAATCAACTATTACCTGTATCGGTAGCGACGCAGGTGCCGGCAATTTTGTGACTTATACCCTGACCGGCTCGGCGAATGGATACACCATTACCAACATTGTTTCATCTGGTGGGTGGACTGATAGTGGTCGCGATCAACAGGCCTACACGCTCTACTATTCTACGGTGGCGAACCCGACCAATTTCATCCCTCTGGCTGTTGTAAATTACAATCCGCCCAATCCGATCGGGATTTCCACCACCCGGGCGACAATCACACCTGAGATTGGAGCGCTGGCTAGCAATGTGGCTGCGTTGAAGTTTGATATGACCTCTCCTGCGGGCGAGAATGGCTATTCTGGCTACAATGAGCTGGCTGCCTATGGATCAGCTTCAGGACCGCTGGTTATCGCGCCTCAAATCAGATCGGTTACTCAATCGGGTGGCAACCTAATTGTGGTAGGCACCGGCGGATATCCTGTGAATAGCAGTTATACCTGGCTGGCCACAACAAACTTGTCACCTCCGGTCATTTGGATAACAAACAGTGCTGGAGTGCTGGATGCAACGGGTGCCTTATCGAACAGCATTCCGGTTGGTCTCAACCAGGCCACTTTCTTCCGGTTTCGGATGCCGTAAGACGGTTTTTAATATGGTTTGATGGCTCAGAGACGAAAGTCTTTGGGCCGTCTCACTAAAAACATCAGTTCATGTTACGACTCAAGCTGCATAAATTAATAGAATGAAAATGATTCATCTGAACGATGGTGGAAATCAAGATGCCCGCCTCAAGACGAGGGGATTTACGTTGATTGAACTGCTGGTGGTGATCGCCATCATTGCCATCCTCGCAGCCTTGCTGCTGCCAGCCTTGAGTCAGGCCAAAAAAAGGGCGCAAGGCATCAGTTGCCTGAATAATTTGAAGCAGCTTACGCTGGCGGCAGTGATGTATACTGGTGACTTTCAAGATGCCATTGTTCCAAATGGCACTACAGGAGACACCTGTTGGGTTCTGGGGGATGTGAGAACCCTCCCGGGGGCTACCAACGCGGATTTTTTAGTGCAAGGCTTGTTGTGGCCATATAACAAATCTTTTGACATTTATAAATGCCCCGGTGACAAGTTTTACGCCAACGGGACGGGTGTGCAGCGTGTCCGCAGTTATTCGATGAGTTGCATGATGGGCGACAACCAGAGTGCTGCCGGTAATAGCGGTCATCCGGGCATCAAGGAAAACCTAAAATTAAGCTCGGTGCGTAACCCTGGTCCTAGTGATGCGTTTTTCTTCGTGGGCGAAGAAGCCGGCCCCGATGGCAGCCTAGCCGACACCAGCATCGACGATGGATTTTTTGCAGTAGCATATAGCCAGACCAAGACATGGAAAAACACACCCGAGAGCCGGCACGGCAAGCGTGGACAGTTTTCATACGCTGATGGTCATGCCGGCATCATGAAATGGTTGGAACCAAGAACTGAGTATCTAGTTGGAGGCAGTGCGACCGGTGGGGTGTCGGGGTCCTCTGACCGGGATCTTCATCAAATATGGTCAGCAACCTATGCTGCTGGTGGCTATTTACCAGGATACCCGCCCCCCGCATGGTAAGCGCTTCATTTGGCAATTTTTTGTCACAAATAAATCTCTGTTTCAAAATTATATTTATTAATTCTATCAGGGAGTGACAGCGGTTGATCAAAAAAACGAAAAAGTGTAGGTCATCTCATATCGCCATGCCGCGAAGAATATTATGGCTGGCAAGCGTTGCGCTTGCCTGGTTGCAAGTGACGATCAGTCCACACCGTGCATCGGCGGCCAACGTGATGAATTACGGAGCCGATGGCATGGACTACTTTCAGTTCACCACTCCTTCCATGGCGTTCGACAAGGCTTCCGGCTTTACGACGCTGGTCGCCTTCGCCATGCACGTTAACGCGGATGGCACCCTTCTGATCGGCGGTTACGTGGCTTGCACAAATGGTGTCTATACCGGCCCGACCAACTGGGGTTCGCTCGTTGCCACCGTGAAAACGCCGCCCACGACAGTCAATCGCTATGAGGTCTGCATCGGTGGTTGGACGGACACCAGTTTTGACAACATCAAGGCTCTGGCTGCTTTGCCGCAGGGGATGGGAACCAGCAGCATTCTCTACAAAAACTTCATGGCATTAAAAATTGCTGTGCCTGGAATCGACGCGATTAACGATGATGAAGAGCAGTGTTATGATTTAAGTTCTGCCGTAAGCTTTGCAAATATGCTCGGCAGTTTGGGCTATAAGTTCACGCTTGCTCCTTATACCTCCCAGGTTTTCTGGGTGAATCTGAGGAATAGCATTACGAACTGTGACTATATTTATCTTCAGTGCTACTCGGGTGGCGCGAACAATAATCCGAGTCAGTGGAATTCGGCTTTTGGTCATGGGGTGGTGGTGATTCCTGGTCTGGAAAGCAACGGGGCGACTCCGGCACAATTTCGCACCTGGTATCTTCAAACTGGGGTTCAGGGCGGTTTTTACTATCCGGATATTGTTTTTAACAACACCTATTGGAGTGCCGCCATCATTGAAGCCACCGGAGCAACGCCGGCGGTGCCGACTGGATTGACTGCCGTTCCGGGGGGACAACAGGTGAATCTTGCGTGGGATATGGTTCCTGGAGCGATTTCGTATAACATAAAGCGTTCAACTGTTAGTGGCGGAGAGACCACCATTGCCAATGTCTCCACGCTCAACACTCCTTGGCCGGGGTCCAATCAATATTATGACGCGGGACTGGCCAGCGGCACGACCAATTACTATAAGGTGTCGGCGGTCAATACCAACGGGGAGAGTTCAAATTCAGCAGAGGTCAGCACGGTGCCTCAACCTGCGACTGTTTTTGGTTTTGAAACGCCCGGCCTCGGTCTTGGGAAATATCAAAATAATCCGGCTGGAGGCCCTTGGACGTTTGGCGGCGCGTCTCCCAATGGCTCGGGCATTGTCGCCAACGGCAGTGGCTTTGGTAATTTAAATGCGCCGGAGGGCGTGCAGGCGGCATTCGTCCAGGAACTGGGCGCTGTGTCGCAATCCCTTTCAGGTTTCGTCCCGGGGACAAATTACACGATCACTTTTTCTGCCGCAGAACGGGGCGGGAACAGCCAGTCGTGGAATGTCAAAATCGGCGGCACCTTGATCGAAAGTTATAACCCAGGCTCAAGCGCGGCAAGTTTTACGGACTATGGAGCCACCTTCACGGCGACCGCCGTAACGCACGCATTGTCATTTGTGGGAACCGACTTGGCGGGCGGCGATAATACCGTATTTATTGACAACGTGAGAATCACTCCGCCGCTGATTCCAGTGCCGGTGGTGGCAAGAAACATATTGCCGGTCACGGCAACAGATATGGTGGGCGGTCAAGTCACGTTTGCGGCAGTAATCAATGGAACGAATCTGGTCTGTCAATGGCAGAAGGTTCGCGGCGGCGTAACGAATATCATTTCTGGAGCAACGAACACGACGTTGACACTTCCCAATTTGCAGGCAAGTGATGCAGCTTCCTACCGATTAATAGCAACAAATATTTATGGCGTGGTGGTAAGCGCGCCGGGCGTGTTGACGGTTACCAGTGTACCTGGGCCGGTGAACAATGTGATCGCGAAATTTGCCGCCCAAACCGGGTTGGGTAGCGTGAGCGCGAACTTTACGCCAACGTGGACGGTGTTCCCCGGCGGCTTGATCGCCAGCAAGTCGCCCAGCGGCATTGGCAGCGGCAATTTCAGCGCCTGGGAAGCAGGTGTGGTGGCCGTGTTGACCGATGGGACCTTCGGCTCATTGAATCAGGGTGGCGCCGGCAGTTTGACGGAAGTGATGTGTGGTGACGTGGCGGGCGGCGCGGGTCAGTCAGTGACTTACGCACTGACCAACTCGGCCAGCGGGTATAGCCTGACGAACATCACGGTTTATGGCGGGTGGGGCGATTCAGGACGCGATCAACAGGCTTTTACCGTTTACTATTCCAAGGTTAGCGCGCCTTCAACCTTCATCCAGTTGAGAAGTGTAAACTATAACCCTGTCAATCCAACCGGTGTCCAGTCGGCGACCCGGACGACACTGATACCCGCCTATGGTTATCTGGCAACGAATGTGGCGGCCGTTAAGTTTGACTTTACCACCCCGGCGCCGGAAAACGACGCGTGTGGTTACTCGGAAATCCAAGTGTTCGGAATTCCGACTTTCGTGACGGCAACCAATCCGCCGAACCTCATGGTTCAGGTCGCGGGCAACAGCCTGACGTTGAACTGGCCGGCGGATCACATTGGCTGGCGGTTACAGGTCCAGACCAACGACGTTAGACCGGGACTGGGCACGAACTGGGTGGATATGACGGGCGCGACCAGCACGAATCAGATGATTATTCCCATAGACCCAGCGAATGGCAGCGTCTTTTACCGCATGATTTATCCGTAAGCTGTCGGGCCTGACAGGATTCGACTCAAACTTTTATTGCCAATCCAATATGCGTATTAAACAGCCTGTCACCAATAATCCAATGATTCAGCCGGCCAACACAAGCTTGCCGGTGATGGCTGTTCGGCGAACTCGAACGGGCATTTTCGTCGTTGCCAGTGTGCTGGTGTTTTCGATGTTGGTGGGCTCGGCGGTGGCGGGCAACGACGTGGTTGCGACCATGGAGGCCCAGTTAGGATCGAGTCCCGGCAATTCCTTAACGCCTACCTGGACATTTGCTCCGAACAGCCTGATCGCCGGTCAATCCCCCGACAGCACGAATGGAAATTTCAATTTAGAATCCTACTGGGGAAACCGGAATGTCAATTCCCTCACCGCAGGCGGCAGTCTCACGATTGCGGCCGGCGCCAGTCCCACGACGACCAGCACAAACTATGTGACCTGTGGCAATGGGAACGGAGCGGGCTCCTTGGTGGTTTTTACGCTCAGGGGTTCCGCCAACGGTTACAATCTGACGAACATCACGGTTTATGGCGGGTGGAGGGACGCCGGGCGTGACCAGCAGGGTTTTACGGTCTACTATTCCACCGTGGCGGCACCCTCGACTTTTATTTCGCTGGGCAGCGTTTATTACAATCCCACCAATGCTGCCGGCCTCGCTTGCGCCACGCGGGTGATCCTGACGTCAACGAGCGGCGTGCTGGTCACCAGTGTGGCCGCCGTGAAATTTGACTTTACCACGCCGACCACGCCCAACGGTTGGAGCGGTTACGCGCAAATCCAAGTGTTTGGAACCCCGACCGGCACTCCGCCTACGGCCAATCGACCGACCTGCTTGCCGGGTTCGCCAGTCAATGCCGGGACCGGGGTGACTTTCAACGAAACCGCTTCCGGCGTGCTGCCGCTGCAATATCAATGGCAGTCGGATAATGGAAGTTGCGGTGCCGGCTACGCGGATATTGCGGGAGCGACGGGCACAAACTATATCCTGAACACGACGAATTTTGGAAACTTTTTAATTAATTTTCGCGTGCGGGTGTCCAATGCCAACGGTTCCACATTCAGTCCTGCACTTCAACTGGTCGTTACCAATGCCAGCAGTTCATTATCAACAGCTACGGCGGGAAATTTGCGCTGTGAACATCTACTGAATCCGCTGGGCATAGACGTCCACCGGCCGCGCCTGAGCTGGAGAATGAATTCCACCGCTCGGGGCGCACGGCAAACCGCCTATCAGATATTAGTCGCATCGTCGCCAACAATTTTGTCCCAGAACACCGGCGATCTTTGGAACAGTGGAGCGATTGTTTCCAGTCAATCGGTGTTGCAGCCCTATGGCGGCCAGGCGCTGGCTTCGGGAGAAGTCTGTTACTGGAAGGTGCGCGTCTGGGATGAAAACGGAAACTTTTCAGCCTGGAGTCCGGTGGCAACGTGGAGCATGGGCTTGCTCACCCCGTCGGATTGGACGGCGCAATGGATCGGGATGATCGAAAATACAAATATTTCTCCCGCTCCGCCGAGTCCGATGCTCCGCAAAACCTTTGCCATAGCCAAACCGGTGACGCGGGCCACGGCCTACATTTGCGGGCTTGGCTATTACGAACTTCAGCTTAACGGGGCTAAAGTCAGTGATCATGTTTTAGATCCAACCTGGACGCGATACGACGATCAGGCTTATTACACGACCTATGATGTGACGACCAATTTGGTTCAGGGACAAAACGCCGTTGGTGTGCAGTTGGCCAACGGTTTTTACAATCAATGGACCGGTGATGCCTGGAACACCTCCACTGCCCCATGGCGCGCCTTACCCCAGATGATTCTTCAATTGGTGGTGCAATACACCGACGGCACAACGAAGGTGATCGTCAGTGACCCAACCTGGAAGACTTCGACGGGGCCATTGGTGCTGGACACGACGCGCCTGGGGGAGGTTTACGATGCGCGCCTGGAAAAAGCTGGCTGGTCAACCTCCAGCTATAACGATTCAGCTTGGGCCAACGCGATCTCGCGCGAGGGAATTGCCGGCACGCTGCTGGCAGCGGACGCAGAGCCGGTCAAGGTTTTCCAGACGGTGTATCCCGTCCAAATCATTCCCGTTACCGGACAACCCGGGGTTTATACCTTCGACTTCGGTCAGAATCTGGTTGGCTGGGGACAGTTGACGGTAAGCGGTTCGGCCGGAACCTCGGTCAGCATGGTTTATGGAGAATTGACCAACAGCGATAATTCAGTAAATCAAAGCAACATCAATGGACTGGTGAGTTTGAAGCAGTATTTCCAAACGGACACATATATCCTCAAAGGCTTTGGTACAGAAACCTATGCCCCGCGCTTTACCTACCACGGATTTCGTTACGCGCAGGTAACGGGCCTTCCTTCTGCGCCGACCACCAATACGCTCATGGCGCAAGTCGTGCATACGGCTTTTGACCCGGTGGGAAACTTCCGGTGTTCCAACGATTTGCTCAACCGGATTGAGACCAACGCTATTTGGTCGTATTTGGGCAACTTTGTTGGCATTCCGACGGATTGTCCTACGCGCGAGAAGAATGGCTGGAACGGCGACGCGCAACTCGCGTGTGAAATGGGATTGCTGCACTTTGATAGCGCCGCTGCCTACGCGCGCTGGTTGAAGGAATTCGGCCCCGGCCAGCTCTCCAGTGGCGAACTGTCCGGTGTCTTTCCCAATGCCAATTGGGGTTATGGCACAGGCCCGGCGTGGGAGGGGGCGATGTTGCTGATTCCTTGGTTTGTCTATTTGCATAACGGCGATGCCGGAATATTGACCAACAACTACGCGGCCATGAAGGCTTATGTCAACTACGAGACCAGCGTGGCATCGGGGAACATCGTCTCCTACGGACTCGGCGACTGGTTGCCGGCCAATACGACGACGCCAACTGAAGTGACTGACACGGCTTACTATTATCAAACTGCGTTAATATTGGCTCGGACAGCGGCGCTGATGGGGAATACGGCTGATGCGGCGCAATACAGCAACCTCGCGACGCAGATTGGTTCCTCATTTAACAACGCCTTCTGCACCACGACCAACGCCGAGTATTCCGGCGGCACTCAAACCGCGCAGTCCTGCGCACTGTACCAGGGCTTGGTCAGTTCCAACCAGATTCCCGCCGCCGCCCAGGCGTTGGCCTCGGCCGTGCAGCGAAATAACAACACGATTGATACCGGCATTCTTGGCTCCAAGTATCTGCTGCGGGCGCTTTGCGACAACGGCCATTCCGATGCCGCCATGGCGCTGGCCCTCCAGACCAACTATCCCAGTTGGGGCAACCAAGTTTTGCGGGGAGCCACTACGCTGTGGGAAACTTGGAGTGGGACAGAATCCGGCACCTCGCTCAATCATATCATGTTCGGCGACATATCGGCATGGTTCATTGAATATCTGGCGGGCATTCGTCCTGGTGGTCCAGGCTACCAAAGTGTCATCATCAAACCGGAAATCACCGGGGTCGTTGCCTGGGCGCAGGCCACGCATATTTCACCTTATGGAACCATCTCCAATGCCTGGCAATTTTATGGCACGAGCGTTGCCATGACGACGATCATTCCTCCCAATTCAACCGGCCTGATCTATTTGCCAACATTGGGCAGCTCGCCAACCAATTTGGTGATTCAGGAAAGCGGCGTGAATATCTGGGTTAATGGCGCTTCGACTGGCAACGACGCCGGAGCAGTTTTCGATCACACGGAAGGTTCCGGACCGCAGACCTATTCCGTCTGGAAAGTTCCCTCCGGCGCCTATCAATTTAATTGGACGATAATTCCGCTGCCTTATGCCATCGGACTGGTCGCGCAGGCCGGCAACGGCTGGGTGAACTTGAATTGGACGGCAATGCTGGGGGCGGCAAACTACAACGTAAAGCGCTCCAGCGTTTCCGGCGGACCCTACACGGTGCTGTCGAGCTCGGTTTTAGGCACAAGTTACACCGACCTGGCCGTAACCAATGGCCAAACTTACTACTATGTATTCTCCGCAGTGAACGATGGCACCGAAAGTGCCAATTCAAACGAAGCCTCGACCTCGCCGGCAAACATTCCTAATTTCAGCTTTGAAACCCCAAAGGTTGGCGATTACGCGTATAATCCCGTCGGTGGGTCGTGGACTTTCATCGGCGCAAGCGGCAATGGTTCAGGCATCCTGGCCGATGGCAGTGGTTTTGGGAACCCCGATTCGCCGGATGGTTCCCAGGCCGCATTTGTCCAGTCGTACGGAATAATTTCGCAAACTTTGTATGGTTTCGTGCCGGGGACTGTTTACTCCATCACCTATTCCGCTGCGCAACGAAGTGGCTATAACCAGCCTGGCGGCGAATCGTGGAATGTACTGATCGACAATCAAATCATCCAAACCAACACTTCCGGCGGCGCCAGCTATGCCACATATACTGCCACCTTCACCGCGACGGCAACCTCGCACGTCTTGAGTTTTGTCGGCACCGATATTGCCACCGGCGATAACACGGTGTTTATTGACAATGTGCGGATCACCCCGTCCATTCAGGCGCGTGCTTCTTCGGCGACCCTGACCAGCCCGGCAAACAACGTCAGCTTTCTTTCGTCCAGCACCGTCAATCTCGCGGCGCAGGTTATCACGAATGGAAACGTCATCAACGGTGTCGAATTCTACGCCAACAACACCAACCGTGTCGGCCAGTCTTCCACGCCCCCTTATGCCTGTTCCTGGACCAACGTTCCCGCCGGTGCCTACACTCTTGTTGCCAATGTGACGTTCAATGGCCGTGCGGTTGCCAGTTCAGCCGCCGTTAATATTCTCGTGACCAATCTTTCGCCGGTGATGAGCAGCGTCGGATTTGTGGCCGACGGGCAGCAGTTGACCGTTTCGGGGACCGGCCATCCTGGATACTCCTATGTTCTTGTTGGCACCACCAATCTTGTTGCCCCCATCATTTGGGTTCCAGTCAGGACCAACCATGCTGACAATTCCGGCAATATTTCTTTCACGAACTTGCCGGCTGTTGGCACAGAGGAGTTCTATCGTATCTCGGGAAACTAATTCGATTTGGATACCCTAGTTTTGGGGTATGTCCGTTTTCGGAGATGATGAATACTATTTCGCCAATGAAGAATGGTCTTTGGGTTCTCCTCGCAGTCGAAACTTTTGGATTTAAGGCGGCAGCACAACCTGATCACCAGCCAAACCGCTGTGGAAAATGCCCATCCAATTTGGCGGCTTCCGCAACGCTCAACGGCAAAAAATCCACTGGCCGGCTGAATCTGATATCGTGGGCCGAAAATCCCAAAAATATTATTTGCAGCCCGAAATACCTTCCCTTTTAAAGAGCTTCCCTGCAAAATTTTTTCCATGCAAAAATGTAACGTATTGCTTATAATTCTTGGATCCTGTCTGATGGCTGTTTCTTCCTTGGCCAAGCCAGACGTTGAAATGGAAGGCATTCCTTTGGTTGGGACAGACGCCCATGGCCACGCATATCCCGGCGCGAGTGTGCCATTTGGCATGGTGCAGCTCAGCCCGGACTCATTGGAGGCAGGGTGGTCAGGTTCTGGTTGGGATTTGTGTTCTGGTTATCATTACTCCAACCCGGTCATCCAAGGCTTCAGCCACACCCATTTAAGCGGCACGGGTTGCGGTTGTCTGGGCGATGTTTTGTTGATGCCGACGGTCGGCAAGATTTATCTCGACGCGGGTTCGCCCGGCCAGGGTTATTCGTCGCGGTTCTCGCATGATCAGGAACACGCAACGCCGGGATACTACTCAGTAGTTCTCCAGGATCCCAAAATCACCGTAGAACTGACCACGACCATACGCTGCGGGTTTCACAAATACACGTTCCCCGAATCCGATCAATCACACGTCATTCTGGATCTGGATCACAACATCGGCAACGGCACGAAGGAAGCCTCCGTTCAGTTTGAAGGAAATGACACGATCAGCGGATACCGCTTCTCCGAGGGGTGGGGAGGCCGTAGAGCGATCTATTTTGTGATGAAGTTTTCCAAACCATTCGACTCCTTTGGAATTGAGCGCAACGGAGAACTGTCCGCCGGCAACGTCCGCTCATGCCGTGGCAACAAGATCAAAACTTTTGTGAATTACAAAACGACGGCGAATGAAACAATCTTGGTCAAGGTGGGTATTTCCGGCACTGGCATCGAGGGGGCGCGGAAAAATCTGGCCAAGGAAATTCCCGGCTGGGATTTTAAGGCTGTCCGGTCAGCCGCCAGCAAGCAGTGGCAAAATGTGTTTAATGCCGTTCAGATCAAGACCTTCGATCCACACATTCGCAAAACATTTTTTGCAAACCTTTACCTTTCATGTCTCGCCCCGGTTTTGTTCAACGATGTGGATGGAACCTATCGCGGCTACGACCATCAAAACCACGGCGGTACAAATTTCCAGAACTACACCACATTTTCCATCTGGGATATTTACCGTGCCGAGTGGCCGCTGCTGGCCCTCTTGCATCCCAACCGCGTCGACGACATGGTTCAGTCCATGCTCGCACAGTATCGGGAGCAGGGGGAACACACGACGCCGATCTGGCCATTGTGGGGGAATGAAACCTGGTGCATGATCGGCTACCACTCCGTCGACATGATCGCCGAAGCTTACATGAAAGGCTTCCGCGGTTTTGACGCCGAAGCCGCGTATCAGGCGATGCGTGACACCGCAATGCAAGACCGCAACGGATTGAAAACTTACAAACAACTTGGCTATGTGGCTTCGCGGCCAGGAGACCAGGCAACCTCAAAGACGCTTGAATACACCCTTAACGACTGGGCCATTGCCCGGATGGCGGAGGCGTTGGGCCATAAAAAGGATGCCATGCTTTTCTATCAGCGCTCGGCCAATTATCGCAATTTGTTCGACACCACCACACAGTTTTTCCGAGGACGTAAGGCCAATGGTTCGTGGCGCGCACCGTTTATTGATAATGCCTTGGTCGGCGACGAATACACCGAGGCAGATGCCTGGCAGTATGCGTTTCACGTCCAGCAAAACGTGCCGGACTTGATCGCGCTCTATGGCGGCGACCAGGGATTCATTCAGAAACTGGACACCTTGTTCACCTCCAACTCCTTCATCGACACGGGCATCCCTGACATCAGCGGACGGATCGGACAATACTCTCAGGGCGATGAGCAATGCCATCATGTTGCTTATCTCTATGATTATGCCGGTGCACCCTTCAAGACTCAGCGTTGGGTGCGTCAGGCCATGTCCAGCATGTATAGTGACACGCCCGCAGGCCAGTGTGGCAACGTCGACTGCGGCCAGATGGCGGCTTGGTACGTTTTCAGCGCTTTGGGTTTTTACCCGGTAAATCCTGCCAGCGAGGTATATGTGATCGGCAGTCCGGTGGTAAGCGAAGCCGTGATTCATCTGGATCAACACAAGTATAATGGTCGTACCTTTACCGTCATCGCCAAGCATAACAGTGCTGAGAATATTTACATCCAGTCCGCCTCGTTGAATGGCCAGCCGCTGGCAAAGGCCTGGCTGACTCACGAACAAATCACCTCCGGCGGCACGTTGAATCTGGAGATGGGACCCAGGCCTAATCCAGAATGGGGCAGCGCCCTGGCCAATCGCCCGCCCGCCACCATGCCGGCCGATTTCCAATATCCCGCACTTCCAAATCCGTCGTCAACGAACCTCGTTGTGCTTCCACTTCCCATCCGCGTGCTGTGCGGTGGCGACGAACCAACTGGCGATTTTGTGCCTGTTCCCAACCTGATCGCCAGCGGCACTGCCCACACGGATGCAGTGATTGACACCCGGGCCGCGAACGCCGCCCCTGCGGCAGTTTACCAGAGCGAGGCTTACGGGAAAAATATAACCAGCACCTTTCCGGTGCCTGCTGACAAAGTCTATTTGGTCCGGTTTCATTTCGCGGAATTTGCCGACGGAAACGCAGGTTTCCGTCTTGAGAACATCGCAATTAATGGGCAGTCCATGTTGACCAACTTTGACATTTTTACCGAAGCAGGCGGTATGAACAAAGCCATCGTCCGGGATTTTCCTGGAATCAAGCCCGACGCCAACGGAAACATTGTCGTGCACATCGCTTCCACCCCAAACAGTCCCGATCAGAACGCCAAGATCAGCGGCATTGAAATCTTGAAGCCATGACTGCTCCTTCCCATGCGAAGACTGAACTTTTCGGTGGCAAGCAACACCACCAGCCAGAACCCAAATTTTTGCCTGTCAGTTTCTATGTTGGGTTTCTATAATTATTCTTTCACCCCTGATATGAAATGTGTTCTTATTATCTTCCTAGCAGCTTGCACCTTGACATTTAAGGTGGCAGCACAATCGAATGACTTGGCCGATCGCTGGGTAAAGGAAGCATCCATCTCGACAGCTTCCGCAACGCTCAATGGTGTCAAACCATTGGCCAGTTGGATTTGGGATTCGGGTGCTGAAAATCCTCAGAATTATTATCTGCTAGTCAGAAGGACCTTCAAGGTGGACCAGCTTCCAAAAAACGCCTCTGCTTTCATTTCTGCGTATGCTTATGCCGATGTTTATATCAACGGTAAGCTGCTTGAACGCAGTCCAATGAATTGTGATCCGGAATATCAGTGCTATGATTACTTCAACATCTTGAGCTATCTTCGCAAAGGCGAAAACGTCATCTCGGCCGTGGTGCAAAATTTCGGTGTCGGACTGCATTCCCAGATGAATGCCCGGGGCGGATTCTTTTTTCAGGCAAAATTCGATTATACTCGCGGCGCCTCCCTCGATCTCTTGAGTGATGGCACTTGGAAGGTTGCTCATGCCAAGGCTTGGAACACAGAAACGAGCTGCCGAGAACCTAATGCGCACCTAATTGGTTTCGTCGAGGATTTCGATGCCCGACTCTGGCCCGATGGCTGGCAAAATCCGGGATTCAATGATTTAACTTGGGAGAGTGCAAAGGTAATTGGCGTCCCGCCGGTCGCCCCGTGGAATAACTTGGTCGTGACCGAGCGCCCGCAATTGTTCCGGAAGATGGTTAAGCCGGTGCGCAAATGGCAAGCTGGAAATGTTATGGTTTATGATTTTGGAACGGAGCTTGTTGGTTACCCGCAATTCACTATTGACGCAGCCGACGAAGGTGTTCAATTTGAGTTTGGAACGGGAGAACAACTGGATAAAAGCAAAGTGCCCTTGATCCATGCCAGCGGAGATCATGCCAATAAATACACGACAAAAAAAGGACTTCAAAGCTGGCGACCTTACACCTGGATGGCCTTCCGTTATTTATCGATCGTAACCAAGCCGGATGTCCACATCACGAAAGTGGATGCTGAGTTTGCGTGCTACAACTATGAAATGGATGGCTCATTCGAATGTTCTGATCCCCAACTTAACGAATTCTGGAATATTGGAAAGCATACCATGCGGCTCTGCTCAATTGACACTTACATGGATTCCCCATGGCGTGAGCGCACCCAATATATCGCCGGCGATTCGCGCTATCTGCAAATTTACGGAAACTATGCCTTTGGCAAGAGTTCGAGGTTCTTGTCGGCTTACAATCTGGTTTGCGGTGCCCAATCACAGCGTTGGCGTAACGACGGAGCCGTGCGCAGCCGTTACCCAACTGATTATTTCCTGCAACCCGGCAGTTCCACCTATATCGCGGACTATCAATTGGAATGGGTGCTGATGATGCGCGAATATTTTATGTATTACGGCCAGGACGAGTTGATCAAAAATCTCTATCCCAACCTTAAAACAGCGATGGATTACTTTGAACCGTTTGTTGATCCAAAAACGGGTTTGCTGGCCGGTCTGCCAGGATGGATTGTTCTCGATTGGCCCGATACCTATCAAATGGAGCGGAAAAGTATTGTTACCGGACTCAACTGCCAGTATTACGGCGCATTGAATGCGGCCGCAGCAATTGCCGCCGATTTCGCGCATGAAGATAAGCAAGCTCAGCTATGGAAAGAACAGGCGGCTCTGCTCAAGGAAAATATTAATCGTGAACTTTGGTCCG
>Ga0302323_100001034_pt1 | contig 22555 bp, 25 predicted proteins | sample Fen_T0_3_FD_201950 | JGI IMG/M metagenome (GOLD analysis project Ga0302323, IMG submission 201950) | Peat permafrost microbial communities from Stordalen Mire near Abisko, Sweden - Fen_T0_3 | ecosystem: Environmental > Terrestrial > Soil > Wetlands > Permafrost | place: Sweden: Abisko... | reverse complement strand
CTCGATACGGACCCAAGCAGCCTCACTGAGCACACCAGAACGCGACATGAGCCAACAATCCCGGCTCACCCCGCCAGGATTTAGCAGACACGCCCTAGGCCACCCACCGCGCGAACCAGCGGACCGCGTCACCCGGTGCCGGGACGGCCTCGACGGACCGCTGGAAGGTCTCCGCTCCCATATCCCTTGATAGCAGACGTGGGCCGAGCCCGGCCACTGTCGTGCCCGAGCGCGCGAAGCATCGCGTGCCGGGAGGGGGAGGACGGTCGGGCGACGCCCGTGGCAGGGTTCTGCGCGTGACGAGTGTCCTCTGGCTCCGGCGCGACCTGCGCCGGCGCGACCTCCCCGCCCTGGGGGCAGCCGTCGACGCGGCCGCTGACGGGGCCGTCCACGCACTGTTCGTGATCGACCCGGTGCTCTGGGACCGCTGCGGTCCCGTACGGCGCGGCTGGCTCGCTGCGAGCGTCCGCGCCGCGGCGGAGTCCTACGACGGCAGGCTGACCCTCCGCGTCGGCGACCCGGTGACGACGGTCGCGGCGTTCGCAACCGACGTCGGCGCCGGGTCGGTCCACGTCAGCGCCGAGACCACGCCGTACGGCGCGGACCGCGACGCCCGCGCGCGGCGACACCTCGAGGACCGCGAGGTCGCCTGGGTCGCGACCGGCTCGCCGTACGCCGTCGGACCGGGTCGGGTGCGGACCCAGCAGGGCGGCCCCTACCGCGTCTTCACCCCGTTCTCCCGCGCCTGGCGCGAGCACGGCTGGGCCGACCCTGCAGCCGCGCCACGCGGCGTACGCCTCGGAGACGACGCGAGCGACGATCAGGCGGCCACGCGGCTCGATCGTGCACTCGCCGCGTGCCCGGTCGACCTGCCGACGGCGGGGGAGGACGCGGCGCTGCGCCGGTGGCGGGCGTTCCGCGACGAGCGCCTCGGCGACTATGCCGAGGGACGGGACCGCCCGGATCTCCGCGGGACGTCCCAGCTGTCGCCGTACCTCAAGGTCGGCGCGATCCACCCGCGGACGATCCTGGCCGAGCTCGCCGGCGACCGGTCTCCGGCGGCCAGGGCCTTCACCGACGAGCTCGCCTGGCGCGAGTTCTACGCCGACGTGCTCCACGGCGACCCGGACTCGGCCTGGCGCGACCTGCGGCCCGAGCTGCGGTCGATGAGCTACGACGACCAGCCCGAGCTGCTCCGGGCCTGGCAGGAGGGACGGACCGGGTTCCCGATCGTCGACGCGGGGATGCGCCAGCTCGCGGAGACCGGCTGGATGCACAACCGGGTCCGGATGATCACGGCCAGCTTCCTCTGCAAGGACCTCCACCTCTGGTGGCCGGAGGGCGCCCGCCACTTCCTCGACCACCTCGTCGACGGAGACGTCGCCAGCAACAACCACGGGTGGCAGTGGGTGGCGGGCACCGGCACCGATGCCTCGCCGTACTTCCGGGTCTTCAACCCGGTCACCCAGGGCAAGAAGTTCGACCCCGACGGTGACTACGTACGACGGTGGGTCCCCGAGCTGGCCCACGTCGGAGGGCGCCGGGTGCACGAACCCTGGACCGTCGAGGACGGCCACGAGCACGGTTACCCCGCGCGCGTGGTCGACCACGGCGAGGAGCGAGCCGAGGCGCTGCGGCGCTACGAGGAGGCTCGCCGCTGAGTGGCCCGGCGGCGCTCGTTATCCTCGGGCGCGTGCAGATCTGGCGGTCGTTGGACGACGTCCCGAGTGACCTCGGGGGTACGGCGGTCGTCATCGGCAACTTCGACGGCGTCCACCTCGGGCACCAGCACGTGATCGCCGAAGCCCGCCACGCGGCGGACGCGGAGGGGCTGCGCGTCGTCGCGGTCACGTTCGACCCCCACCCGATGGCCGTCCTGCGTCCCGAGCACGCGCCCACCACGCTGACCGACCTCGAGACCCGCGCGGCCCTGCTCGGCGCGTGCGGGGTCGACGACGTGCTCGCCCTGCCCTTCGACCGCGAGACCGCGGCCTGGAGCCCACACCACTTCGCCACCCGGGTGCTGGCCGGCAGCCTGCACGCGGTCGTCGTGGTCGTGGGCGCGAACTTCCGCTACGGCGCCAAGGCCGCGGGAGACGTGCGCACCCTGGCGGTCAGCGGGGAGGAGCTGGGGTTCCGCGCCGTCGGCGTACCGCTGGACGGCGGGCCGCAGGTCTGGTCGTCGACGTACGTCCGCACCTGCCTGGCGGCTGGCGACGTGGCCGGAGCGGCGCAGGCCCTCGGACGACCGTTCACGGTGCGCGGGGTGGTGGTCCGTGGCGACCAGCGCGGCCGCGAGCTCGGCTACCCGACGGCCAACGTGCCCACCAGCGGCATGGCCGCGGCCCCCGCTGACGGGGTGTACGCCGGGTGGCTGCGGCGGCTCGACACCGGCGACCGCTACCCCGCCGCCATCAGTGTCGGCACCAACCCCACGTTCGAGGGTGAGCGCGAGCGACGCGTCGAGTCCTACGTGCTCGACCGCGACGACCTCGAGCTGTACGACGTCGAGGTCGAGGTGGCGTTCGTCGACCGGATCCGCGGCATGGTCCGCTTCGACGGCGTCGACGCGCTGGTCGAGACCATGCGCGGCGACGTGGTCCGTGTCCACGAGATCCTCGGCGTCCCGACTCCGTGACCGCGCGACGCCCGGTCGTCGACCTGACCGACGAGGAGGCGCGGCGGGCCTTCGTGCTCAAGTGGGGGACCGTGCCCCGCGACGTGATCCCCGCGTGGGTCGCCGAGATGGACTTCGCGCTCGACCCGGTGGTCCAGGACGCGCTCCTCGGAGCGGTGCGCCGCGGCGTGGTCGGGTACCCGGTCTTCGGCACGCCGCCCGAGCTCGCCGAGGCGTACGCCGCGTTCGCGGCGAGGCACTACGGGTCCCACGTCGATCCCGCCTGGATGATGCCCGTGGTCGACGTGACCGCCGGCGTCCGGTTCGTGCTCGACCTGCTGTCCGACGACGGCCCGGTCGTCTTCCCGGTGCCGGGCTACTCACCGCAGTTCGCGGTCGCGGAGATGACCGGCCGGGCGCGGGTCGACCTCGTCGTCGACCCCGATGCCCCACGCGCCGAGATCGACCTGGACCAGCTCGATGCGATGTTCGCGGCCGGCGCCCGGACCCTGCTGCTGACCCAGCCCCACAACCCGTGGGGCCGGGTGCTCAGCCGGGCCGAGCTCGAGGGGATCCGTGACGTCGTGGTGCGCCACGGGGGGCGCGTGGTGTCCGACGAGATCCACGCGCCGCTGGTCCTGCCTGGCGCCGTGCACACGTCGTACCTCGACCTGGCGGGCACCCACGACCATGCGGTCGCGGTCGTCTCCGCGTCGAAGGCGTTCAACACGGCCGGGCTGCGGTGTGCCCAGCTCCTCGTCCCGGACGCCGCGGACCGGGCTCGGCTGCGCGCCGCCCCGATGTCCCGCAACGACTCGTGGTCGTCACTGGGCGTCGTGGCCGCGGTCGCGGCCTACCGCGACGGTGACCCCTGGCTCGCGTCGCTGGTGGAGCGGCTCGACCAGCTGCGGACCCTGCTGGGTGACCTGGTGGCCGAGCACCTTCCCGAGGTGCGGATGCGGCCGCTCGAGGCCACGTACCTCGCCTGGCTCGACGCCCGGGCGTACGGCCACGACGACCCGGCGGCGGTCGCCCTCGAGCGAGGCCGGGTCAAGCTCGGCCCCGGCCACGACTTCGTACCGGGGCTGACCGGGCATGCCCGCCTCAACCTCGCGACCAGCCCCGAGCGGCTGACCGAGATCGTGCGCCGGCTCGGGTCGGCCTGGACCTGACTCGCCGTACGACGCCTCTCGGGTCGTCCGCCTGAGGAGCCACTAGGGCGTGTCTGGTTATTCGCGAAGCCAGATCGTGATCGCGCGTAGCACGACAGCTCCTCGGTAGTTGAGGGCGTGCTTGTCGTAGCGGGTGGCGATGCCGCGCCACTGCTTGTGGTCGTTGAAGGACCGTTCGATGACGTTGCGGCCTTGGTAGGTGATGGGGTCGAAGGTGGGCGGTCGACCGCCGGCTCGGCCGCGCCGTTGCCGGTGCGCGATCTGGTCGGAGGGCTGTGGGATCGCAGCCTTGACGCCTCGGCGGCGGAGCATGGTGCGAGTGCCGCGTGAGGAGTAGGCCTTGTCGGCGATCACCGCGGTCGGGCGTGTGCGTGGCCTTCCGGGCCCGAGCCGGTGGACGGCCAACTGGTCAAGCAACGGCGCCAGCATGGTTGAGTCACCGGTCTGACCGGGCGTCAGAGCGATGACCAGCGGCCTGCCGCGGCCATCGACGAGCTGGTGGATCTTGGTGCTCAAGCCGCCGCGGGAACGCCCGATCGCGTGGTCGAGAGGCTCGACTCGCTGATGCTTGTAGTTCGGCCTAGCCCCCTGTGCGAGACGCGGCGCGGGCCGACCGTGCCGCGCGAGAGTGGCCGGCTGGCTGTTCGACCCTGCTGATGTTGGTGGCGTGCTGGTGGGCACGGTTGATCGTGGAGTCCACCGACACCATCCAGTCCAAGTCGCCGGCCGCGTCGGCCTGGGCCAGCAGTCGGGCATGGATCTTGTCGTAGGTCCCCTCGGAGCTGAACCGCTGATGCCGCTCCCACACCGTTTGCCAAGGCCCGAACTCACCGGGCAGATCGCGCCAGGCGATGCCGGTCCGGAACCGATAGATGATCCCTTCCAGCACCTGCCGATGATCTCGGAACGGACGCCCCCGACGCCCCTCCGAAGACGGCATCAGCGGCTCGATACGGACCCAAGCAGCCTCACTGAGCACACCAGAACGCGACATGAGCCAACAATCCCGGCTCACCCCGCCAGGATTTAGCAGACACGCCCTAGGGGTCCACGCTCATCGACACGAGCGAGCCCGGACAGCGGCAGGTGTGACGGCGTTCCAGCCAAGGTCGCGTCAGAGGAATCCGCGAGTCGAGATCGGTTCTCCGGGACGGGGACCTCAAGGTGCCTGCGGACTCTTCGTCAGCACGGCGCGGCTGCGAAGGCCGGGGCGGTGGGCTACCGATCGTCGGGATCGTGTAGTCGATGAGAAGCAGATGGTGTCCTCATATTCAGTGCGAACGGCCCAGCGAGAACGTGAAGTCGTAGGAACTGCCAGCCGCGTCGCGGGCGTGCAGGCGCATCTCGCCGGACGCTCCGCGGTACCTGCCGGTGCCTCCCGTAACGGCAAGGGTCGAGTCGCCCGCGTCTAGGAACGGGCCGGCGACCACGATCGAACCGCCGGGCAGCGACGTTGTCCACGAGCACTCGTAACTCATGCCGACGGCCGTACGGATGCACGAACCGTTGTCGGTGCCCACCTGGCGGGTGTTCGTTGCGTCGAAGATCGGGTTGGCGAAGGCCAGCACGTCGCCCGGGCTGTCGCCGGCCGGCCCGGTGTCGGCGGTCGTGTCTGTGACGGCGTGCTCGACGACGGTGAACGTGCCACCCTGATGATGCCCGGTCGACGAGGCGAGGGCCCTCCCGGTGATTGCCGAGGTCGCGATCACGACCGCTCCGAGACCGACCACGATGGATTTGCGCATGCCGACCGTCCTTCGTCCAATTCCCGGGACCGATTGGTACCCGATGAACCCGATGCTAGGGGTCGGCGTTCATGACCGACAGTCTCGAACGAAGCTAGTACCTCGCATTCCAGCACCACGGTTCTAGGGATAAGGGGGAGCCCGCTCATCGGCTGAGCGAGCACGAACAGCATCGTGTGTACGTTGGGTCTCCGGGCTGGCCATGGGTGAGGCTTGGATTCGTTCGGCGCCGCGGCCGCCCCGATGTGGTGGAGCCCCCTTGGCAACGATGACTGGCCGAGCTGCGGTGATTCCGATGGCGCTGGAACGGCGAGCCAGCCTCGATCGAGCAGGTACGAAGCCTGCGTGAGCGCACTCCGGACAGCGGCGATGAGCGGACGCTGTGCCGTACTGACAGCGGCATAGTGCCGGCGGAGGGCCTAGCCGTCCTCGCCGAAGAACAACGGCTGGAACCGGACCCAGCTTCCATCGGCGCGGACCAGCGCCACCGCCAGCGCCGCGGCCGACGCCAGGGTGGCGGCGAGAAGCAGCCAGCGCGTCCACGCGCCCGGCACCGGCGTCGTACCGCCCACGGAGGTCACCGTGATCCGGAGTGCCGGAAGGATCCGGCCCAGGACGTGGAGAGTCATGACCCCGAACCACACCACGAAGAACCCCTTGTGCACGCCGACCCAGTCGAGGCGGAAGCCGAGAATCGAGACCGCACTCCGGTAGGAGCTGTCCGGGCCGAGCAGGACGAGCAGGACTCCCGAGCCCAGTAGGCCAAGGGTCGAGACGACCACGAGCGGGCCGAGCAGGCGCAGCAGGAGCGGCGGCGGACCGGCCACCTGGTACGGCGGGCTGCCGACGTAGTAGCGCACCATCCGCCACCCCGTGCTCGCCGTCTTGAGCAGTGCCGGTGGCACCAGAAGCGCCCCGAGCGCGACGTGCCACGAGATCAGCCCTCGGACGTTGAACAGCGTGAGCCCCTCCGCAAAGGAGACGACAAGGAGCACCATCGCGGTCCAGGCCGTCAGCGCCGCGTTCCCTGCGGGTCCGCCGGTGCCAGGGAGGACGGGGTCTACGCGACGTTCGCGTCCGGTCGCCTCCGCGAGCGTGTCGGCGACCGCCATCTCGAGCGGCCCGCGCCCCGTGTCTTCGAGGATCTGCACCCACAAGAGGATGCGTGAACCTGCTGTGAGTGTTCTGTGAGCCCGCCGTGAGTTCAGGAAGGGAGGCCGGGCTGTGGCGCTCCCACGCGGTGCTCGATGACGGCGTCACGGTCGGCCATGTGATGTGGGCGGTCGACCCTGAGGATGACAGCCACTGGATCGGGGGCCTGGTCATCGACAGCGCGCGACAGGGCCGGGGTCTGGGCAGGGCTACCGTCGAAGCGCTGCTGGCACTGTGGGAGGACGAGGAACCTGCGCTGTCTGGCACGTCGTACACGAAGGCTGCATTGTCCGTGGCGGCTGACAACGTGGATGCGCTGAGGCTGTACCGGTCATTGGGCTTCGCTGAGACCGGTGAGATGTCCGACGACGAGGTTGTCCTGCGGCGACCTCGCTCACCCGCGGAGTAGTGATCCGCACGCCTGAGCGGGGCGCGCCGGAGGCGGTCACGGAATACGACGTTTGATTGGCGGCAGCTGAGAAGGCACGAACGTTCTCCTGTGATGCCCTAGCGGTGTCACGGAAGTGCGGACACGCTGAACTCACCACATCCGCAACGACGGAAGGAACGAGTGATGGGTGTCTTCTTCGACTCCCCGATAGGGGGGACTCAAGCGGTGGTTCCAGTGTCGACCGTGCACGACATGGTGCATGCGAGTCTTCGGGAAGCACCTCCGGCGACAGCGGACGCCTTGAACGCGAGGACCGACGAAGTCGTCAATGCTGTCGCCGCAAGCGCGGCACCTGGTGACGCCGTGCCCGCGAGCCTTCAGGCTCTCCGACTCCTCGTCGCAGTCGGGCTGGTGGCTGGCTTGGTCATCGGAGGGGTGGTGACGGAGGCGAACGGGTGGAGTGACTCCAGCACGGCCATCTGGGCGTTGGCCACCACAGCATTCGGCGTCATCGTCGGCCTCCTCGGGGGCGAGTCGAAGAGCCACTAGCCGAGACTGGTTCTCGCTCGCCTCCTCAGAATCGCGAACGTTCGCAGTGGCGGCCATCGGCCGCCCGCGGTTCATGTCCAGGTGTGAGGCCTGTCGGGCGCGTGCTGCGTCGCCGCAGGTCAGCGGGCATACCGCTGAGTATCTCGGACGGTGAGGTTTGGAACGCACGGCGATGGGTAGACGACTCTGCGAAGTGTCTCGGGCGCAGATCGATTCCCCCGTGTCGAGCTGCGGGCGCCTCGCCGGCCACGCCTTCCAGGGCCGGCGAGGCGCTGCTTCTTGTCCGGCGCCCCGTCGCAGCTGCGTGACGCTCCACCGCCCGAAGGTCCTGAGGCGGTGGTGCGGGACGCTCATGGGCCCGGAGCCGCCGACTCTCGACCGGCCGACCGCGACCGCCTTTCGCCCATGGACGAAGGGCTCGGTGTGGTCGATCTGACGGCCTCCGCTGAGGCGGGCTGCTTCAGCGGTCACCTAGGCTGGGCGCGACATGACGCCCCCACTCGAGCTGACCGCCGCGGCGGCACTGTTCGACATGGACGGCACGCTGGTCGACTCCACCTCCCTGGTCGAGGCGCTGTGGGAACGCTTCTGCACGGAGCGGGGCGTCGACGTCGAGACGCTGCTCGCCTACTCCCACGGCCGCCGTACGCCGGACATCGTCGCCCGCTTCCTTCCGGACGCGTCCCCAGCCGACCGTGCCGCAGTCAGCGCCGAGCTGGAGGCGCGCGAGCTCGACGTCACCGACGGCATCGTGGAGATCCCCGGGGCCGCCGCCCTGTTGACGACGCTGACCGTGCCGTGGGCGGTGGTGACCTCGGCGCCGCGCGAGCTCGCCGTACGCCGGATGGCCGCCGCCGGGCTCCCTCTCCCCGAGGTGCTCGTGCCCGCCGACGACCTCGAGCGCGGCAAGCCGCATCCCGAGGGGTATCTCAGTGCGGCAGCGCTCCTCGGCGTCGCACCCCGCACCTGCGTCGCGTTCGAGGACGCCGAGCCAGGCGTACGCTCGGCGCTCGACGCCGGCGCCCGGGTCGTCGTGGTCGGCGGCCTGGACACGGAGGCCACCCGGCATCTCGACCGCGTGGCCGACCTGCGCGACCTGCGCATCCTCCCCTCCTGATCGAGTACCGGCGGCCTGCGTCCCTGCGCCGCCCGCCGCGCCGGGTCTACCATCGCGACATGTCCGGCTCCGCTCGGGTCACGCCCCGGCAGGAGGTGCGCTTCTGCCGTTCGGTCGACGACGTCACCATCGCGTACGCCGTTCACGGCTCGGGCCCGCCGCTGGTCATCGACGCTTGCTGGCTCAGCCACCTGCAGTACGACTGGGAGAGCCCGGTCTGGCGGCACTACCTGACCGAGCTCGGCAAGGTCGCGACCGTCTACCGCTTCGACGAGCGCGGCCACGGCCTCTCCGACCGCGACGTCCACGACCACAGCCTCGAGGTCCGGGTGGCCGACCTCGAGGCCGTCGTCCGGCACGCGGGCCTGGAGCGCTTCTCCGTGCTCGCCATGTCGCAGGGCGGACCGGTGACCGTCGAGTACGCCGTACGCCATCCCGAGCAGATCGCCCGCCTGGTCTTCTACGGCAGCCACCCCGGGCCGCACGCCCTCTCGCTCCCTGAGGACGAGGATCTCGACGAGGCCTTCACCCAGCTGATCAAGGTCGGCTGGGAGCGACCCACGCCGGAGTTCCGCCGGGTCTTCACCTACCTCATGATCCCGGGCGCGACCGAGGAGCAGATGGGCTGGCTCGACGAGCTGCAGCGCCGGGCCGTGACCGCCGACGTCGCCATCAGCGCCCGGCGGCAGCGCGGGGAGGCAGACGTGAGCGACCTGCTCGGCTCGGTCGCCGCACCCACCCTCGTCATCCACTCGCTCCGAGACCGGATGAACAACTTCGCGTACGCGCGCTTCCTTGCCTCGCATATCCCGGGCGCCCGCCTGGTCGGCCTCGAGAGCGACAACCACATCCTGCTCGAGGACGAGCCCGCGTGGCCGGCCTTCCTGCGCGAGGTGACCGAGTTCCTGGCCGAGGACGCTCCGGCGACCGACGGCGACGAGCTCCGTGACGTGCTCTCCGCGCGCGAGATCGAGGTGCTCTCACTCGCCGCCCGCGGCCACGACAACGCCGAGATCGCTGCCGAGCTGACCCTCAGCGTCCGCACGGTCGAACGTCACCTCCAGAACATCTACGACAAGCTCGACCTGCACGGGAAGGCCGCCCGCACCGGCGCCGTCACCCGCCTCCTCGCCGACCGCTGAGCTGCGCACGCGCGAGCGTGAGTCCGGCGTCCCAGCCCGGCGCGCGTCCGCCGGAGGGTGGCCGTACGCCGGCCATGTCCTCCCCGGTGGCCGCGAGCAGCCAGGCCACCAGTGAGTTGGAGTTCCACATGTCGCCACAGTGCAGCTCGTCGCGACCCCACGTGTAGGCCGGGCATCTCGCCACCAGCGCCAGCACGGCTTCGACCCGTCCTGGCTCCTCGGTGATCCGGACCGGGCTGTCGACGGCTTCGTCGGCGTCAGGGATGCGCCCCTCCGGCCAGCACCTGACCTCGTAGCGGAACGCGCGGAGGCCGCCCAGCCGACGGCTGCCGACAGGCCCCTCGACCTGGACGCCCCGGCCCGGCGCCCGCTCGCTCCATACCGGCGCCATCTCGATCACGAAGCGGGTCCCACCGTCGGACAATGCCAGGGCGGAGTGGAACAGGTCGCTCGGCTCCTCGCGGCGGCGCGCTGCGCGGAGGCGTTCGTAGATCCGCCCGTTCCAGCGCACCACGTGGCCGCCCGCCCCGAGCGGAAGCCACCAGAGGTCGAGGTAGGCCTCGTCGGGCGTCGTCGCAGGCACCTGCCCAGGCTCACGGCCCGTCTGACCGGGGTGCAGAGGAGAAGGTCACCGAACCAGGAGACGGGATGGGTGGATGTACCGATGTGCACATCGTCCTCCTCCTCCTAAGGTCCGGACAGACCAGACACAGAAGGGGAATCGCATGAGCACCACGACACTCACACCCGACGACGCCGACCAGGCCCTGAAGGCCAAGCACCGGGCGATGTGGGCCCTCGGCGACTACCACGCCGTGGCGACCGAGATCATCGCGGACCTCGGGCCCGTGCTCGTCGAGGCCACGGGCATCGGGGCCGGCCAGCATGTGCTCGACGTGGCCGCCGGCGCGGGCAACGTCGCCCTCCCGGCCGCCGCGACCGGCGCCCACGTCATCGCGAGTGACCTGACGCCCGAGCTCGTCGCCCAGGGGCGGACCGACGCGGAGGCCAGCGGGGCGGCCTTGGACTGGCATGTCGGGGACGTCGAGTACCTGCCCTTCGACGACGGCGCCTTCGACGTGGTGACCTCGTGCGTCGGGATCATGTTCGCGCCGCACCACCAGCAGGCCGCCGACCAGCTGGTCCGGGTGTGCCGGCCCGGCGGGACGATCGGGTTGATCGCGTGGACTCCCTCGGGGTTCATCGGGCAGATGTTCGCGGCCATGAAGCCGTTCAACCCGCCGCCCCCGCCCGGCGTACAGCCGCCGCCACTGTGGGGCGACCTGGCCCACGTCCGCGAGCTGCTCGGTGACCGCGTCACCGACCTGCGGGCCAGCCAGCAGATGCTCAAGGTCGACCAGCTCGCCGACCCCGTGACCTTCCGCGACTACTTCAAGACCAACTACGGGCCGACCATCGCGGCGTACCGCGGCATCGCCGACGACCCCGACCGCGTCGCCGAGCTCGACCGGGCGCTGGTCGACCTCGGCGAGCGCTTCCGTACGGCGGACGGTCACCTCGAGTGGGAGTACCTGCTGGTGGTCGCGACCAGGGTCTGACCACCCCTCCGCCGACACGCCGTATCAGGTCCCGGGATCTCCGCGCGTCGCAGGGTCCAATGATCTTGGCCCGGCGACGTATGAGATCGCCGGGCCTGATACGTCTCCGGCTAGACAGTGACCTCCTCGAGGTGCCCGGTGGCCACGTCGAAGACGAAGCCCCGCACCTGGTCGCGGTGCGGCACGAACGGGTTCGCGGTGATCCGGCGGAGCGACTGTCGGACGTCCGCGCTCACGTCGTCGAAGGCCTCCGCCGACCACGCGGGCTTGAGCCCGGTCTCCTCCTGGATCCCGGCCTTGAACTCGTCGTCGGTGAAGGTGAGCATGCCGCAGTCGGTGTGATGGATCAGCACGATCTCGCGGGTGCCGAGGAGGCGCTGGCTGATGGCCAGCGACCGGATGGCGTCGTCGGTCGCGACACCGCCGGCGTTCCGGATGACATGGGCGTCGCCCTCGTCGAGCCCGAGCAGGTCGTGGACGTCGAGACGGGCGTCCATGCAGGCGAGGACGGCGACGTGCTTGGCGGGTGGGAGCGGGAGCGGGCCGGTGAAGCCGGCGGCGTACTTCTCGTTGTTCTCGAGCAGCTGGTCGGTGACGGACATGGAGACCTCCTGATGGATGGGTCTCCAAACTAGACCGAATTACTAGACAATCAAGATCGCTCTCACCAGCCGGAGCCGACGACACTCGTCGGCGTCAGCGTGAGCACGAGGCGGCGCTCGTCGACCATGGCCGCGAAGAACTCGTCGGGGTCGGCATGCCGCTCCCCCGTGATCGCCCGGTAGGTGTCGAGCAGCGCCCGGCCGGCCTCGTCGCCGGGAGTGGTCGTGACGGCACCGAGCGTGGCCCGGCATGAGACCGAGGCGTAGGACCAGAAGTCGTCGCCCACCACGTGCACGACCGCGCGCGGGTCACGGGCAAGGTTGCGCGTCTTGGCCCGGTCGGCGGTCACCGAGACCCGGAACGACGTGCCGTCGAACGCCGCGAGCACGTTCGACGACTGGGGTGACCCGTCAGCGCGGATCGTGACCAGGACGGCGCGGGTCCGGCCCGTCAGCCAGTCGCGGGCGGCATCGGTCAGGGCGGCCATCGGATCCTCCGTCGTGTTCGGGTGACGCCTGTCAGCGTCCGCAGTACTGGTCGATCTCGGCGAGGATCGAGATCCTCAGGTCGTCGGGGGCGAACGACGCACGCACCGCGGCCCGGGCCAGGTCGGCCACGCCACCGGTGTCGAGGTCGAGCAGGCGCGCCGCCACCTCGTACTCCTGGTTGAGGCTGGTGCTGAACATCGACGGGTCGTCGGAGTTGACCGTGATCGTGACGCCGGCGTCGCGGAAGGCCCTGATCGGGTGCTCCTCGAGGCTGGCGACGGCCCGGGTGGCGATGTTGGACGACGGACACACCTCGAGGGGGATGCCCGCCTCGGCGAGATGGTCGAGCAGCTTCGGGTCGGTCGCCGCCGAGGTACCGTGGCCGATCCGCTCGGCACCGAGCAGGGTCAGCGAGTCCCAGATGGTCTCCGGCCCGGTGGTCTCGCCGGCGTGGGGGACGCTGTGGAGCCCGGCCCGGCGGGCGTGGTCGAAGTGGGGCTGGAACTGCCCGCGGGGCACGCCCAGCTCGGGGCCGCCGAGGCCGAACCCGACGAGGGCGTCGGTGCGGTGGTTGAGTGCGAACGACAGCGTCGCATCGGCTGCCGGCATGCCGCTCTCGCCGGGAATGTCGTAGATCCACCGCAGCACGATCCCGAAGTCCCGCTCGGCTGCGATGCGGGCATCCTCGATCGCCTCGGTGTAGACCTCGATCGGCAGGCCGCGGGACGAGTCGTGCGGAAGCACCGACGTGTACGGCGTGCACGTGAGCTCGGCGTACCGGACCTTCTGGTTGGTCGCGAGCTCCCGGGCGACCTCGTAGGTGAGGTAGCGGACGTCGTCCTCGGTCCGGATCAGGTCGACCACGGCGAGGTAGACCTCGACGAAGTGCGCGAAGTCGCGGAACTCGAAGAAGCGGAGCAGCTCCTCGGGATCGACGGGGACGACCCCGGGATGGCGCATCGCGAGCTCGGAGACGATGGCAGGCGAGGCCGACCCGACGTGGTGGACGTGGAGCTCGACCTTGGGCAGGCCGGCGATGAAGGCGGACAGGGGCGCAACACTCACGTCGCTGAGTCTGTCAGGCCCTGAGTGCGTAGAACGAACCGACCACGACCGCGGGCAGCAGGCCGAGCAGCAGCCACGGCGTGAGGATGCGCTTGAGGTTGATCGCCCGCATCCCCGCCATCGCCATCAGCCCGACCATGCCGGAGATGAGGAGCAGCCCCGGCCGCGCGCCCGCGCGGTCGACGATGCCGGAGAGGATCGCCATCCCGGTCGCGAACAGGGCGCAGACCGTCAGCAGCAGGGTCGACATGACCCAGCGCTGGACTCGTTCGACCTGCACCTACTTCAACAGCGCCAGGACGTTGTTCGCGGCCGTCTGCGGGTTCACGCCCTGGTTCTGGCCGTTGATGAACACGGTGGGCGTGCCGTTGACGCCGTCCTTCGACATCTGGTCGGTCGCGTTGACCACCCACTGGTGGTAGACGTTGTCGTTGATCAGCGGCGTGACCGCGGCCTTGTCGGCGCCGGCCTGGACCGCCCAGTCGATCAGCGTCGAGTCCGGGACACCAGCCGAGCCCTCTCCCGGCTGGTTCGCGTAGGCGATGCTGTGGAACTTCAGGAACGCGTCAGGCCCGGCGGTGCTCAGGACGGCCATCGCGGCGTTGAGCGCCCGGCTGGAGTAGTTGGTCGTCGACGCCCGATCGAGGAAGGCGACCATGTGGTAGTCGACCTTCACCCGGCCGTCAGCGATGGCCGCCTGCACCTGCTGGCCGGTGGTGGCCTCGAACTCCTTGCAGATCGGGCACTGGAAGTCCTCGTACGTCTTGATCGTGTCGGGGGCCGACGCCTTCCCGATCACGACGTTGTAGGTCCCCGTCAGGTTGGACGGCGTACCGCTGGAGCCCACTGCTTTCCCGCTGGTGTCCTTGTTGGTCGAGATCACCACCATGACGATGGCGATGATCGCCACGGCCACCACGACGGCGCCGACGACCAGCAGGTTCCGGGTCCGCTCCTTGCGCTGCTGCTCCCGCATCAGCGCCTGGGCGCGCTCAGACTTCGACTGCTGACGTGTCTTGTTCGCCATCGGGGAGCCTTTCGGTACGGGGGAACAACAGGTTGTCCAGGGCGAAGGGGGTCCGTGGCCAGATGACCAGCCAGACCGAGCAGAGCAGCAGGCCGAGGTCGCGAGCGATGTCGATGGCGTACTGGCGTTGAGGGTTGGCCGGCACCCCACCGTTGCCGAAACACCCACAGTTGATCTCGAGACCGCGGGCCCAGGCCGAGGAGATCCCGATGATGAACGCGACGAAGAACAGGCCGCTCAGGATGGCCATCGGCCGGGTGAACAGGCCGAGGATCAGCAGGGCACCGATCACGATCTCGATGGTGGGGAGTGCGTGACCGACCGTCGGCACGATCGACTCGGGGAGGATCCGGAAGGCACGGACGGCGCGCACGTTGCCGGGAGGGTCGGAGAACTTGGACAGACCGGCCACGAGGTCGATGACACCCACGATCAGGCGCGCGACCAGACCGACCCACTGCTTCACGGTGCCTCACCCTACGGAACGCTCCTGAACGGACGCTGAACAACCTGCCGGGTGTGCTGCACGCCTCACCAGGGACGGAGGTCCCCCGGTGCAGGGTCCCCTGGGTAGTGTGCTCCCTTGTGAACGAGCGCCTGGTCTGGATCGACTGCGAGATGACCGGGCTCGACTACGTGTCGGACGCGCTGATCGAGATCGCGGCGGTGGTCACCGACTACGACCTGAAGGTCCTCGGCGACGGGGTGGACCTGGTCATCAAGCCGCCGGCCGAGGCGGTCGCGCAGATGGACGACTTCGTCCGCTCGATGCACGAGAAGTCCGGCCTGCTGGACGAGCTCGACAACGGGATCAGCCTCGAGGACGCCGAGCAGCAGGTGCTCGCCTACGTCCGGGAGCACTGCACGGACGGGTCGCGACCTCCGCTGGCGGGCAACACCGTGGGCACTGACCGCGCCTTCATCTCCCGCGACATGAAGGACCTCGACGGCTTCCTCCACTACCGGATCGTCGACGTCTCCTCGATCAAGGAGCTGTCGCGTCGGTGGTACCCCCGCGCGTACTTCGCGGCACCGACCAAGCGCGGCAACCACCGCGCGCTCGCCGATATCCTCGAGAGCATCGAGGAGCTGCGCTACTACCGCGCCGCGATCTTCGTGCCGTCGCCCGGACCCGACAGTGCCGAGGCGAAGGCGCTGGCGACGGAGCACGGCGGCTCTCTCACGGGTCTGGCGGACGAGCCCCCCGATGGGAGCTCCGAGGGCTGATTGCCCTACACTCTCTGCTCGGCCCCGGGTGATCCCTGGGGCCGCATGGTGGGTGTAGCTCAGCTGGTAGAGCGCCGCGTTGTGGTCGCGGATGTCGCGGGTTCAAGTCCCGTCACTCACCCCACGTCGCCGTCGGTCGTGCAGTGAAGGACCTCCGGCACTGGAGCGGTCCGGTCGCGGACCGGTGACCATGGTGTCCGACCATGCACCCGGACATGCAGCCCTCTCCTGCCCCGAGCAGCCGCGCCGGACCGACGCGGCTGCGGCGGCTCACCCGTCGTACGGTGCGGAGGCGCCTGCCGGCGGAGGACGTGTTCACCTACGGGAGGACACGTGCGGCCTGCTGGTGCTGCGCAGCTACCGGTCGTTCTCGATGGTCCTGATCGACCTCGGCCTGCGCATCGCCATCTGGTCCGGGTCGATCGATGCCGTCAGCAGCGACTTCGCGACCCTGCAGGGCATCGTGCGAGCGCTGGTGACGCCGCTGGTCGCGCTCGCGGTGGGGGTTGTGGTGCGCGCCTCGGTGACGCCCCTGGCCTGGGGCCTGGCGATGGTCTTCGTGATCGTGACCAACCCGGAGATGTCGCCTCCCCCGAAGCGGAACACCCTGCTCACGCGGCTGTTCGACCAGGGCCGCGTGGCCATCGCCTACCGGCCGCTGCGGTGGACGACCTCCGTGCGCGACCAGGCGGTCCAGAGCCTCGGCGGCACCGGCAAGGTGCTGCTCTACGCCGACGCGGCCCTGCGCGGGCTCGCGGTGCTCGTGTTCCGGGTGTTCGTGGCCTCGATCTTCCTCACCTGACGCTCTCGGCGCCGGGTCGGCGTACGCAGCGGAAGCCCACGTGGGACGTGGTGTCGTTCACGCCGTGCCCCTGGCGAGCGGCCGGCCGGTAGCGCTGGCAGTAGTCGGGCGAGCACAGGTGCGAACCGCCCTTGGTGACCATCCGATCCGTCTCCTCGAGGCGGAGTGAGCCACCGCAGCACGCGGACGTGGGCGCCACGTCGTCAGCGGCTCCCGCGTGAGAGGCCGACCATCGGGTGCGGGTCCACTCCCAGACGTTGCCGATCATGTCGTGGAGGCCGTAGCCGTTCGCCGGGTAGCTGCCCACCGGCGAGGTCCGGTCGAAGCCCTGCGGATCGTCGGAGCGCCAGGGGAACGGTCCGCGCCAGGTGTTGGCCAGCACCTCGCCGTCCGGCGTGAGCTCGTCACCCCAGGCGTAGTCGCGGCCGCGCAGACCACCGCGGGCGGCGTACTCCCACTCGGTCTCGGTCGGGAGGTCCTTGCCGACCCAGCGCGCGTACGCCGTCGCGTCCGACCAGCCGACATGGACCACGGGATGGTCCGGGATGTCCTCCCAGGTGCTCCCCGGCCCCTGCGGCGCGCGCCACGACGCCTCGGGCTGCCAGCGCCACCACTGGGTCCAGTCGTCGAGCCGGACCGGGCCCGGGGTCTGGGTGAACACCTGCGAGCCCGGCACCAGCAGTGCGGGATCCGCGCCCGGAAAGTCGGCCGCGTCGGGGGCGATCTCGGCGACGGTGAGATGACCTGTCTGCTCGACGAACGCCGCGAACTCGGCGTTGGTGACGGGATACCGGTCGAACCACACGTCGGCGACCGTGACCTCGCGCAGCGGCCGCTCCTCGACGTAGTAGTGGTCGTTCCCGATCGCGGTGGTGCCGCCGGGGACGAGCACGTCGTCGCTGGTCGTGTGGGTGCTCATGGGTCCTTCCTACACGGGGATGTGACCGAACCGCCCCTTCTGGAAGTCCTCGTAGGCCTGGAGCACCTCGGCCTTCGTGTTCATCACGAACGGGCCCGCCCAGGCGAGCGCCTGGCCGATCGGCTTGCCGCCGACCACGACCACGTCGAGCTTCGGCGAGCGGCTCTCCTGGCTGCCGTCAGCCGCCACGGTCAGGAAGTCACCGGAGCCGAAGACCGCGGTCTGGCCGGTGCTGATCGGGCGGGCGTCGGTGCCGACGGTGCCGTGCCCGTTCAGGACGTAGACGAGCGCGTTGTAGTCGTGGTCCCACGGCAGCTCGAGCCGCGCCCCGGGCTCGATCGTCGCGTGGACCAGCGACATCGGGGTGTGCGTGGAGCCCGGGCCTGCCTGCGGCCCCACGGTCCCGGCGATGACCCGCACGAGCGAGCCCGCGTCGTACGACGTGAGGAGGGCGACCTCACCGGAGCGGATGTCCTGGTACTTCGGCGCGACCATCTTCTCCTCCCGCGGGAGGTTCACCCACAGCTGGATCCCGTGGAAGAGCCCACCGGACTGCACCAGCCACTCCGGCGGCGTCTCGATGTGGAGGATGCCGGAGCCGGCGGTCATCCACTGGGTGTCGCCGTTGGTGATCGTGCCGCCGCCGCCGTGGGAGTCCTGGTGCTCGAAGACACCGTCGATCATGTAGGTGACGGTCTCGAACCCGCGGTGGGGGTGCCACGGCGTGCCCTTCGGCTCGCCGGGCGCGTAGTCCACCTCGCCCATCTGGTCCATCATGATGAACGGGTCGAGCAGGGCGAGGTCGATGCCGGCGAAGGCGCGGCGCACCGGGAAGCCCTCTCCCTCGTAGCCCTGGGGCGCGGTGGTCACCTGCCACACGGGGCGCGGCTGGTCGCCCAGACCGGGCTCGGGAAGCCTGGTGAGGGTGGTCAGGTCGTCGACGGTCACTGCGGGCATCGTGCCCACCTCCTGCTTCTGGCGCCTCCCTGGCGCTGTGCCCGGACAACGGTAGTTGAATCTTTGATATTCCGGCCGGGTCGTGCTCGCGGACCTCTCCCGGGCTCGGTCGAGGGCACCGCGACCCGATTGGGAGCCTATGCCCGTCGCTGCTAATCTTGGTCGCGCTTCACCGGCATGCGCCATTAGCTCAATTGGTAGAGCAGCTGACTCTTAATCAGCGGGTTGTAGGTTCAAGTCCTACATGGCGTACCACGCGTGACCAGCGGTTTCCTCCTCCGGGAGGGAGCCGCTTCGTCACGTGCGGGCCAAGCGCGAGAACAGGTCGACGTACTGGTCGAGGTGCCGATCGGGGAGGAAGTCGGCGAGCGCGCGGGCATGTCCCGCCGCCCCGAGGCGGTCGGCGAGCGCCGGGTCGGTGAGCAGGCGCCCGAGCACGGTCGCGAAGCCCTCAAGGTCACCGGGGTCGTCCACGAGGAGTCCGTCCCGGCCGTCCACGATCTGGTCCTGGATCCCGCCGACCCTGCTGGCCACGACGGGGCTCCCCTTCCACATCGCCTCGGTCACGGTCAGCCCGAACCCCTCGACCAGGCTCTTCTGGACGACGGCGTACGCGTGCCGCTGGACGGCATTGACGATGACCGCGTTCTCATCGGGGTCGTCCATGGGGATCGAGGCGAGGTGCACCAGACGGCGTACGGCGTCGGGTAGCCGCTGCCACTCCCGGCGGCACTCGGCCAGCACCTCCGCGCCCTCCGGGTCGTCCGTCACGCCCGAGACCGCCGGGCCGACGAGCATGAGATGGGTACCGTCGTGCGAGCCGTCCGCGACGAGGAGGGCGAATCCGGCCATCACGCCGGCCATGTCCTTCAGCCGGTCCCAGCGGCTCACCTGGACCACCAGCCGGGCGTCGTGGGGTGGCGCGGGGCCGTCGACGATGAGTCCCCCTGCCTCGGCCAGGCGTACGGCCCCCGCCGTGCCGTCGCGTCGCGTGTAGTGCACCGGGCCGTCCGGGTCGCCGCCGGCCACCAGGCCCGCGCGGGCTATCACGGTGGCGACGTCGACGGCGTCGAGCCAGGCGTTCTTGGCCGAGAACGGGTCGATGGACGGCGGGATCGCGACCAGCCGGGAGCCGTCGACCCAGACGGGCGCGTAGGCACGTCGCGAGAACACGAACGCGTCGGCGTCCTCGATGTAGGGCCGGAGGAACGTCCACGCCTCGTCCGTGTGGTCATTCGACTCGTCGCACCCGACGTGGCAGCGCCAGACCACCCGGGTCCCGCTGTCGCGCAACCCACCGCGCAGACCGGCGGTCTGGGGGTCGTGGAGCATCACCAGGTCGCGCGGGGAGACCCGCGACACCAGCTCGGCGAGGTTGTCCGCCAGGACCTCCTCGTAGTGGGCGTGCTCGCGTTCGCCGAGCGAGCCCTCGTCACCAGCGACACCGTGCAGCCGATTGTGCAGGCGCTTGGTGATCGTGAAGAACTCCGGGTCCCCGTCGATGACCAGCCACCGGTTCTCGACCTGCGCGCCGTTGCCGTAGGCCAGGAGGGTCTGGAGCATCTCGGCGACGCCGCCACCGTGGGCGGTGGCGTTCACGTGCCACACGACGCGGTCGCCGAACGCACCTCTGGCCCTGACAGCGCTCGCTTCCAGCCGCTCCACCCGCTCCGCGGGCAGCACGTCCGCCAACCGACTGAGCGGGATCGACCCGACCTCCACCTCCTGCATGCCTGCATCTTCGCGCGTCTCGGCCCCGCCCACCATCTCCGAGCCGACATCTGCGTCTCCTCGGCTGTTGCCGGGCACGGTGACGTTGGTCCTGCACCCCTCGGGGCCGAGGTCCCTGCCGCCGGCGACGGACCGTCGCTTGAATGGCCGTTCAGAGACGTCGGGGCCGCGTGCACTCAGGGGGGAACCTGAGGCGCAGTCCACATCGCGCAGGACCGGGGTTGCGTCCCCGACGGCTCTCCTGCCCCCCTCCGCCGACCCCGACCCCGCCTCGCCGGACCCGCCAGCCCCGACCCCCGGATCCCGGGACATCGTCCCGCGGTGGTCGAGACCAATGGCCCGCCCCTGATGGGCCGCGTGCCACTACGTCGGGACGCTCCGTCGGAGGATGTTGGGAGTAACGGTGGCGGTGCCACCTCGGTGCCGCCCGAGTCAGGAGGCAGGACCATGAGCTACACCGCGCCAGGACGCGCCGGCAGCCTCGTGACGGTCCAGGACCGCTACGACAACTTCATCGGCGGCAAGTGGATGCCGCCGGCCCAGGGTGAGTACATGACGAACCTGTGCCCGGCCACGGCCAAGCCCATCTGCGAGGTGGCGAAGTCCTCGCCCGAAGACGTCGAGGCAGCCCTGGACGCCGCCCACGTCGCCGCGGCCGAGTGGAACCACGTCTCCCAGGCGACCCGCGCCGCCGTGCTGGAGAAGATCGCCGACGCCATCGAGGCCAACGCCGAGATGCTGGCCGTCGCCGAGAGCTGGGAGAACGGCAAGCCGGTGCGCGAGACGCTGGCCGCGGACATCCCGCTGGCGGTCGACCACTTCCGCTACTTCGCGGCCGCGGCCCGGAGCATGGAAGGGCGCCTCACCGTCATCGACGAGCACACGACGGCGTACCACTTCCACGAGCCGCTGGGAGTCGTCGCGCAGATCATCCCGTTCAACTTCCCGCTGCTGATGGCTGCGTGGAAGATCGCCCCCGCGCTCGCGGCGGGCAACTGCACGGTGCTCAAGCCGGCCTCGCCGACCCCGTGGTCGATCCTGAAGCTGGCCGAGGTCATCGAGGACGTCGTACCGCCGGGTGTCATCAACATCGTCACCGGCCCCGGTGCCGAGGTGGGCAAGGCCCTCGCGACCAGCCCGCGGATCGCCAAGATCGGCTTCACCGGCGAGACCGTGACCGGCCGCCTGATGATGCAGTACGCCGCGGAGAACCTGATCCCGGTGACGCTGGAGCTGGGCGGCAAGTCGCCGAACGTCTTCTTCGACGACGTCATGGCCGCCGACGACGACTTCCTCGACAAGGCGGTCGAGGGCCTCGTGCTCTACGCCTTCAACAAGGGCGAGGTCTGCACCTGCCCCTCGCGGGCCCTGATCCAGGAGTCGATCTACGACGAGTTCATGGCCAGGTGCCTCGACCGGATCGCCGCGATCAAGCAGGGCAACCCGCTCGACGAGACGACCATGCTCGGCCCGCAGGTCTCGGCCCAGCAGCTGAGCAAGATCTCCGGGTACGTCGACATCGGGCGCGCCGAGGGCGCCGAGGTACTCATCGGTGGGCAGCCGGCGAAGGTCGGCGGCGAGTTCGAGAAGGGCTACTTCTACGAGCCCACCGTCCTCAAGGGCGACAACAAGATGCGCGTGTTCCAGGAGGAGATCTTCGGGCCCGTGCTCGCGGTCACCACCTTCCGCGACGAGGCCGAGGCCCTGCGCATCGCCAACGACACCCTGTACGGCCTCGGGGCCGGCGTGTGGACCCGCGACACCAACCGCCTGTGGCGGATGAGCCACGGCATCCAGGCCGGACGGGTCTGGGTGAACTGCTACCACCAGTACCCCGCTGGTGCCGCCTTCGGTGGCTACAAGATCTCCGGCGTCGGCCGGGAGAACCACCAGATGATGCTCGAGCACTACAGCCAGACCAAGAACGTGCTCATCAGCACCGACGAGAAGAAGCTCGGACTCTTCTGACCACCGGCTCCGCGTCACGCACAGGAGCGCAGAGCGTCATGTCGAGTCCACGAGGCGCAGACCCCGGGACGGTCCTCCCGCGGCTGCGCGCCACACCCGCCGCCGTGCAGGCACTGCGGCGGGTGTGGCGATCCCACGGCGAGGTGCTGATGATCCTGTCGGCCGGTTGCTGTGGTGGCAGTGCCCCGATGTGCTTCCCTCGCGACGAGTTCCGGCTCGGCACGCACGACGTGCTGGTGGGCGAGGTCGCGGGCTGCCCGGTGTACGTCGAGCAGCGCCAGCTGGACGCCTGGCCCCATGCAGAGATCCTCCTCGACGTGGAGG
>Ga0302323_100001032_pt1 | contig 22563 bp, 21 predicted proteins | sample Fen_T0_3_FD_201950 | JGI IMG/M metagenome (GOLD analysis project Ga0302323, IMG submission 201950) | Peat permafrost microbial communities from Stordalen Mire near Abisko, Sweden - Fen_T0_3 | ecosystem: Environmental > Terrestrial > Soil > Wetlands > Permafrost | place: Sweden: Abisko... | reverse complement strand
CAAGGGACTCGTCACCGCCTATCCGGACATATTCGTCTCGGTCGTCGAGGCGCGCGAGCTCGACCTGGCCGAGCGGCTGCGCAAACGTGAGATCGAGCTCGCGATCTTCCGTTCGGCACTGGTCAATTTCGGGGACGACCTGCACGTCGAAACACTGTTCGAAGAAAAGCTTTGCGTCCTGGCAAGCAGGGATCACCCGCTGGCCAAACGTGAAACGATCACGTGGCCGGAATTACTCGACCATCCCTGGGTGCTACCTCCGGCGGATTCCTTTTTTTTCCATCACCTGCGCCGTTCGCTCGACCAGCTTGGGTTCGAGCTCCCGCGTCACGTCGTCGAATCGATTTCGATCGGATTCCAGTACAGCATGGTGCTGCACGGCTCGATGTTGTCGTTTGGTCTGCGGTCGCACCTTGCGTTCTCTCCGCATTCCAACCTGCTTGTCCAGTTGCCCGTGGACCTGCCTTCCATTTCGGGGGCCGTCTGCGCCGCAACGCTGAGTTCAAGGCAGGGGAGCCCGCTGGCGGGCAAGCTCGTCGAAGAAGTCCGCGCGCTGGTTCTGCACGCAGCATCCGATGGGACGTCGCCTGGCGCCTGATCGCGAGCCCGTCGCCTCGGCGCCCGACGCCAAGTTATCGCCCTATCAGACCTGGTAATCGCGCCGGCGGGTGTCCAGCACCCTCGGTCCCAACGTGGTCCGATTCAAGATAGACTGCCCGTCGGGCGCGCGCGCCCCACAACCAGTCGGATCAGGGAGGGACAGCATGGCATCGACTGAACAGAAAATGTCGCGGATGCAACTGACCGCGATGGTGGTCGGCGGCATGGTTGGCGCGGGGATCTTCTCGCTGCCGCGCACCTTCGCCAACGCCACGGGGCCGTTGGGCGCCGTCATCGCCTGGATCATTGCAGGCACCGGCATGTACATGCTGGCACGGGTATTCCAGGCGCTGGCCGAGCGCAGGCCCGACATCGACGCCGGTGTCTACGCCTACGCCCGGGAGGGCTTCGGCGATTACCCCGGCTTCCTGTCGGCCTTCGGCTACTGGATCGGCAGCTGCATCGGCAACGTGTCGTACTGGGTCCTGATCAAGTCGACGCTGGGCGCCTTCTTTCCGGTCTTCGGCGACGGCAACACGGTGATCGCTATCGCGTTTGCCTCCGTCGGCATCTGGCTGTTCCATTTCCTGATCCTGCGCGGTGTGCAGCAGGCCGCGTTCATCAACAGCATCGTCACCGTGGCCAAGGTCATTCCGATCATGGTCTTCATCGTGCTCGCGTTCTTTGCCTTCAAGATGGACCTGTTCCGCTTCAATCTCTACGGCGGGGACCTCACCACTGGGCTGTTCGAGCAGGTCAGGGCGACGATGCTCGTCACGGTGTTCGTGTTCATCGGCATCGAGGGCGCCAGCGTCTATTCGCGCTTCGCCAAGGAGCGCGCCGACGTCGGCAAGGCGACGATCATGGGGTTCATCGCCGTGACCACGCTGATGGTGCTGGTCACGCTGCTGCCGTACGCCGTGCTGCAGCGCGCCGACATCGCCGGGCTGCGCCAGCCGTCGATGGCGGGGGTGCTGGAATCGGTGGTTGGCCCGTGGGGCGCGATCTTCGTCAGCGTGGGGCTGATCGTCTCCGTGCTCGGCGCCTACCTGGCCTGGGCGCTGATCTGCGCCGAAGTGATGTTCGCGGCCGGCAAGTCGAAGGACATGCCGGCGGTGTTCGCGAAGGTCAACAAGAACAACGTGCCGGTGGTGGCCCTCTGGGTGACCAGCAGCATCATCCAGCTCATCGTGATCTCGACATACTGGTCGCGCGATGCGTTCGCGCTCATGCTCAACCTGACCAGCGCGACGACGCTCATCCCCTATTTCTTTGTTGCGGCCTACGGGCTGATCATCGCGCGCAGCGGCCAAACCTATGACCAGCGGCCTGAGGAGCGCAAGCGCGACCTGATCCTCGCCTCGCTGGCCGTGGCCTACACGCTTTTCATGATCTATGCGGGCGGCCTCAAGTACATCCTGCTGTCTGCCGTTCTGTTCGGGCCGGGCACGGTGCTGTACGTCTGGGCGCGACGCGAACAAGGCAAGGCGGTGTTCGACAAAACCTCGGAATGGGTTACCTTTGGCGTCATCGCGGCCGCGGCGATCTATGGCATCTACGGCATCGCGACCGGTTCCATCAACATCTAGTCACCTGTCTTCGGAGCACATCATGGCAAAGGCAAAGGCGGTCAAGAAGGAAGCAAAGAAGGACGTCAAGAAGGGCGGCAAGAACGACGCCAAGTTCGGCGTCTACTCGGAAGTGGGGCAGCTGCGCAAGGTCATGGTGTGCGCGCCAGGGGTGGCGCATTCGCGCCTCACGCCATCCAACTGCGACCAGTTGCTGTTCGACGATGTGCTGTGGGTGGAGAATGCCAAGCGCGACCACTTCGATTTCGTCACCAAGATGCGCGACCGCGGCATCGAGGTGGTGGAGATGCACAACCTGCTGGCCGAGACGGTCGCCGTGCCCCAGGGCAAGAAATGGATCCTCGACAACCAGGTCGTGCCCAACCAGGTGGGCCTGGGTTTCATCAACGAACTGCGCAGCTACCTCGAAGGACTCGATAATCGCAAGCTGGCCGAAACGCTGATCGGCGGCCTGTCGACGCACGATTTCCCCGAAGCGCACGGCGGCAAGGCGCTCAAGGTCGTCAAGGAGGCGGCTGGTGCCACCGAGTATCTGCTGCCCCCGTTGCCCAATACGTTGTACACGCGCGACACGACCTGCTGGATCTACGGCGGCGTGACGCTCAACCCGCTGTACTGGCCGGCGCGTCACGAGGAGACGATCCTCACCACGGCGATCTACAAGTTCCATCCGGACTTCGCGGGCAAGGTGAACGTCTGGTGGGGTGACCCGATCCAGGACCACGGCCTGGCCACGCTCGAGGGCGGCGACGTGATGCCTATCGGCAAGGGCAACGTGCTGATCGGCATGAGCGAGCGCACGTCGCGCCAGGCGATCAGCCAGCTGGCCGCCACGCTGTTCAAGAAGGGCGCGGCGGAACGCGTCATCGTCGCCGCCATGCCCAAGATCCGCGCCGCGATGCACCTGGACACCGTGTTCACGTTCGCCGACCGCGACTGCGTGCTGCTGGCGCCGGACTTCCTGGCCAAGACCACGACATTCTCGTACCGCCCGAGCAATCATCCAAGCGGCGTGGAATTCCACAACGAAAAGAAGGCGTTCACCGAGGTCGTGCGCGAAGCGCTGGGCCTGAAGAAGCTGCGCGTCGTCGAAGCCGGCGGCAGCGACTACCAGCGCGAGCGCACGCAATGGGACAGCGGCGCCAACCTGGTGTGCGCATCGCCGGGCGTCGTCTATGCGTACGACCGCAATACGTACACCAACACGCTACTGCGCAAGGAAGGCATCGAGGTCATCACAATCGTCGGCGCGGAACTCGGACGCGGACGCGGCGGTGGCCACTGCATGACCTGCCCGATCATCCGGGACGCCGTCGACTACTGACGAACGCGCGGTCGCCATGTCCTGTCGTCGGCGTTCCCTTGTGCCGGCGACAGGCTTGTTCTGGATTAGAATTGGCTCTTCGCAAAGTCTAGGTCAACGCGCGTGAAAAGGCCCGAACAACCGCAGCCGCTCACGCTGACGGAAGCGATCATTCCCGTCGCCAGTCTCATCCTGCTGGTGGCGCTTTCCTACTTCCTTTTCGGCGACGGCGGCGCGGGCGGCCCCAACCAGGTCGCGCTGGTCGTCGCTACGATGATCGCGGTGTTCATCGGCTGGCGCCGCGGGCATACGCTGGAGTCCCTCGGCGACGCGGCCAAGAACAGCGTTGGCACCGGCATCACAGCCATCTTCATCCTGTTCGCGGTCGGCGCGCTGATCGGCACCTGGGCGATGAGCGGCACGCTGGTCGCGATGGTCTACTACGGGCTGCAGCTGCTGAGCCCCAACTACTTCTACGTCACCGCTTGCGCCATCTCGGCCATCGTCGCGATCAGCATCGGCAGCTCGTGGACCGTCGTCGGCACGATCGGCATCGGCTTCATGGGAATCGCCGCGAACATGGGATTGAATCCGGCCATCGCCGCCGGCGCGATCATCTCCGGCGCGTACTTCGGCGACACGTGCTCGCCGCTTTCGGATTCGGCCAATCTGGCAGCCGTCGCGTCGGGCGTCGACCTGTACCAGCACCTGCGGGAAACGCTGCTGACGTCGTCGGTGGCCATCGCCATCTCGCTGGCGATCTTCTTCATGCTGGGCCAGCCGGGGGACTTCGACGCCAGCGCGAAGATCGAGGGCATCCGGAGCGCATTCAACATCAACCTCTGGCTGTTCCTGCCGCTGGTCGTGGTCGTCGTGATGGCGGCGTTCAAGTTCCCGCCGTTCACCGCGATCTTCATAGGCGCCCTGGCCGGCGGCGTGCTCGCCGTGTTCGTGGCGCCCGATCGCGTCGTCGCCTATGCGGCCGGGGGTGAAGGCATGCCGCGCGTCGTCGCGCTGCTGAAGGGTGTCTGGCTCGCGCTGGCCAGCGGGTACAAGTCGAGCTCCGGCGTCGCCTCGCTGGACCTGCTCGCGTCGCGCGGCGGCATGGACAGCATGCTCAACACGATTTGGCTCATCATCACGGCGCTGGCGTTCGGCGGCGTGGTCGAGAAGGCGGGCGTCCTCGACCGGCTGATCACGCCGATCATCGAAAAGGCGAAGTCCAACGGCGCGCTGGTCGCCTCGCTCGTCTCCTCTATCTTCGCCACCAACGTCATCACGGCCGACCAGTACATCGCGATCGTGCTTCCCGGCCGGATGTTCAAGACGGCGTTCGCGCGGCGCGGTCTCGCGCCCGCCGTGCTGTCCCGCTCGGTCGCGGGCTCGGCCACGCCCACGTCGGCGCTGATACCGTGGAACAGCTGCGGCGCGTACATGGCGGCGACGCTCGGCGTGGCCACGTGGAGCTACGCGCCCTGGGCGTTCTTCAGTTACGTGAGTCCCCTGCTCACCGTCGCCATCGCGTTTCTCGGCGTGCGGATGCTGCGGATTCCCGAAGGCGGGACGGCGCGGGCGGAATGAAGGGGCCGGCAGGCGTGAGCGACTCCCCGGTCGCGCCGCTCCCGGATCGCGTCATCCTGCGCGTGGTGTGCGCGTACGCGGCCGCGTTCGTCGCGTTCGGATTCGTTGTGGACGGACCGGAACGGATCCTGTACGGCCTCCTGCAGATCGTCACGACGCGCGACGCGCTGCTGACCGACTACTTCGGAATCGGCGGCATCGGCGCCGGTTGCGCGAACGCCGGACTGCTCACGCTCTGTGCATGCCTCGTCTATCGGCTCGCGAATGCGAAGATCACCGGCGCATCGGTCGCCTGCCTGTTCCTGGTCCTGGGATTCGGCCTCTTCGGCAAGAACCTCCTCAACGTATGGTCGATCGTCGCCGGCATCTTCCTCTATGCGCGCTTCAAGGGGGAGCCGTTCGCGAACCACATCAACACGGCCTTCTTCGGCGCGGCGCTGGCTCCGGTCTTTTCGGAAATCCTGTTCAGCACGACGCTGGCCCTCGAATTCCGGGTGCCGCTCGCCATCGCAACGAGCCTCGGCATAGGCTTCATCCTGGCCCCGGCCGCAGCGCAGTTGTTCCGCGCGCACATGGGCTACAGCCTGTACAACATGGGCTTCACTGCCGGCATCGTCGGCACGCTGGTCGTCGCCATGTACAAGTCCTACGGATTCATTCCGGATCCGGTGATGATCTGGACGTCGGGCAACAACGCGCTGCTCGGGGGCTTCCTTGCGGCGATCTTCGCTTCGATGATCGCGCTGGGCTTCTACTTCGATCGCGCGCTGTCGTCGCGGCTGAAGCAGATCATGGCCGAAGCGGGCCAGGCGCCCTCGGATTTCATCGCGCTCGCCGGCTTCGGCCCGACGCTCGCCAACATGGGACTGGCGGGCAGCATCGCCACGCTCTACGTGCTCGCCGTCGGCGGCGACCTCAATGGCCCCGTCATCGGTGCGATCCTGACCGTCGTTGGCTTTGCCGCTTTCGGAAAACATCCGCGGAACATCGTACCGATCATGGCCGGCGTGTTCCTGGGTTCGCTGTTCAAGCCGTTCGGCGCCGCCGATCCGTCGATCCTTTTGGCCGCGCTATTCGGGACGACGCTGGCGCCCATTGCCGGCCGGTTCGGCTGGCACTGGGGCGTCGTGGCGGGTCTCGTGCATTCGTCGGCGGCGTTGAGCGTCGGGTCGCTGCATGCAGGGCTCAACCTTTACAACAACGGCTTCGCGGCGGGACTGGTGGCCTCAGTCCTTGTTCCCGTCATCATCGCGGTCAAGGGCACACGGGGCACGGACGCCGTACCGCCGGCTTCGCCCGACTGAAGCGCACGCGACTGCGCCCCCGGCGCGAACGTCATTTGCCAGACGGTTCTCCGGCGACCTTGTCCAGCGCCAGCCGTGGCAGCAGGAACATCCACGTCACCAGCACGAAGGGCCCGGTCAGCGCGGGTATGGCCAGCGGCGTCAGCGCCACGTTGAACGCAGCTTGCGCCACGACAGTGAACACAGTGCCCAGAGCCGCGTACGCCGCGACGCGCAGGCCCGGCTGATGGAACACCGTCGCCAGTGCCACCGCCGTCAGCACCGGGCTGAAACCCAGCAGTCCGCCGGTGACCAGGTCGCTTTCGGCACCGAGCGCATGCGCGGTGATTACGGCAACGATGGCCCCGCATACCGCCGCGACTGCCGCCGCGACGGAGTTGACGGCAAGCCCAGCCAGGAAGAGGAGCGCCGCGATGGCGCTGCCCTTCAGGAAGACTTGCGAGATGCTGTGCAACGTCGCCTGCACGAATTGGCCAGTGTCGAGCCTCGTGGAAGCCACCGACGTGAACGGCGCGACCACGCCGGCAGAAGGCAGCGCGGTGCCTGCAAGACCTCCAAACCCGTAGGTCCCGAGCAGCAGCAGCCACGTGACCAGCACGAACGGGAACGTCAGCGCAGGCATGCTCCAAGACTTGCACACGTTGGCGGTGGCCTCCATCGCGACGACCGACACCGCGGCGCCAAGCACCACATACGCCCACAGCAGCGGCCCCGGCGCGATGAACGTGGCGAGCGCCAGGCCCACCAGCACGCCGTTGAACCCGTAGAGTCCGGCGCGCAACGACGCCGACTCGACGCGCAGCCATTGCGCGGTAGACGTCGCCGTCACGATCCCGAGCAATCCGCCGAACAGGACCTGCGGCACGCCCGCGGCAAACGATCCCCAGGCGATCGCCGCGATGAACAGCGCGCCGCTCAACGGGTTGTCCTGGAACATCACCTGGCCGACGCCGCGCAGGTTGACGTCGAAGAAGCGCAACACGACCGACGTCGCGCAGAGCGATTCCCAGCCTGCCAGCAGACTCTTCATTGGACGCCTCCGTCGAATGCGGCGAGCGCCGCGGCTACCGCCAGAAGAAAGGGGGCGGAATGGCGGCGCCGGTGATTGCGTGGCGCGCCAACTCCCAGAATTCGCGGACCTTGGCGCGGACCTGCGCGGTCTCGCGGCCCAGCACCTTGTAGATGAGACCGGCGTCGTTGGGCAGCCGGCACCCACCGAAGGCCAAGCCTTCCGCGAGGTCGACCTCGGCGGCCACGCGCGCGTGGACGCGCTCAGCGACGTCCACGGGCGTGCACAGGATCACATTGCCGAACACGTCGAATCCATCCATCACGCCCGATTGGCGCACGGGGAAGCGCAGCGGTTCGATCACCAGCTTCTCGCTGAACAAACGCTGCCCGCCGGGCCGCACGGCCGAAGTCGCAAGCGACAGCAGCGTCGCACCAAAACACTCATCCGGGTGGTGATGCTTGCGGCCCGGCTGCACGATCTCCGAACAGAGGATCGACGCGGTCGGGTCGATCACGATTCGCGTGTCGTTGCAAAATCGCGCCTGGCGGTGCGGGATCAGCGGATCGGGAAGGAATTCCAGGTAGGCGCCTTCGCCCAGCGCGAACGATTGGGTCTGTTGCGCGAAGTTCGCATCCATCGAGTGAACTTTGGTCGCCGCTTGCGTGGTGACGTGCGCGCGCGCGCCCGGTCCCAGCGTCACGTCCAGCGCCAGGCGATCGCCCTGTAGCACGCAGCCACCGGTCGTGATCATGAACAGCCACGCCATGTCGGGTAGCGCATCGTCGCAGTGCAACGCGCGTTGCGCCAGGAACGGCGTGCGCGAATCGAGATCGGCCAGGATCGTGCGCCCGTCGCGGCGTTCGAAGCCGAGCTTCAGGAAGCCGGACTTGCCGACCGCACCGCTTTCCATCTGCGGCGGCTCGTCGCGGTAGGCGGCGAACTCGGCCGGCGCCGGGCAGGGCAAAGGCGCGGCCGCAGTCGCGGGAGCGAAGGCCCGCTCGGGAGCGCCCATCAGGCCGCGTGCCCCGCCGGCACCTTCAGGTCGAACAGCAGGTCTTCGCGGATCAGCGCGACGAGTTCGGGAATGCCTTCGCCGGTGCGGCAGTTGGTGAACAGGAACGGTTTGTCCCCACGCATCAGCTTCGAGTCCCGCGCCATGACGTCGAGGCTGGCGCCGACGTAGGGCGCCAGGTCGGTCTTGTTGATGACGAGGATGTCCGACTGCGTGATCCCCGGCCCGTTCTTGCGCGGAATCTTGTCGCCGGCGGCGACGTCGATGACATAGATGAAGAAATCGACCAGTGCCGGCGAGAAGGTCAGCGTGAGATTGTCGCCGCCGCTCTCGATCAGCACGACGTCGCCGTCGGGAAAGCGCGCCTCCATGTCCTCGACCGCTGCGAGGTTCATGCTGGGGTCCTCGCGCACCGCCGTGTGCGGGCAGGCGCCGGTCTCGACACCGATGATGCGCTCCTCGAGCAGGATTCCCTTCAGCGTGCGCTGGACGTGCTTGGCGTCCTCCGTCGTCACCACGTCGTTGGTGATGATGAGGATCTTGATGCCCATTTCCAGCAGCGGCGGCGTGATGGCTTCCACAATTGCCGTCTTGCCGGAGCCGACGGGCCCACCGATGCCAATGCGCGTGATCTTCTTCACTTGCGTGTCACTCCAGGTCAGGAATCAATTCATAAACAACCGCACATGCGACTTGACGTGGACTGCCGCGAGGATTTCCGCGAGCGGCGCGAAGCCGGCCATGTCGTCGAGGGACGCGGCAGCTGCCGTCGCATAGGCCGAATCCGCGTCGGCGTTGAGCGCGTAGAGCATCGGCTGCGTGTCCATGTGGCTGATGCGCATCAGCCGCAGCGCAGCGCCGAGAATCGTGGACGCCACGCCGTACTGGTGGACAACGAACGCATCCCGCGCGGACAGGCCCTGCGCGGCGAAGTTGACGGCGAGGGCCACCGGATAGCAGCCGGGCGTCGTGCCCGCGATCACACGGGTGCGCCAATCGACCAGCGCGGACGATGCCGTCACGTGCGCGCCCAGTTCGGTGAACTTACGGCCCATCCGTACGGACATCGTTCGCGTTTCGCCCGAAAGCTTCCGTGCGTGGATCAGCGCGTCGATGCGCACGACTTCATCGATGTCACGCGCAGACGCCGCGCGATGCGCGCAGACCAGCCCGACGCCGTCGCCCCGGCTGGCCTGCTCGACTGCCGTGCGCGCGAATGCGAGCAGCGTCGCCGAGTTCTTAACGACGCCTGTCTGGATGGCGGACTCGAGGCCGCCGGAAAACGCGAAACCGCCGATCGGGAACACCGAGTCGCCGAACTGCAGCATCCGCGCGAGGTGCGTCGCGGTGACGGGCAGCGCGGCGCCGTCATCGCGCGCGTTCATGGGGGAGTTTCCGCGTCGGCGTGGGGATGCAGGTGCGGGTGCGCGTGCGCGCGCACAGGCGAGCGTCCGTGCACGTGGCCGGTTTCCGGATCGACCGCCACGTATCGGTCGCCGGTGTGCGTGTGGATCGGGCCTTCGGCGCCGCCGAAGAGCCTTCGCGACTCGTGCGGGGCGAGATAGGGAACGATGTCGTCACCCGGCACGAACTCGTAGCGGATGCCTTCGAAGCGGTGCGTCTTCATCACCGACGCCATGACCTTGTGGTCGACGGTCAGCGGCACGAACACGCGCGTGCCTTTGACCAGCGCCGGCCAGTGCTGGTTGCCCAGCGCGTGTCCCAGTTCGACGCAGGTGCGCATCGCGTATTCGGGATCCTGCGTTGCCAGTTCACCGAGGTCGACGATCATCACGTCGCGCAGGCTGATCCGGGCCACCACGCCGCGCGCGGCATCGGCGTCCCACAGCAGCACGTCGCCATCGCGCAGGAACGCGCCGCGGTCCAGCGACACCGCGACCTCAATCCCGCTGGCCGTCTTCTTGCGGAAGCGGTTCTTCTGGGCTTCCCAGTGATCGAGCGCCAGCGGCTCCACCGTGCCTGCGGCCAGGCGCGCAGCCCACGCCGGGTCGCCCGCGTTGCCCAGGACTTTTTCGATGAGTATCAAGGGGCGCCGATCAGCTGAAGAAATATTTCTGGTTGAGGGAGGTGGTCTTCAACGGCGCGACCGTTGCGTGCACGCCGTCGACGGTGACCGCGAATGTCTCGGGCGAAACCTCGATGTTCGGCGTGCCCGAATTGCGCACCATGTCCTTCTTGCCGATCTTGCGCGTGTTCTTCACCGCGATCACCTGGCGGTTGAGGTTCAGGCGCTCGGCGATTCCGGCGGATTCCGCGGCCTGCGAAACGAAAGTCACGCACGTCTGCGACAGCAATTGGCCGAATGAGCCGAACATCGGCCGGTAGTAGGTCGGCTGCGGCGTGGGCAGCGACGCGTTGGGGTCGCCCATCACCGCCCAGTTGGCGACGCCGCCCTTCAGCACGATCTTGGGCTTGGCGCCGAAGAACGCCGGCTCCCAGAGGACGAGGTCGGCGATCTTTCCCACCTCCACCGAGCCCAGCACGTGCCCGATGCCGTGCGCGATGGCCGGGTTGATCGTGATCTTGGCGACGTAGCGCAGCACGCGGAAGTTGTCGTTGCCGGCGGCGTCCTCGGGCAGCTTGCCACGCCCGGTCTTCATCGCGTCGGCCGTCTGGATGCAGCGCAGCCAGCATTCGCCGATGCGCCCCATCGCCTGCGAGTCGCTCGAGAAGATCGAGATGACGCCCATGTCCTGCAGCACGTTCTCGGCTGCGATGGTCTCCGCGCGGATGCGGCTTTCGGTGAACGCCACGTCCGACGGGATGTCCGGACTCAGGTGGTGGCAGACCATGATCATGTCGTACAGCTCCGCCTGCGAGTTGATGCCGTAGGGAAGCGTGGGATTGGTCGACGCGGGCAGCACGTTGGGCAGTCCCGAGACCTTGATGATGTCCGGCGCATGGCCGCCGCCGGAGCCTTCGGTGTGGAACGAATGGATGGTGCGGCCCTCGAATGCGGCGATGGTGTCCTCGACGAAGCCCGACTCGTTGAGCGTGTCCGTGTGCATGCACACCTGGACGTCCATCTGGTCGGCCACCGTCAGCGCGGAACGCAGCACCGCGGGCGTGGTGCCCCAGTCCTCGTGGCACTTGAAGCCCACTGCGCCGGCCTCGATCTGCTCGACCAGCGCATCCTTGCCATGCCCGTGGCCCTTGCCGAGGATGCCGACGTTGACCGGCCAGCCTTCGAACGCACGCAGCATGTTCGTGATGTTGCCCGGTCCCGGCGTCACGGTGGTTGCATTGGACCCGTCGGTAGGGCCGGTGCCGCCGCCGATCAGCGTCGTCGTGCCGTTGGACAGCGCTGCATAAGCCTGTTGCGGCGAAATGAAATGGATGTGCGTGTCCACACCCGCGGCCGTCAGGATCAGGTGATTGCCCGAAATGGCGTCGGTGGCGAGGCCTAGTTCGAGTCCGGGAGTCACGCCGTCCATCGTCTGCGGATTGCCCGACTTGCCGATCGCGCAGATGCGCCCGTCACGAATGCCGACGTCGGCCTTCACCACGCCCTGCACCGCGTCGATGATCGTCACATTGGTGATGACGAGATCGGGCGGCCCGCCGGCATAGGTCAGCCGGTTGTCCATTCCCATGCCTTCGCGCAGGCTCTTTCCACCGCCGAAGACGATCTCGTCCCCATACGCGCCGCGCAGGTCGCGCTCGATCTCGACGAAGAGTCCGGTGTCGCCCAGGCGGATGCGGTCGCCCGTCGTCGGGCCGTACAGTCCCACGTATTCGTTGCGAGTGATGGTAGCCATGTCAGGATCCTGGATCGGGTCGCGCGTTACGGTTTGGAACGAAAGCCGCGCTTCGCCGCGAGCGCCACCGCCTTGGGACGAGCCGCATCGCCGGCCTTACCCGACGTCGGACCGTCCACCAGATTGTTGAAGCCGTAGACCGCGCGCTTGCCGCCGAAAGGTACGAGCTTCACTTCGCGCTCGTCGCCGGGCTCGAAGCGCAGCGCCGTGGACGCCGGAATGTTGAGATGCTGGCCGAACGCCGCGCCGCGGTCGAATTCGAGCGCACGATTGACCTCGAAGAAATGAAAGTGCGAACCGATTTGCACGGGGCGATCGCCCGTGTTGCGCACCTTGAGTGTCGTCACCTTGAGCTTGTCGTGGTAGACGATCGGCGCGGCGTGGCACACATAGCCTCCCACGGCGACCTTCTTCGTTGCGGGATCGACGTCTGCGGCGATGACCGGCCCGGCTTTCACTCCTGCCATGGCAAACTCCCTCGGGTTATCCTGGTTACTGGATGGGCGTGTGGACCGTCACGAGACGACTGCCATCGGTGAACACCGCCTCGACCTGCACCATCGGTATCAGGTCGGCAACGCCATCCATCACGTCGTCCTTGGTCAGCGCCGTGCGCGCGTCCTTGGTCACTTCCTCGATGGACTTGCCGGCGCGCGCGCCTTCAAGCGCCCGCGCCGAAATGATCGCGACCGCTTCCGGATAGTTGAGCTTGATGCCGCCCGCTTTGCGCTTCAGCGCGACGTCGGCCATCATGTGGATGATCAGCTTGTCGAATTCCCGCGGCGTCAGTTGCATCGCGATCTCCCTGTCAAACTTCGCGGATCAGGTTAATACGAAGACATGACAGGCGCAATACCATGCGCGGACGGAGACGTATTGCGTCGTTGGCATCCGCCCCGCGGTAATCGGGTGATAACGCTTCGTTGGCCGGGGTTGCGGCCTGCAATCGGAATCGGGGCAGGTTCCTTATGTACCATTGCGCGTACGGACGGGATCGCCGAAAATGGCCGGTCCGTCGAACGGGAGTCGCCTCGTGCTTCTGAATCATGCTGTAGGGCGGTGCAATACTTCGCAAATGATCGCTATCTTGGCGATCGCCGCGCTTCCGCTGCTGACGTCCTGCAACCGCGCAACCGAACCGCCCACGCCGGAAATCCGCCCCGTCCGCGTGGTGACGATCGCAAAAGGCGCGGCCGGCGACACCATCGCGCTGACGGGCACCGTCCAAGCGCAAACCGAGATCACCAAGTCGTTTCGGATCGACGGCCGCCTGCTCGACCGTAGCGCGAACATCGGCGACACGGTGCGTCCGGGCCAGTTGATCGCCCGGCTCGACGCGCAGAACGAGGAATCCAGCCTGCAGTCGGCGCGCGCGCAGCTCGCGGCAGCCCGGGCGCGGTTCTCCGAGGCGCAGAGCATGTACGGCCGGATGCGCGAGCTGGTCGCCGAAAGGGCGGTCTCGCGCGCGCAGTTCGAACAATCCGAATCGGCGCAGAAGACCGCCGCGGCACAAGTCGAGTCCGCGCAATCCGCCGTGACCATCGCCGAGAACCGGCTGAGCTACACGAATCTCGTCGCCGACGTGGGCGGCGTGGTCACCAGCGTGGGCGCCGAGCCGGGTGAAGTTGTTGGTGCAGGGCGGATGATCGTCCAGCTCGCGCGCGACGGCGGGCGCGACGCGGTGTTCGACGTGCCTGCTCGCGTCAAGGACAGCGCCGGAATGGGCGCCGAAATGACGATGACGCTGGTCTCCGAACCCAAGATCACCGCGACCGGCAATGTCCGCGAGATCTCGCCACGCGCCGATCCCGTGACCGGGACGTTTCGCGTCCGGGTGCGGCTCAACAATCCGCCGGCGACGATGCGCCTGGGCAGCACAGTCACGGGCAGGATCAAGCTTGCCGCCACCACGAGCATCGAGATTCCGCCCTCGGCGGTCGTTCGGTCCGATGGTAAGGCGGCGGTATGGGTCTTCGATCCCAAGGCGGGAACGGTGGCGTCCCGCGCCATCCAGATCCGCTCGTCCGACCCCAATCGGGTGGACGTGGCATCCGGTCTCGAGCCGGGTGACGTCGTCGTGGTCGCCGGCGTCCAGGCGCTGCGACCCGGCCAGAAGGTCCGCCCCCTCGAGAACCGGCAGTGATCGGCCCGAACCTTTCGGAATGGGCGCTCAAGCGCCGCTCGCTGATCGTCTTCATGATGATCGTGGCGGTGGCCGCCGGCACGTTCTCGTTCCTGCGACTCGGGCGCGGCGAGGACCCGGCGATCACCATCCGCACGATGATCGTCGCCGCCGGCTGGCCGGGCGCCACGGCCGAGGAAACGCTGAAGCAGGTCACCGAGCGGCTCGAGCGCACGCTGCAGGAGACGCGACACCTGGACCGTGTGCGCAGCTACACGACAGCCGGGCAGACGACGATCTTCGTCGACCTCAAGCAGTCCGCGCCGCCCGCAGAGATCGCCGACGTCTGGTACCAGGTGCGCAAGAACATCGGCGACATCCGCGGCTCGCTGCCGCAGGGCGTGGTCGGCCCGTTCTTCAACGACGACTTCGGCGACACGTTCGGCATCATCTACGCGTTCACCGCAGATGGCTTCACGTTCCGCGAATTGCGCGACTACGTCGAGGACGCCCGCTCGCGGCTGCTGCAGGTGCCCGACGTCTCGAAGATCGAGGTGCTGGGTGCGCAGGACGAGCAGATTTTCATCGAATTCAACACTGAAAAGCTCGCCGGGCTTCGCCTCGACTATCCGACCATCGTCGCCACGCTGCAGGCGCAGAACCTGATCCGCCCCGCCGGCGTGATCCAGACCGAGCAGGAGCGCGTTTTCCTGCGCGTCACCGGCGCGTTCGACAACGAGCGCGACATCGAGGCAGTCAATTTCGTCTCGGGCGACCGCAATTTCCGGCTGGGCGATATCGCCACGGTGCGACGCGGCTTTGCGGACCCGCCGCAGCCGATGTTCCGCGTCAACGGCAAGCCGGCGATCGGACTCGCGATCGCGATGCGCGACGCCGGCGATATCCTGGCGCTGGGCGCCAACGTCCGCAGGGAAATGGCCGACATCAAGGCCAACCTGCCGGTCGGCATCGAGCCCGTGCTGGTCGCGGACCAGTCGGTCTCTGTCGACGTCGCCATCGGCGACTTCATGACCTCGCTGTGGCAGGCGATCGTGATCATCCTCGTCTGCAGCTTCGTGAGCCTCGGCGTACGGCCGGGCACGGTGGTGGCGCTGGCCATTCCGCTGACGCTGGCCATCGTGTTCGCCATCATGAATGTCGCGCACATCGACCTGCACCGCATCTCGCTCGGCGCGCTGATCATCGCGCTGACGCTCCTCGTCGACGACGCAATGACCACCGTCGACGCGATGATCCGCAGGCTGGGCGCCGGCGATACCAAGGATGAGGCGGCGACGTTCGCATACCGAACGCTCGCGGCGCCGATGCTGATCGGCACGCTGGTGACGATCTCGAGTTTCGTTCCCATCGGCTTCGCGCGCAGCTCCGCCGGCGAGTACACGTTCTCGATCTTCTCGGTCGTCGGCATATCACTAATCGTTTCCTGGCTGGTCGCCGTGATCTTCGCGCCGCTGATAGGCAAGGCGATTCTGAAGGCTCCCAAGGCGAACGCCGAAGAGAAGCCGAGCAAGCTCCTGAACGGCTACAGCGCGTTCCTGCGCGGCGCCATACGCGCGAAGTGGCTGACGATCGCCGTGACGCTCGTGATGTTCGCCGCGGCGATCTTCCTGCTGCGCTTCGTGCCGCAGCAGTTCTTCCCGGCGTCCGACCGGCCCGAATTGACCGTCGACCTGACGCTTCGGCAGAACGCGTCGATCTACGCCACCGAGATTGAGGCCAAGCGCCTGGAGGCGATGCTGAAGGACGACCCCGACGTCGACCATTACAGCACCTACGTCGGCCGCGGCGCGATACGTTTCATCCTCACGCTCAATGTCCAGCTCGCCAACCCGTTCTTCGCGCAGTTCGTCATCGTCGCCAAAGACCTGGCGGCGCGCGAGCGGCTGCAGAAGAAGCTCGAGGACGTGCTGGCCGAGAAATTCCCCGATGTCGTGGCGCGCGTTTCACCGCTGGAGCTGGGGCCACCGGTCGGCTGGCCGTTGCAGTACCGGGTCACGGGCCCGAACAACGACGAGGTGCGCAAGTATTCGGAGCAGTTCGCCACGTTGCTGGGCTCGGACCCGCGCGTCCGCCATGTCCACTACGACTGGATGGAACCGGCGCGGCAGTTGCGCATTCACGTCGACCAGGAAGAGGCGCGCCGCCTGGGCGTGAGTTCGCGCTCGCTGGCGGCCGCGCTCAACGCCGCCGTCACCGGTTCGCCGGTGACGCAGCTGCGCGACGACATCTACCTGGTGAACGTGATCGCCCGCGCCACCGACGACCAGCGCGCATCGTTCGAGACGATGAGCTCGCTGCAGGTGCCCACGCCGAGCGGGCGCACCGTTCCGCTGCGGCAGTTCGCGACGTTCACAGAGGAGCAGGAGTTTCCGCTGGTGTGGCGGCGCAACCGCGTGCCGACGCTGACGGTCCGCGCAGACGTCGCGCCGGGAGCCATGCCGGACTCGGTGGTCGGCGCGCTGGCGCCGAAGGTCGCCGAATTCGGCGCGAAGCTGCCGCCGCACTACAAGGTCGAGACCGGCGGCATGTACGAAGAAAGCGCCGCGTCGAGTGCCTCGGTGTTCGCCGTGGTGCCGCTGATGATCCTGCTGATGCTGGCCGCGATGATGCTGCTGCTGGTTTCCTTCCGCCGGCTGGCCATGGTGGTGGCGTTGCTGCCGCTGGGGTTGATCGGCGTCGTGCTGACGCTGCTCGCGTTCAACCGGCCGCTGGGTTTCGTCGCCATCCTGGGCATCCTCGCGCTGATCGGCATGATCGCCAAGAACGCGGTGATCCTGATCGTTTCCATCGAGGAGGAGCGCGCCGCAGGCAAGAGCGTCGCTGACGCCGTGATGACCGCATGCACGGGGCGCCTGCGGCCGATGATCCTCACGGCGATCTCGACGGTGCTGGGCCTCATTCCGATCGCGCCGACCGTGTTCTGGGGACCGATGGCCTTCGCAATCATGGGCGGGCTGCTGGTGGCCACCCTGCTCACGCTGATCCTTTTGCCCGTTCTCTATGTGATGGTGTTCGGCAACGAGACGGCAACGCCGGGCGATTCCGCGGCACAACCGTCCTGACGCCATGGCCTTACTCGCGTCGATGCCCGGACACAAACCCGAGGTACACCCACCGGTGCCCGCCGGCGCGAGCGAATTCGGAAACGGGACGGTGCTGGAACTGCAGGTCGGCGAAGTGCGGCAACTCTTCAACGCGATGGATCCGGCGCCGTTTCGCGAACGGGATCTCGATCCCAATGCCGTGACGTACATCGTCGAGTGGGGTCGCGAAGCCCCCGCCGGCGAGCCGCTCGGGCTGATCGTGCGCCTTTCGCGCGAACCGGCGACGTCCGGCAATGCCGACATGCTGCGCGATGCGGTGCACACCTATTTCCGACAGCGCGCCGTCGCCACGCGGCGCCAGTTGCGGCAACTGTTCCGCGTCGGACGCATCAGCCTGCTCATCGGCATCGCATTCCTGGCTTTCGTGATCGGCGTCGGCGAATACCTGACGCTGCGCATCGACAAGGAAAGTTACGGCTACCTGGTCAAGGAAAGCCTGATCATCGCCGGCTGGGTCGCACTGTGGCGGCCGCTCGAGATCTTCCTCTACGACTGGTGGCCGATTCGCGCCGAGGCGAAGCTGCTCGACCGCCTGAGCGAGATGGACGTGCGCCTGATCGATGAACCGCTGCCGGGGCATGCCGCCGCGGCACTCGCAACGCCATGAGCGCGGAACCTCCGGTCACGTCGGCTGCTCGACTGGATTCACCGCGACGCGCCGGACTTGCGCGCGGTGCCGCGTTCTTCCTTCTCTGGGTCGTGATGATGCCGAGCGTCAAACCGGGCGATCTCGCCATCGGCGCGCTGTCCACGATCGCGGCGACCTGGGTGAGCCTGCGGTTCCTGCCGCCGACCACCGGGTGCCTCAACTTCGTTGCACTCGCTGCGCTGTTGCCGCATTTCCTTTGGGAGACCGTGTACGCGGGGATCGATGTCGCTCGCCGCGCGCTCGCGCCAACGCTGCGGCTCAATCCCGGCTTCGTCCGCTGCCCGCTCGGCTTCGCGCCGGGATTTGCGCGCAACACGTTTGCGACGATTACCAGCCTGATCCCGGGGACGGTGCCGTCGGGCGAGGACGACGGCGTGCTCGTCTATCACTGCCTCGACACGGCGCAGCCGGTCGTCGAACAGCTGTGGCAGGAGGAGCGCCTGCTCTCCCGCGCACTGGTTGCCGGACGGCGCCATGACTGAGTTCCTGTTCGCCGCGTCGGCATTCGTTCTGGCGATGGTCGCGCTGGGGCTCGTCCGGATCTTGCGTGGCCCGGGTGACGCCGACCGCATGATGGCCGCGCAACTGCTCGGCACCGGAGGCATCGCGGCCCTGTTGCTGGTGGGTGTGGCGACGCGTGAGCCGGCGATCGCCGACGTGGCGCTCACAGTCGCGGTACTCGCGGCATTCGCGTCGATCGCGTTCGTCCGGGCGACGACGGCCAACGCGGCGGATGAGACACCCACGGACGACAAAGCATGAAATGGGCGCTGGACATCTTCACCATCGTCGCCGTCACCGCGGGTGCTTTCTTCTTTCTCGCGGGGACGGTCGGGCTGCTGCGCTTTCCCGATGTGTTCACGCGCCTGCACGCGCTGACGAAGGCCGACAATCTCGGTCTTGGGCTGGTCATCCTCGGACTGCTGCCCCGGGTCGACAGCGTGTTCACCGGTTTCAAGCTGATCTGCGTCTGGCTGCTCGTACTCCTGTCCGGATCCGTTGCATCGCAGCTCATCGCGCGCGCGGAGCGGCGGCGCGAGACCCGCCCATGATTGGCTGGCTGGACGCGGGCCCGGTCGTGCTGATCCTCGCGCTGGGGGTCTGGACCGTCCTCGCCCGCGACACGTTCGCCGCTGCCGTGGGCTTCATCGCGTACGGCCTGCTGCTAACGCTGGCCTGGGTGCGACTCTCCGGCGTCGACGTGGCGCTCACCGAAGCCGCGATCGGCGGCGGACTGACCGGCGCGCTACTGATCGGCGCCGCGACGCGCCTGCGCACGACGGAAGCGGCGGCGCGGGCCGAAACGCCGGGCCCATTCACGAAAGTGCTGGCGGCGCTCGTGGCGGCGCTGGTTGCGGCGGCGCTCGCTCTCTGCGTGCTGGCGCTGCCCGATCCCGCGCCGACGCTCGCGCCCGAAGTCGCCGCCAACATTGCCGTCACCGAAGTCGGCAATCCGATCACCGCCGTGCTGCTCGCATTTCGCGCGATGGATACGCTGCTCGAGGCCATCGTGCTGCTGTTCGCGCTGATCGGCGTCTGGTCGCTGGCGCCGGACCGGGCCTGGGGCGGGCGCCCGGGGCCGCGGCAATATGCCGATCCCAATGGCATACTGGCGTACGTGGCGCGCGTGCTGCCGCCGATCGGCATCATCGTCGGCATGTACATCTTCTGGGTCGGTGCGGATCACCCCGGCGGCAAGTTCCAGGGCGCCACCATCATCGCGGCGATGTGGCTGCTGACCATCATGGCGGGATTGACGGACGCGCCGCCAATCGGCCGGACGTGGTTGCGTGTCGGGCTTGTGGCCGGACCGCTCGTGTTCATCGCGATCGGCATCGTCGGCGCCATCTCGGCGGGCGCGTTCCTCGCCTACCCGGACGGATTCGCGAAGCCGCTGATCATCGCCATCGAATTGGCCCTGATGCCGTCACTTGCACTGATCCTCGCGCTGATGCTGGCCGGGGCACCGCAGCGGATGGAAAGCGAATGAGCACGCCGACACTGTACGGACTGTGTGCCGCGGTGCTGATCGGGTTCGGCGTGTACGGCCTCATCGTCAATCCGCAGCCGCTGCGCAAGATCCTCGCGTTCAACGTCGTCGGCAGCGGCGTGTTCCTGCTGTTCGGCGCCATTGCGCGCCGCGGGGCGGCCGCCGGATTCGGCGGCGACCCGGTGCCGCAGGCGCTGCTCATTACCGGCATCGTCGTGGCGTTTTCGGCGACCGCGCTCGCCGTCGCACTGCTGCTGCGCCTGCATGACGAGGCAGGCTCGGTCACGCTGGCCTCGGACGTGCCCCCCGCGGTGCCGCCCGCAGTGGCTCCCGATTCGGATGCAAAGTAAACGCGAAGCCGACGCGGGAGCCGGCCGATGACGACCACGCCGGGCGGACTGCTGCTGGTTCTGGCGGTGCTCGTCCCGTTCGTCGGCGTGCTGGCCGGCCTGGTCCTGGGCGGACGCAACGCGCAGCGAATCGCACTGCTGACGATTGTCGCCGGCACCGGCATCGCGCTCGGCATCGCCGTGAGCTACCTGAACCTGGGCGGGGCCGTGGTCTACCTTCTGGGCGGATGGTCACCGCCTCTCGGGATCGCGCTGCGCGCGGACGGCCTGTCGATCGTGATGCTGGTGGCCATCGCCGTGGTGATCTGCGGCATCGGCATCTACGCCTGCGCCGACTTCAGCACGCCCGCCGGCCAGCGCGAAGCGCGTGCGCCCTTCACCTTCTGGCTGCTGCTGCTCGCCGTCTGGGGTTCGCTCAACCTGGTGTTCGTCAGCGGCGACCTGTTCACGCTGTACGTTGCGCTGGAGCTGCTGACGTTCGCCGGCGTTCCGCTGGTCTGTCTCGACGGCCGCGGCGAGACGCTGCGTGCGGCGCTGCGCTACCTGATCTTCGCGCTACTGGGTTCCGTCCTCTACCTGCTGGGTGCGGTGCTGCTGTATGGTGGGTATGGCACGCTGGACATCGCACTGCTGGCTGCGCGGGTCGGGCCCGAACCCGTGGCGTGGGCGGCCGCGGCATTGATGACGACCGGATTGCTCGCCAAGACGGCGCTGTTCCCACTACACCTGTGGCTGCCGCCCGCGCATGCCGGCGCGCCCGCCGCGGCAAGCGCCGTGTTGTCGGCGCTGGTGGTCAAGGGATCGTGGTTTCTCGTCGTGCGGCTTTGGTTCGACGTGATGCCGGCTGTCGTGACGTTCTCGTCCGCCCAGCTGCTGGGCGGCCTGGGCGCCGCGGCCATCCTCGTCTTCAGCGTGGTCGCGCTGCGTCAGGAGCGTTTGAAGCTGCTGATCGCCTACTCGACGCTGGCGCAGATCGGCTACCTGTTCCTCATGTTCCCGCTCGCGTTCGATGTCGCCGCCAGGCAGCTCGATGGCGGTGGCGCGCTCGCCGGCGGCATGCTGCAGGCGATTTCGCATGCCACGGCGAAGGCCGCGATGTTCATGGCCGCCGGCTCGATTTACGCAGCGCTGGGGCACGACCGCCTCGTGGGTCTCGCGGGAATCGCGCGGGCGCTGCCGATCAGCGTGCTGACGTTTGCGGTCAGCGGCGTCGCGTTGATGGGCGTGTTGCCCAGCGGCGCTTATCTCGCGAAGAAGCTGCTGCTCGATGCAGCGTCCGGTAGCGGGCAATGGTGGTGGGAATGGGTGCTGCAGGCCGGCGGCGTGCTCACCAGCAGCTACGTCGTGCTCGTACTGGCGCGCGCGCTTGGGCGGTCGGAGCAGACGCTCCAGCTCAAGAATTCCGTTTCGCGCGTCGCGCAGTCCGCGGCATTGGCGCTGGCCGTATGTTCGTTGCTGCTCGCGTGCGCGGCGCTGGGTCCGCTGCCGAGAACCCTGATATCCAATCCGCTGGCGCCCTCGGAAATCGCGTCGCTGCTGCTGACCGTTGGCGGCGGCGGCCTGCTCGCTTTCGCTTTCGGGACGCGGCCGTCGCGCATCCCGGGATCCGACGCCATCGGCGGCGGCTTCGTGAACGCCGACAGCACGCTGCGGCGCTGGCCGGTAGCAGGCATCTCGCTGCTCGTGGTCGCGGCGCTTTTCGGCTGGACGCTCGTCGCGGCACGTTGACCGGGGTCGGACTAGCTCACGGCGATGGCGGGTCCTGTGCGCCCGGCGGGGCCGTCGCCCACTCCGGACCGTCGCGCGACTTGGCGAAGCCTACGTCGTAGAGTCTTCGCATCGCGACCGGGTCGAAGGTCTCCTCTCCCGACAGCTCGACACCGTTGGGAATGGTGATCCAGTGGTAGCCCGCGCCATTGCGAAGCGAAAACGCGAAGATGCGGAACAGGTCACCGAGTGTTGAGGCCTTGGCGGCCGCAGAGAACGCGCGCGCGCCGATGCTGCGCAACGAACGGTTGGTCGTGCCCGGCACGGGCAGCAGCTGCCCATTGTGCACAATGAAGATATCCTCGGCGCCCTGTCCGCGCGCAACGCCCTCGCGCGCCTGTTTGAAGTTGAACACGCCGGCGCTGTAGAAGAGATTGGCC